>Ga0209196_1002420_pt1 | contig 12020 bp, 10 predicted proteins | sample COGITO_mtgs_1105_5_FD_184801 | JGI IMG/M metagenome (GOLD analysis project Ga0209196, IMG submission 184801) | Pelagic marine microbial communities from North Sea - COGITO_mtgs_110509 (SPAdes) (version 2) | ecosystem: Environmental > Aquatic > Marine > Epipelagic ... | reverse complement strand
ATGCAGAGTTCGTTGACATACAGGCATCAAACTTTGCGTCTGACCTATCGAAGCTAATTGTTTATGTCGATGGCTCTGCAATCAGCGTATCTGCTAATGATGTTTTGGTCTATGGATTGGTTGCCATGGGTGGTTTGAACATCGTCGGAGATAAGCCATTGCAGGTCTTCAGGTCGTGCAATGCGCCCAGCGGCTCTTTTGGTGGTAATGGAGGCACTGCAAGCGGAACATTTGCTGACTGCACTGGAGCTTTAAATGCTTTCGGTGGTAACGGCGGCACAGCGAGTGGAACATTTTTAAGGTGCATTGCTGCGGGTAATTCCTTTGGTGGCGATGGCGTTGCGAGTGGAACGTTCACGTCGTGCGTTGGGGGCGGTGGTGCTTTCGGGGGTTACACTGGTGCAGCTGGCACAGCTACTGGCACATTTGTTGATTGCAAGGGTGGATTGTATTCATTCGGAAGTTACTCAACAGCCAGCGGAAATTTCACTAGATGCGTGGGTGGCGATGATGCTTTCGGTAAGGGCGGCACATTAACTGGCACTCTTATTAGTTGCCAAACATCTACTACTTTCCAAGCAGTTTCAGGTGCTGGTAAAACACGATTTTGCCTTGACGGAACATTAACTGAAAACAACCAAGGATAATGGCAACACTTGGAACAGTGTCAATTAACGAGGGTAAAGTCCTCCGTCTCTGGTTTGAAATAGACCAGTTTCGAGAGCCTACATCAATCTCTCCAGATACAAACGTCCCATACACTGAGGACGACAAGGAAGGAACTCGTTATACTACAGCCAGCACTGGCGAGCAAGTCATTCTAACCCCCAACGTAATCTACGCTCTCAATGACGCTGAAATCTCCTTTGCCTACTCATCGGACAACCCTACCGAGATTAATATCAATGCAGCAGGTCAGATTGTTTTTCTAGTTCCGACCGAGCAGACATCAAGTGCCACCATTACTATCGTTGGCACAAACGGTGCGGCGACTACTACCCGTGCGGTTCTAATCACGCTAACAGTATCGGGCGCAGCTGTAATTGAAGTGATCGAAGGTGGCGTAGCGGGTAGCGCACGCAAGGCACTGTCCGACCCAATCGACAACGCTTTGGCTGGAGCAAACCCAGCAACACAGCAAAAGCTCTACACGTCGCAAGATCACGTTACCCCAGCCTACGTCCGCAACTCCAACTTCTTTTTACAGGGGACACACGCAGAGGCTTTAACCTGTGCTTCGCCGTGGAACTCTAGGCAGGGACAGAGACGTGCTGGTACAGCGATCACACCTCGTCACGCTATGCTGGCAGCTCACTACCCATTGCTTGCTGGGGATTCCCTGCGCTTCATTGCATCCGACAACACGATCATTACAAGAACGGTCGTGCAATCACAGCGCATTTACTACAACGGTCTCGGCACAGATGGTCAGATGATCCTTTTGGACTCAGACCTGCCAGCTTCAATTACACCGTGTAAGCTATTTCCTGACGGCTACGAGACATATTTGCCTGCTGGAGCTACAACCGATGCGGCGTTTCGCATTCCGATATTAACCACAGACTTCGAGGAAAAGGGGGTAATGTATGATCTACTGAGGGTAAGCGACGCCGCCATACCTTCAGTTGTTCTGGCAAATCCCGAACTTCCCGACCGAGCGGCTTTTTATGAGAGAGTTCAAACTGGTGACTCTGGCAACCCACAATTTGCTGCTATTGGCACAGAGTTGTGGATTATGTCGTGCTGGTTTGGCAGTGGCCCGTTTTACGGCGGTCTAGTTTCTGAACTCAACGCAATGATCACCACTCTCGACACACTTCAAGGCGACATCACTGGACACACCGTCACAGTTGGCGATTTATCATCTTATACAGCTTATTAATGATGCACGACATTATTTACAAATCTACCATTGGAACAGGGGGCTTTATTGCTACCATCGAACTGGGGCATATTAACGAACTCCTAGGACTAGTTGTAGGTCTTGCTACTCTAGTCTATATGACTGCATCCGCAGTCAAGGTAATCAAGGAACTCCTAGACAAAGATTAATATGACACCAGAACTATTAGCAATGCTAGGAGGGGGCGTAAGCGGCTTCGTAATGAAGATGATTGCGGCACAGGCCGATAATCAGGCTCGTCTCTTTGAGCGTATGATTGCTCGTCAGACTGTAGCAGATGAATCAGCAGATAAGGCAGCAGCTCGTGGTGGTGTCTATATGCGACGTGCAATTACGGCGGCAGTTATCTTTGCCATTGTAATAGCCCCATTTGTCTTTGCATTCACGGACATAGGTGTTAGTATTCAAACAGAATCCAAAGGCTTTCTAGGGCTATTCAAGCGCCTAGAATGGTCCACTGTACAGGGTTTTGTTATACTACCAGAGATCCGCCAAACAGCTTTAGCCATCGTAGGGTTCTACTTTGGTTCTTCACAAGTCAAATAACCAATAATATTATGTACGGAAGAAAAACAAAAAATGCTGGCAAAGGATCCTGTGGTGAACGCAGTGGAAAGAAGGGCAAGTAGTGCCTGACAAATCAAAGATGAAGTGCAACGTACCCCGCCGTGAAGTACAAGGCGGTAAGAAGTTCGTCGTGAAAGCCTGCCAAGGTGGGACAGAAAAAATCGTACGATTCGGGGATGCTAATATGAGCATCAAGAAGGATCAGCCAAAGCGTAAGAAAAGCTACTGCGCTCGCAGTGGTGGGATCAAAGGGAAGACAAATAAACTATCTGCTAACTACTGGAGCCGTAAGGCTTGGGACTGCTAAAACATAATGCCTGAATACCGCACATACGGAGCAAATGATGATAAAATCCTAGAGGACCTCGATATGGGGTACACTGGGTTTAATGACTACCTACGTCCCGATCAATTGCAACGTGGTCTATTAGCGACCAGTAACAATGGTAGGCTTGGGCGTAACGGTGAGTGGCAGGTTAGACCAGGGATTGATTTGGTCAAGGCTCCCTTTGCTAGTGGTGGCGATGTCTTTAGACTTCCAACTACTTCTGAATTGGAAGCAGAACCTCCAGTTGTTGGCTTACTGCCAACTACTATTAGGTCAGCCTCTTTAACTGATAATGTACTTACTATTGTTATTGATGACCCAGCTGTTGAGCCAGGTCACGTGTTCCTTATTGGGGACGAGATTACAGTCAGCGGCATTGAATTTGGGGCAAATACAAATCCCAACGGAACTTTTACAATTGTTCTTGGAGCAGAGAACCCTGGAACAATAACATTATACTTTAATTTAGTTGGTGCAGATGCAACATACGCTTTGCCAGTTGCTTTGCCTCAAGTTCTTCCATTTGCACTAAGTGGCGTTGAAGGTTCGGCAGTCATTGGTTACAAGATGCTACTGGATGACAGTTTAATTGTAGGGGTTTACGCTAGTACTGCTTACAGCAATCCAAATGATTCCGCAAGTCAGTGGGCAATATTAGGATCAAACAACAGTGCAGTGGCTATTAACTTAGCGGACCCAACAGTTACATATGATCTTCCGTACAAAAAGAATGAAAACGTACCTCCGCTCTCGGATATGATTCAAGCCTTTAACAAGGTGTTTCTATTCCGTGATGGTCAGACTGCGATGGAATGGGACGGAAGCTTTGATAATGTTAATTTAACAGACCTTAATTTAGATAATACATATCTGATTACTGACTTGGGCGACACGACTCAAGAGCAGTGGAACACAATTGCTGGAACTACGGCAGTAACCTATGAAGTTAATGATATTATTACAATTGATGCCATAGGCACAGGAACTGGTACAGTTCGCTCTGGATTTAGTTTAGTAAAAAGTGGAGTATACACTCAGCCAGTTCAGATTGATTGCCTTCCTGGAGAATTTGCAATTACCAATAGTATAGCATCGGTTTCTGGATTTCACGATGTAAAGGTGGGGGATGACATTACTGTAATGTCAGCAAGTATTAGCGGAGTAACAGGTGCAGACTCTGGACTTACCATTGGTCAGGACTACGTTGTAAATAAAGTTTTTGAACTTAGTGAAACTTTTGTTAATATTATTGATGCGGTCAATGATGGGCTACAAGGATCTGGAGACTTTGAGGGTCTTTATAAATATACTATCACTACAGATTTAGCACATAATTTGGTAAATGGTGAACCAATTATTATGGACAGCTGGGATCCAAATGGCGTTCCTTTTAATGGATCATTCTTTGCTCAAGAATTGCCAAATTCTACTAACTTTATTATTTATACTAATTTTAATGTTAATCCAACCGAGGGTTCATATGCAAATGCTCGTGTAGGAATGAATGCAGGGTTTCAATTTATACTTGATTCAAGAACAGTTACTACGCACGTAAATGACGGTGCATCTTTATTGACTGATCCTATCTTCACCAAGAGAGTTTCAGCTGGACTGGGCTTCACCCATATGCCAGCACCTCCATATGCTACATATCACCAGCGTAGATTGGTTATGCCGTATCGCTATGCGGTTAATGATGCAGAAGGCCAATATACAGCTCGTGATAACCTGGACGAAGTTATTATATCTGACATTCTGGACGCAGATACATATGACCAGATCTATGGTCAGTACAGGTTCAATGCTGGAACGGCTGACTTTAATGTTGGACTACTGTCCTTTGCGGATGACAAGCTAGTAGTATTTAACCGTAACTCAATTCACTTAGTGCAGGGCAGCAGCCCTGAGTCTGCTTCGGTTCAATTGATTACAAATGAGGTAGGTTGCTTGGCCCGTAAGACGATTGTTCAAATTGGTAATAACATAATGTTCCTTTCTGACAATGGTGTATACGGAGCAAACTTCCAGGATCTGTACAACCTTCGTGGTAGCGAGCTACCACTAAGTAGCAGCATTCAGACTACTATTGATAAGATTAATCGTCAGTACTGGGATCAGTCCGTAGCTGTTTACTTTAACAATCGCTATTACATTGCTGTTCCGACTGGATCAAGCACTGTAAATAATACCATCCTTGTCTTTAACTTTATAAACAAGCAGTGGGAGTCCGTGGATAGTACCTCTGACGTGGACTGGGACATCAAGAACTTAATTGTAGCTGGTAAGAAAGGTGACCGTGCAGTATATGCAGTGAATGCCCTTGGAGGGCTTCACAGGGTTGACGCTCGACCCGATGGCGTTGATCGACTGGCTACTACCATTCCAGTCCAAGGAGAACAGGATGGCGTTATCTACAGCATCCCTGCTGAAGTAACTACCCGTCAGTTTACCTTTAATGACTTCGGTCGTAAGCGTTGGAGTGAATTTGAGATGCACGTGCAGTCCAGTGCCTCAGAGCAGTCCGACTTTGATCTTTCAGCGGAAGTAGAAAACATTGACGCAGAGGTAAATCTTAATACATTGAGTTCATACATTGGTGGAAGTCTTGACATTGACGAAGATGTTTCCGTCCGTGGTAGAATAGGTAACCGCCGAGGATACGGCATTCAATTTACAATTAATAATACACAGGGTCGCCCAAGAGTCCGAGGAATAAAAGTCTCAGGAGCACCTGCATCAAGATCAACAACTAGCGTACAATAATTATGGCTAATATTACAATTACCCCAACGGGTGCAGCATTTAACCCAACAGATACCGTAACTTCAACTCGGCTCAATGAAGCCCGTAACCCTACGGCTGCCTTGACTACTGGTTCTATTGTACCAACTGATCTGAGCACGGGTGCTCCAAGTTGGGACGGTAGTGGAACTCTCAACGTTATTGGAAGTCTAGCTTCTAGCTCTATTTTTACAAGTGGCGAAGCGATAGAAATTAATCAAAGTGGTACTGGCGACCGCAATGCATATGTAGATTTTCATACTGCTGACCCTAGCGGTACTGATTTCAATGCTAGAATTTATCGTGCTGGTGGTTTAGATAGCGACTTGCAAATATTAAACTCTGGAACGGGAAGCATTGTTGTTAGTTCTACAGTTGCCCAAGTTAGTAACAATGCTCAATCCGTTACCACTAAGGCTTATGTTGATGCTGCTATACAAAATTCTAAGGCAGATAGTTATCCAGTTGGATCAATTTATATAAATGCCACCGATGCTACTAATCCAGTCACATTGCTAGGGTTTGGTACTTGGGTAGCGTTCGGTGCTGGTCGTGTTCCTGTTGGTATTGATGCGTCCCAAGTTGAATTTGATATAGCAGGAGAGACTGGTGGTGATAAATCGGTAACTCTTAATATAGACCAAATTCCATCGCACGATCACAATGTTCGTGGTGGAACTGTTAATGGAGATGGAGGTTTGATTGCAGGCGTATCTGGTACTAATGCTTCTGTAAATTTATCACCTAATTCAACCACCACCTTTGTAGGCGGAACTCAAGCTCACACCAATCTTCAACCATACGTTGTGGTTTATATGTGGACACGCACAGCTTAACAATTTAATATTATGGCCATTATAAATAAAGGAACAGCTTTCTCCAACGGGGAACAACTATCAGCAGGCAAGCTTAATGATTTAATAGATGAAGCCACCTTTGGTGCTGACTCCGTTGATAACGCTAGTACAATTGTAAACGCTAGCGGAGCTATCACAGTTCGGGATAGCGGTATTACTCAAGCTAAGCTTGCAACAAACTCAGTCATTAATAGTAAAATTGTTGATGGACAGATTACTGCAAATAAACTTAGCGCAGGACACCCTGACTGGAATGCTCAAACATTAGTTATTAATGGTGACGGAACGTCTGGAGGTCTAGAAATTAACCCTAGCCTTACTGGGACTGGTCAAGCTTTTATAGACTTTCATTCAACGTCTGCTACTAACCCCGACTTTGATGCTCGCATTATAAACACCGCTACTGGAGAGTTTCAGTTTATTAATCTTAATGGCCAGTTCGCCTTTAATCTTGGACAAAATCTAGGTACTTTTGGAGCTTATGATGGGGACTCCTTTAAGGTTGGCGTGAACGCAGGCACTGAAGGTGGACTAAAATGCTCAAGGCAGGGTACAGACCCTACAAATCAAATTGCATTTTTAAATCCTAATGGGCAAGTAGGTTATATTAATACAGATGGAAGTACTACTACTTACGGTACGACCTCTGACTACCGCCTAAAGGAAGACATTACTAGTATTGACAATAGCATTGAGCGACTCAATCAACTCAAGCCCTGTAACTTTGCTTGGAAGGTGGACGGCACTCGTATGGATGGTTTCATTGCTCACGAAGTACAAGAGGTTGTACCAATTGCGGCTACTGGAACAAAGGATGCAGTCAAAGAAGACGGCACTCCTGACTACCAAGGCATCGATCAAGCCAAACTTATCCCACTATTAACCAAGGCCCTTCAGGAGGCAATCGCACGCATTGAAGTACTAGAAGCCAAATGAACCCCCTCCTTCAATCAGTACAACTAGCGTTGCAAAACGCTACGCAAAAGGAAGCCCTTGAAGTTTAATGAAAGGAAACCCCTTACTCTTATCAGTACAAGTTACCCTAGAAAAGGGTGGGCAAGAGGAAGCCATTGGCTTCATTGACAAGGTTCACAGATTCATCTCAAGCGGTAAATACGGGGAAGTTCTGGACGATTGGGACCCTGAGCACGTCCGAATCTTAATTGGTTATCATATGGCAAAGGGAACCTTTATTTGTGAACAGGATAAAGATGGAGAGATTGAAGGTGTACTGATGTGGTATAATTGCGACAATGATGATACTTTGGATATGCTTAGGTGCTGGCAAATGGACAAGCCCAATGGGGACTCCGTTTTTATGGCATTTCTTTATGCCAAGAATAACACAGCATTTAAGAAAATTACACTGGGTATCATAGCAAAAGAACCAAATGTCCTATGGAAGAAGCTTATCGGGCTACGGATGAAGGGCGGAGTGCCAACTAAAATGAACTACACAACCAAACTATTTTCAAAAATTTTAAGCGCAAAATAACAATGAACCCCCTGTTGCAGTCAGTACAATTAGCGTTGCAAAACGCTACTCAAAAAGAATCCCTTTCTTATATAGATAAGGTAGTGGAATTTTGTATTGAACAAGAAAACGGTAAGGTTTTAGAAGATGCACCAAAGGAATATATTAGGCTACTTGTTGCGTATAATATGGCCAAGGATACTATTGTTGTTGAGCACGATGAAAATGAAAATGTTACTGGGCTTATGGTCTGGTATAAATGCAATGAAGATGACGGAGATTCTTTTTTCTTAAACTGGGAAGCGGACAAAGAGGATGGTAATGCTATATTTGGGGCTTTGCTTTTTGCAAAAGACACAAAAACCTTTCAATCTATTTTTAAAAACTTTATTTCTAAATGCCCAGAAGTTAAACAAAAACAATTTATGGGATTAAGATATAGGTCAGGGGTTAAAACACTTGTTAAATACACAAACAAATTTTTTGATAAAATTTTAAACAAATAATATTATGGGCGGAATAGTAAAAGCAGTTTTCGGGGGCGGGTCGAGCGAAGCCCCACAAATACCAGATCCAATTGATCCTGGTAAATCAATGGGGGAGTACTTGTTCGGCCAGGGCTTTCAGTCTGACTTCAGTGGCATCACTGATCCAAGGCTACAGCAAAAACTGTTAGAGTCCGAGGGGCGTTATCGCCCACAATATTCTGCGCTTGAGCTTGCTGACATTAATACAATGTGGGAGGGCTTTGAGGATGTTACTACCAGCCCACAGTACCAGAGCCTAAAGGCTGAACTGGCTGGCCTAGAGGCAGGAGCAGCGGTATCTAATTTAAGCCCTGGGGAACGACGAGCGGCACTTGGTGCGCAGTATGATGCGCTTAGACCCAGCGGCGATCAAGAATCCTTTGGCGGAAAAAAAAGTCGTGGGGGTCGTGGCTTTGGTAAAGACAGTGCTGTTGGTCAAGTATTTGGCGGCAAAAAAGGCAAGGACGGTAAAAAGACAGGCGGCGAAGATCCCAGAGAAGCATACATTCGGGCTGGTATGGTTGGAAGCCAAGACCGAGAGGCTCGTATTGCCCAAATCAAAACCCGTATGGGTGAAATGGAGAAGTCGGAGGGGATCAAAGGCTACAAGGGCCTACTGGCTGATGCCGCAAGGCAATCAGGTATGCTTGAGCGTGAGATGCTTGAACTCCAGCGTGCGGACGATGTATCTGCACTACAAAAGTTTGCCCCCCAGGTAGTCGAAGCTTATCGTGCCGCTGACCCTTACAGCACAGGACTTGCTGAACAGGCAACAGATCGAGCACAACTGCAGGCCGCAAGTGCAGCAGAGCAACAGCTGCAAGCAATGGGTATGTCTCTTTCTGATTTATCCCCTACGGAGCAGGAAGCATTACTTTCTCAACGGGGTATGGAGTTTGCTGCATCTACAGGCGAACTTACCCCACTTGAGCAGCGCAGAGCGCAGCAGTCAGCAAGGCAAGCCTCCGTTTCTCGTGGTCGTGGGATGGATCAAAGTGCCTTGTATGGAGAAATGCAGTCTCGGATGTCGCAGGAAATGGACAAACAGGGACGTGAAATTGCTATGGGTTCACAGTTGTTAGGACAACAAGCTGGGTTGCGTGGTTCTCGTCTTGGTCAGGGAGCAGGAATGCTTACTAGTAGCGAAGCACTTGCCGCACAACGCAGAGGTGAATACGGACAGAATTTACAACAGGCTTTTGGTATGAACCGTCAGCTTGCGGGTGACGTAGGTATGACTATTCTTGGTCGTCCTTCATCAGCTATTGGACTCGGTCAATCAGGAATCGGAGCAGCTACTAACCTAGCAGCAGGACCTATGGGGCCTCAGTTGTTCGATCCTAATGTAGGTATCAATCTGGCATTGCAACAGCGAGGACAGGACGTTACGTTCCAGGGAATGCAGGCTCAGGCTAATGCGGCGCAAAGTGCAGGTGGTATGGGTATGCTTGGAAATATTGCGGGTGGCTTCTTGGCTGGCCGTTAAACTTAAAGAAAATATATTATGGGATTTCAAACAGGATCACAAATTCGCCCAGAGTTGGGCAACGCTGACTACAGCGGCTTTGCAAACGCCGCTAATATACAAGCGCAGGCACTAGCTAACTTCGGTCAGCAGATCGGTGAAGGCATTGAGAAGTACCAGAAGAACAAGGAGATCACTGGAGTTACTCTGGCTTCTATTGAAGGTACGCTTGCGCAAAACCCAGACCTTATTGCTTCAGGTAAAGCACAAGGGGGTAAGATCGGAAGCCTATTTAATAAATTAGAAGACGATGGTGTCCTAAATAAAAGCGAAGCACTTATGCTAAGGGGATTCCTAGATACTTCGATTGAAAGTAAACTGGCAGAGCAAGCAGCAGTTGATGCACAACTTGCACGTGAAAACCTTATTGCACGTACTGAAGCGTCTCGTAGATCAAATCGCCCACAAGAAGCAACTCCAATTTCCGCAGGTGCACTTTCTGGGATTACCGATGCAATGACAGAAGCTGGTATTGGTTTTGATCCATCAGCTGGTCAGTTCTTCAAGAAGGACTACGGCAGTCGGCTTAATCCCTTTGATACCACTCAAGTACCCGTTGACTTCCCAGTGAAAGGATCTGAAGAATACCGTGAAATATATAGTGACCCTGGTGTTATTACGTTTGATCCAAATAAGTATAAGCTTTTATCAACTCAGTAAAATAAAATAATATGGCTGTATCTTCTGTTCTCGGGCCTGATGGAAAAACTTATACTCTTGAGCATCCAGATGGTGCATCGCAAGAAGACATCTTTAAGTTTGTTCACCAATCCACTCAGGCTAAACCTGAACCCACAAAGCCTGGAGTTGTAGGCAATGTTGTTAGGGGTATACCTGCTGGTGCAGCTGCCGCTGGTTATGATGTCTTGGGGGCCATTGGTACAATGGCTTATGAGGGACTTGGTAAATATGCCAAGAGGGGGGCAGACCCTGAGTACGTAGAAAAGATTGATCAAGCTGTCAGGGGCGCACAGGAAAAAGTAGCTGAATATACTTTTGATATTGGTGCTACGGCAGGTGAAGCATTTGGCGTAGACGAAGGACGATTCAGTGCAGACGTTGGCCGTGGACTTGGTCAGCTTCCACTTATGGTTGTTACGGCGGGTATGGCTTCTGTACCAATGTCATTCGCTGAGGTTATTAAAGACGCAGAGCAGTCCCTGGGTGTTAAGTACAACGAAATGTCTGAAGAGGAAAAGGCTAAGGTAGCCGCAACTGGCGGTGCCTATGCGGCTTTCTCTTTGGCTGCGGATCGAATCGGTCTGAAGTATATGGGACTCACTAAACTAAATAAATTCTTTGATGGTTCTGAAACCGTTAAAGGAAGTATAGTTAAAGATGTTTTGAAGGGTACACTGGGTGAAGGACTAACTGAAACATCGCAGGCAGTCGTAAAGGATCAACTGGCTAGGGTCTATGACGATGACCGAGAGTACAACATAGATAGTGTAAAGGAATATTTATATGAAGGTGCAGTGGGTGCCACAGTAGGTGGCATTGCTAGCACAGGTACATCTGTAGTAAAAAATATTGGTAGTGGAACTTCGGGGACAAAAAAGTCAGACCTAAAGAAACCAGTAGAAGATCGTCCTGCACTAGAAATACCAAGGACCGTTCAGGTTGAGTACAAGGAGCTTGATGGTCAGGTGCGTGTAGTTCCTATTTCTATAACTGAAGGCCAAGACCCAATGGCTGTAGCCGAAGAGGCACTAGCTGGTCGGTACGACCCAGCTTATGGCGTTACAGTAACTGATCAAGCACAACCTGTTGGCCCTGAGCAAGAGCTAGACCTACCTGACCAAGCACCTGATGCTACACAGGAGGAAGTACCAGTGCAGCCAGAGGCTGCTGTAGTGCCTCCAGTAGTAGAGGCCGAAGCACCTGCCGTAGAGGAAGTCCTCCCTGAGGTTGTACCGCAGGTTGTACCTGCTGCAGAGCAAGCACCAGAGGCAGCACCCGTAGTCCAAGAGCAAGCACCAGCAGTACGTGGCAACTTTCGTATCTCTCCAAGGATGGCTAAGTCTAAGCCAAGGTACAGAGGTCAGCCCGTTGCATATG
>Ga0209196_1002411_pt1 | contig 12051 bp, 5 predicted proteins | sample COGITO_mtgs_1105_5_FD_184801 | JGI IMG/M metagenome (GOLD analysis project Ga0209196, IMG submission 184801) | Pelagic marine microbial communities from North Sea - COGITO_mtgs_110509 (SPAdes) (version 2) | ecosystem: Environmental > Aquatic > Marine > Epipelagic ... | reverse complement strand
GTATCGGTCGTGGTCGTCGTTCCGTGGAACAATGGTCCACCCTTACGGTACAGCTGAACATACTACTGGTTGGCTGGGCGACTTTTCAGGGGCGTTGTACCAACAAAAGTCAGGCAGCTGTGGGTATGGAGGTTTTCTTGGGGCTTTGATTGGTATCGCTGCGGTCGTTTTTACAGGCGGTATTGGCCTTGCGCTTGTAGGCGGGGCGTTAGCTGGTTTCGTGGTAGGGGAATTAACGTCGCCGACAGCTCCGGGGCTTAAAGCCTACGAGAACGACGAGGTATTCGACCAAAACAGTTCATATGAGCTACTGGTTACGGACGCAACATACTACGACATTGACGCCGCCAACGGCATTGATAACTCCATAAACTATGCAGACCTTACCTATTACTACAACACCAACCCCAAAACATACTGGAAGAACAGTTCTGTAGAATTTGTGTCGGGTACAAACATTGCCACGACCATAGAAATATACTGGAACGGCGCACTGGTTAATGATGGCACGACTGTAGGGGAGTTCTCTACAAGTTTCACTGCGGGGAACGGCGATACGTACATACGGGGCGCTCTGGAAGACACTGATGTGACCACTACCTACAACAGTCTAATAGGTAACTTTTTAACATTCGCAGACAAATACAAGATCGCCCGCGTGGCATACGGCCAAGAACCCAGTGGGGGCGCAAGCGATGACGATGACGACGATAGTGATTCCAATGTGCCGTCTGACATCCCAGAGTTGTACGCAGGGGTTGATGGCTATAAAGCTGGCTCGTTCTCCAATACTACTGCTTGGATAACATATTGGTCAGGAAGCGCTTCATCAACCAGTGGTACCAATACAAACAATTTTATTATTTACAACGGGCAGTTTGTGTTCTTTGACTTCAATAACGCCACTACGGGAACGTCTACTACGTCTGTTACAGCCAACGACGGCAGAACCTATTACCGAGGTGCGTCGCACCCCGAGGATGGCAATCCATACACAGGCTTTAATAATGGCTACAGTTATACTTTTTTCGGTGTAGGCAGAGAATAAGAGAGGAAATATGGCATATAATTTAGAATTTATTGTGGATCAGGTTAAGGTTCACCCAGAGATACACAAGTTTGTGAACGGTATAGCGCTCATTCGTGCACGGTGGAAGGTTACTAATACGGACTACCCAGACGGTTTTGCGTACCACTTACTCCAAAAGTCCTTTAGCCATGACAGCTACACACTTGAGACGTTTGTCCCCGCAGAGGATGTGACCGATGCTATGATGGAGGAGTGGGTAACTGAAGGTATGGCTGACGCTACCAAGCAGAACATCAAGATGGCGTCTCTACAGCAAATCATTTTTAGCCACGAAGAGGCGCAGTTAACCACTTATTTCGAAAACACAGGGGATTGAGAATAATGACTTTTACAAATTTCCAGATTGTGTTATTAAGTATTTATGTGTTAACGTGTGAACAGGAGTATCCATGCAGACCTCGCGTTTGATCTTTGATGAAAGCGAACGTGTCGGGGAATGGGTAGCCGAACAAGTAGAGCAGCTCTCTTCGTGGGGCGGGTTCTACGCCATGGGCGCTGAAAAAGACGGTCAACTGGTGAGTGGAGTTGTGTTTAACAACTTTAACGGCAGTAACGCCACCGCACACTTCGCAGTCAGCAAACCCAGCAAACTGTTTTTGGAGCTGCTCGACCATGCTTTTTTGTATGCGTTCGAGACACTAGGTCTGAGACGGCTTACTGGTTTAGTCGAATCTGATAACTCCAAAGCACTTAAATTAGATAAGCATATCGGCTTCGTGGAAGAGGCTGTTATGGAAAAAGGTGGGTCAGATGGGCAGGACATGATTGTCCTAGTTCTATGGCCAGAGAACTACCGCAAAGGAAGAAACCATGGGTAAAAAGAGTAATCCACCACCTCCTGACTACCAACCCTTGGCGAACGCCAGTGCAGAAGCGGCGCGTATTCAAGGCGAGTTGGGGCAGGCGCAACTAGATTTTGCACGAGAGCAGTATGAAGCCAACGCTCCGATACTCCGAGACATCGCGCAAGGGCAGATAGACGCTCAAGATCAGCAGATGCAGCAGGCGCAAGAGTACTACAACTACCAGAAAGACACGTTCCGCCCACTGGAGCAAGGTCTTGTAGCTGATGCGCAGAACTTTAACACCGATGCTTACCGTGACCAGATGGCTTCCAGAGCCGCTGCCGACTCCGGTCGAGCTTTTGGCATATCCAGAGCGCAGAACGAACGTGCAAGTGCGTCGATGGGTGTTAATCCAAACTCAGGCCGTTTCGCTGGTATGAACGCTGCCAGTGGCTTACAACAAGCAGCCTCACGTGCTAACGCGATGACAGGTGCAAGAACACAAGCAGAGCAGATGGGCTACGCTCGTAAGCTAGATGCCGCTGGTCTTGGGCGAGGTCTCGCTGGTGCATCCACTGCCGCATATGGCGGAGCCACAAACGCTGGTTCACAAGCGGGTATCAACGCACAATCCGCCGGTAATACGTACATGCAGGGTATGGGAATGGGTGCGGGCACCTACGCCGCAGGCCAGAACATGCAAATCCAAGGGTTGAGCAGTGTCCTAAACAACCAGACACAGACGTACATCAACACACAAGACAGTCTCCTTGGGGACATCGGCGGTTTGATGGGCGGCGCAGCCTCTATGTACACCGCCTTCGGTTCAGACCGTCGCATCAAAGAAAACATCGAAGAGGTCGGCGTCGACCAACGCACAGCGTTAACTCTTTATGAGTTTAACTACATCGGTGGCGATGGCCGTCGATTCCAAGGTGTAATGGCAGATGAGGTGGAGCTAGTTTATCCAGAAGCAGTAGTAGACACAGACCAAGGCTTCAAGGCAGTACGCTACGACCTTCTCAACATTGAATTTAAGGAGGTCCACTAATGGCACGCCCCTCACGATGGATGCAGTTTACCCAGAACTTCAACGCGATGAACTCCACAATGAACGACGCGTTCAAGAAGTACGAGACTGGCAAGGCCAGTAAGAGCGAAGACTACTTTGAAGACGAACCAGATAAAGACGGTAATCAAATCCGTCTTACTGGCAACAAACTTCAAAAAGCTAAGAACGATGCCATGGCGGGTATCTACGAGAAGTATGGCGACACCGACGGCGCTGCGAAGATGCGCACAGATAGCGCCACCCTTGAAGGACTGGCTGCGCAAACCAGAGCAAGTAACGCCGCAAGTAACCTTTCCGAGTTACAGACAGGTGAGTTAAATAAAAAAGTAGGGTTTCAGGACCAAGTCACGGGTATCCTAGATACAATCGGGAAAGGGTCGTACAAAAACCAAGGGGAAGAAGACCAAGCCCTTATGGCTGCGTTTGACAAAGCAGAAGGTTTACCCTTGTCTTACAGGAACGAAGCTATAGCAGGTATCCGTACCTATGGTGGGGAGAAAATAGCTTTAGAGTCGGATCGGCTTGTCGCTGGCGCACAAAAGGCCATGCGCAGTGGTTTAGGCCAGTTTACAGATTGGTATAACAAAGAAGTCGCCGATGGCGCGTCCGTAGAGTACGACACCACCGACGGCGTTACGACCATTTACGCCATAACCGGAGAAGGTGAAGACCAGCGCAGGGTTGAGATTGCCCGTGGCGAAGGTGAAGGCGGTGAAATGCAGGCCGCTAATATGTTGTTTGCACGTGTCCAAGACCCCTCCACTGTGATGGGTGCGGCTTTGGATAACCTTGCGTACCGTAAGAGCAGGCAAGACTTTGCTCTAGGCGGGCAACAAGCCCAGCTCAACCAGCAGGAAATCAGAGAAGGCACCATCAATCTGGATACGCTATCTGAAAGAAGTGGCCTTAGTACTGAAATCCTCCAAGCAGAACTAGCAGATTTAAAAGAGCGAACGAAGCAGCGTGGCGTCAAAGGAACATTAGACAACGCGCAAATGGGCTTATTAATCGAACAAACAGCGCAGATTAAATTTAACATGGACCCAGATCGTCGCCTGACGCAGAGCGAAATAGATAAAGAGTGGGCGAAGTTCACTGCCAGATTGGGTGCTGCGGGTCAAGAACCGGAGCAAATCAGCGCCATGAAAGACATGTTCTATGATTCCTTGACTGATGAAAAAGGTTTCGTGGTCAAAGAGAAAGAGTAGAGGGTAGATAAGAATGCCAGATTATGTTGTTACCGGCCCTGACGGAAAAGAGTATGAAGTTAATGCTCCACAAGGATCGTCGCAAACCTCTATAATCCGTCAAGTGCAGAGTTACATTGACGCTAACGCTGCGCCGGTGGAAGTTGAAGAGGAAGAGTCTCCGGGGTTTTTACGTCGGACGGGTGACGTTGCTACAAGTGTAGTTACTGGTATCCCTAAAGCCCTTGGTGCGCTGACAAGTCTCGGCAGTTCTGTCCCTTACCTTAACGTGGTTGCTGATCCTATAGCCCAAGGGCTGTTTGACATAGGTGAGTACGGTGACGAAGCGTTGTTGTCTGATTTTCAGCAACAGCAGAACGATGAACTCGGCGCTCGCATCCAAGAAGCTGCCTCTCAACTAGACCAAATCTCAGAAGACGCGCCACTTAGCGAGAAAGCTAAGTTTGTTTACGACACCATGATTGCTCAAGGTGGCGAAGCAGCTGAGTACATTTCCGAAAACCCATCTCAAGTCTTTAATCTAATCGGTCAAACCTTACCGCACATCTTCTTAGGTGGTGCTGTGGGTAAAGGGCTGAAGACGGCGGGTGCGGTTAAGAACGCCGGTGTTGCAGGTGCCATAGGTGAAGGTGTTATCGCTGGGGGTGACTCTGTTGGTGGTATCGTCCGCGACCAACGCGCTGAAGGTGACTTCGAGTACGACCCAAGCCGTCTTTATGGTCTGGCTGCCGGTGCTACCACAGGTTTAATCTCTCGTGGCGGCGCAAAGTTTAACCCAGTAGACATTGATACGATTGCTGCGGGTGGCGCGAAAGACCTACTAGGCACTGGGTCAGGTGGCGTTATTAAGAACACCGCTAAGGGGCTTGCCACTGAGGGCGCGGAAGAATTCTTACAGAGTGGGCAAGAACAAGCGTTTACCAACCTAGGCACAGGAGACCCTGTGTACGAAGGTGTAGGTAGTTCGGCAGTTCTGGGCGCTGCGACTGGTGCGCCACTGGGTGCAGGCGTAAACCTTTACTCTTCTATGCAAGAAAGCCAAGTTAGCAAAGCGATGGCTGAAAAGACACTGGCTGACAAACAAGCCGAGATAGAGTTAAGAACCCAAGTAGAAGAAGAGCAAAAAGCCGCAGGGTTACAAGAGCAGCAAAGGATAGTAGAGCAGGGCCGCTTACGTCGTGAGGCCGCGTCGTCCTTTACACCAAAGAAAGAATTCACCGGTGCTCTCCAAGCGCAGATCACTGCTCAACAAGAGCAAGACGTCCTGAACCCTGAGACAGACTTAGGGCGGGAATTTGAGGCGCAACTTAACGAAGCGGAGATATTTGACGACGAAGGCATTCAAGCCGCCAAAGTTAAATACCTGAAAGGCTACAACAAAGAGAACAACCCCGCTGAACAGGTCGAGGGTGAATACCTTGCGGCGTTAGATGCTCACGTGGGTAACTTTGGGAAAGCTAAAGAAGTCGTGGCGCAGAACCCAGCTGTTATGGATATGGACGACGAAGCATTTAGTGCAACCGCCCAACAAGACCCTGAGGTCTACAGAGTAATTGATACGCTGAGACAAGCGGCACGGAACACAGCAAACGATGAAACCCTTGGAGTAGAGACTACACCTCCTCCGCAAGTGGATGCTCAAACCACGGCACCGGAGGCACCTGTTGAGAAACCTAAGCGAGTTACTAAAGCAGAAGACTTCCGTATCCGTGCTAAAGAAGCCCTTGGCGATACTTGGGAAGTGGATTATCCAGAGCTTTCTGCGGTCGCTGGTGACAACAAAAGTATGTACGCCAAGAAGAAGGGCGGCGTTTCTAAAGCAGACAAGCTACTCAATGACGCCGTTGCGGAACGGGACGCGGCTCAGGCACCACAGATTGAGGCACCCGCAGTTGACGAGCCTCCGGTCGTTGAGACAGAGACAGCTCCTGCGCAAGAGGAAAAAGCAGTTGAGACACCGCCGGTCTTAGAAGGTATGGAGGCCATGGCGGTTAGTTACACCGAGGAGAAACTCGGCCCCAACTGGCGTAAAGAACAACCACAGCTAGTACCGTTGTTAGAGGCCGGTGAGTACCCCGGCTTGCAGGCGAACGTCGACCGTATCGCAGCAGAGCAGACAGCGGCGACGGAAGTTGTAGAACCAGAGGTAGAGGAGCCGTCGACAGAAGTCGCGAAAGCAGAAGCAGCTACGGCGGTGGATAACTTGTTTGCGCAGCCACTGCCACCGGAAGTTAAGTTGTCTAAGAACGAGCAGGCTGTGTTTGATACATTAAACAAAGCGTTCCAGAACAACGAGCAAGACCAAGTGATCCAAGCGAACGGTAGTTTAAACGCTACACGTATTGCTGAGATGGCAGGTCTCAACTCAAAGCAAGCGGCGCAGACAGCAATCACACGGTTACGACCTAAGATAGCGAGGGCTTATAACCTTGACCAGAAACAGATCAAGCAGCGCCTAGCTGACACAAGGGTTAAGAACGTAGAGGCGTTTGACCAGAACGCACCGGATCAAGTCTTCGACCAAGCCGAACTCGGCAACAGCAGTGGCACAATAGCTTCTGCCAACCAAGGCGCTGAGACGGACATGCGCATTGAGGATATTCAATTCAAAGATGCTATCCCAGAAGCGCCCAATCGAGTTGTGACGGCTGAACAAAAAGCCGCTATACAGCAGGAGATAGATACTGAGATACGTGCGGACAGAGGGTATAAGACCGCGCAAGAAACTTGGGACAACGGGTTTGAGAGCGACGTAGAAAACGAAGCTGATCGTATATCATTTGAAACACTAGATGCAGGGACACGGTTCGAGTGGCTTGACAGCTCCACTGAATACAACCGTGGTAATATGAATTTAGATGATTTAGGAGTTATATACGACCAGCTCCGTGCCATGTACATTAAGGACAACGAAAATGCCAAACTTGAAACCACCGACGAAGTCGGACAAATTGAAAGCGGAACAGACACGCAAGCGGCTGGACAAGATGATAGCCAAGTACGGGGAGAAGGGGGTCAAGCTGGGAACAATCAAGTCGAGGAAGACAACCAGCTAACCTCTCAAGAGTTTAAAGACCGCGCTGCCAAGGTTGAAATCAAAACCAAGAAGAAGCGCAAGTATACAAATACCAGTGAAAAGCCGCTTGGGCGCGACGCGGTTATGGGTGAATTTGGCGTAGCAGGTCTTAACGATACTTTGCCCCGCCCTACAAGAGCATCCCTAGAAAGCGGCGACCTACGGGGAGCACTTACAAATCTTAGAGACTGGAGTTGGGATAAACGAACAAGCGAAGTTGCGCGGAAACTAGCAGACGTAGTTAATGACAGAGTTAACTTAGAGTCCGCACGCGTAGCTACAACGAAATCTAAGGTGAAGGACATCGTGTACCACGGTAGTCCCAAAACAGATATAACAGAATTCAAGGGTAGTGATTACACGAAAGGTCTATATTTTAGCCCAAGCCGAGGGTTAGCCGAGTCCTACTTGTCACGACGTGCGAAGGAACAAGGGGGGAGCAAAGGGCGCGTGTACGAAGTTATGCTCGATATTCGAAAACCCCTAGTCATAAAAGGCACAAGTCGAAAGTCTCTGGTAGATAGGATTGATTTGGCTTTAGGGCGTAAGACAGAAAGAGACGTGCGTAAAGATCAGCGTGCAGAAGCCAACTCATCTATGATGTTGTCAAAAGAACGTATGGCGGATTTGAAGAGCCAAGGCTACGACGGAATACTAAATGAAGACCGCTCAGAGTACGTGGTTTTTAGTGCATCACAGGTCCACATAGTCGATAGCGTGTTCAGTGGAACGCAGGTAGAAATTGTAGAAAACCTAGAGACTTCAGCGGGGCAACCCGTTGCGGGCTTATTTAGCCCAGAGACCAATACCGTAAAGATTGACTCTGACGTTGGTATGACGCCGCATGTGCTATTACACGAAGTTGCTCACGCAGCGACGTCCGCTACGCTTGCGGACAAGGCGCACCCCACAACGATAGAACTTACGGAGCTTTTTGAGAGTGTTAGAGGTTCGCTCGGTAATGAATATGGGGCGAAAGATGTCGACGAGTTTGTTTCTGAGGCGATGTCAAACAAAAAATTCCAAGAAAGGTTGTCTGAGATTAACCCTGACGGATCGAAGGTTAGTGCGCTCCAAAGATTCTACAATAGCGTGGGCAATTTCTTACGTAAACTTATTGGTATGCAGCCCAAGGGTATTGATTCAGCGCAAACAGCAGCTGATAAACTAATAGATGGCATACTTGCGCCCGCACCACTATCTCGCGACGCGACTGAACAAGCACTACCTCCAGAGCAAACACCAGAAGAGGAGAGTAAGACAGCGAAGGCACTGGGCAAGGTCATGGGCGGTGAAGCTCAAGCTGCGCAGTTAGCTGCGAACGTTAAGCAGGCGTACAAGACACCTCTATCAGCGCTCAAGCCTATGAGCCGTACGGTACGTGATGCCAAAGAAGCAATGCCGTCCGCAGGCAAGTTCCAAGAAGCGCTGTATCTGCAAGAACAGACTGTCCAAGAAGAGCTGTTAAAGATCGAAGAAATCCTACTACCTACCCGAGACTTGTCTCCGACCGAATTGGCCGCGATGAATGAGTTTATCAGCGCGTCTACTTTCTACCAGAAGTGGGGGTACGAGGCTGAGGTCGATGGGAAAAAGGTTAAAGTTGACCCCACTATGCAGCGCATGTTCGATAAGTTAGCGCCAGCGGCACAAGAAACCGCAAAGAACATCTTCGCTTACAGCGAGACGATGCGTGAGGCTATGAAGAAGGAGGCCGAAGACCGTGGCGTTAAAGGCGTGTTCAAGTCATCCAAACTAAAGGGGCCGTACGCTGCCCTAAAGCGCTTTGGGGACTACATCACAGTACTCAAATCACAGCAGGTGATAGACCTACAAGACGAATTGAAGCAAAACCCGAATGATGCCAAGTTGGAGAAGCGTCTCGACGAGATAATGACCAAGGAGGAACACTACATTGTTAAGTCCTTCGACACCATGGGTGAGGCAGTAAAGTTCAAAGAGCAGAACAAAGATAGATACGCTCCCGGCCCCGGTGGAGCATCGGCGTCTGCAAAAGAAGTTGGTGAATTTGAGAACCGCGTAACTAACCCTGAAGCGTTTGCCGCCGTCATGGGCGCGATAGGCGCAGATGAGAAAGCGGGCATTGACCCCACGGTAAAACAAAACATACAGAAGATCGTGGAGAAACTTTTCTACGAGACCCTAGACGAACAGAACGCTCGCCTGTCTGGGATCAAGCGTAAGAACCGTGCAGGTTATGAGAAGGATATGGTTCGGTCATTTGTTTCTCACGCGCAGTCGCAGGCTAGACTATTATCACAGCTACGCCACGGGGCAGATATAAACCAAGCTCTGCGGGACATGAAGCAGGAAGCCCGTGGAAACCGCGAGGAGCTACAACAAGTAGCTAACATCTTGCAGTTAAAGTACAACAACATGCTTACAAAAGACGAACGTTCTGCCGCCGCGCTACAAGACTCCGTCACCGCATTCAACTCTATGTACATGTTGACGACGAATGTTGCATACCATGTGGCGAACGCTACCCAGCCCGCTATATCGCAGGCGAAGATCGCAGGTGACTTCGGTAACTATTCTGGGTCGTGGGGCGCACTTAATCGCGGGTATAAAGAAGCGATGGGCGTGATCGACAGCAGTCTGCTGAAGCAGTTAGGGACAGTTACGACGGTCGGTATGATCGACATGGGTAATACAGTTCAGCTGAATGTTGAGAACGCTAAGCCGGAACACCAAGCACTACTCAAAAAGCTCCAGTTGAGGCAGATGCTAGATGTCGGCCTTGAGCAAGACCTTAACATGGAGACTATGTTCGACACTGGCTACGAGATACTAAACAAAACCTCTAAAGGTTTTAAAGATATGTCACACAGGCTCTACCAGTCGTCGCGTTACGTTGAAGCGTACAACCGTGTTGCGGTTGCTATTGCCGCGTATGATATGGCTGTTAAGAACCCAGCCGCGTTAAAACGCATGAACATGAACCCTGAAGAGTACGCTATTTCGATAGTGGAAGACACGCAGGGCAACTACTCCAACCTAGACGCCCCACTGGTGATTGATTCACTACCTAAAGTTACCACGCAATTCCGCAAGTTCCAGCTAATTATGGGCTGGCTGTGGGGAACTACGGCAAGAGCCGCCCTCCCGTTCATAGGCGCTGAGACCAAACACGAGCGAGCTGCTGCTAGAAGAACACTTGCTTACCTTGGGCTGAACGTAGGTTCTTTGGCGGGGGTTAAAGGTTTACCCTTCGTGGGCATGATAGGAAGCGCGGCCTTGATGGCGTTCGGAGACGACGGAGAGGAAGAGCCTAAAGATTTAGAACGGTGGATGCGAGAGAACTTCGAGGACGAGGTGCTTGTTGACTTGTTGATGCGTGGCGCTCCGTCTCTTATCGGCATTGATCTGTCTGCTAAACTTCAGCAGTCAGACATATTCCTACCACTTAACCCTCAGTACATTGACTCGTCTCCAGATGCGGAGGTCGGCAAGAACGTGGCGTTTAGTCTGGCGTTTGGCCCATCGGCGGGAACTATTGGAAACATTGATAGAGCGTACGAACAATACTCTCGTGGGGATATTAGCCGTGCGGTGGAGTACCTTCTACCTAAAGGACAACGCTCTGCCTTAGAAAGCCTGCGGTTTGCGCAAGAAGGCTACTCTTTAAAGAACGGTGACGTTATACTAGACGCCACCAAGTTCGACATGTACGAGCTAGTTAAGAACGCACTAGGGCTTACTCCACTGGAACTCTCGAAAGTTAAGTGGACTTACGGTCAGCAGATTGAGTTGAAGAACTACTTTGAAGACGAACAATCGCGGCTGACGCGTGAGTATAAAGTTGCGAAACGTGCTCGCGACAAAGCCACTATGGGAGACCTACGCGCTCAGTGGCGCGATGTGCAAAAGCAAAAAGATAGAACTCGTTATTTCTTTAATGACGACATCAACTCGATACCACGCACACCTATGAGCAACATGTTGCTGGGGGACATCAAGCAACGTCGTAGGGAAAAGAAAACGCGTAAACGGTTGGGCGTTGATTAAAAGTTTTCTCCCCTAGTCACTGCAACCCTCCCACGCAGTGGCCCCCTCGGCCCGGCCTTTAGCTCCTTTTAGGTCGGGTCTTTTTTAGGGGTGAGTTTTGGGTAACATTATGGGTAACATTATGGGTAACATTTTTATAATTGCGCCTCGTAAGCTATTGATAACACACGCCTAAACAGATAACACGAATCCCTGTCTGTCCGCCACATTTCATATACATTATCTAATGATTACAAGCACTTAACCATACGCACGACTCATCACTGCGCTTATATGGGTAACATTTTGGGTAACATTTTGTGCTTGTGCCGTGGCGGATTTCTCGCTATCTACGACGGATGGCCCTGATACAACGAGGAAAAACGTACTACTTTGTAAAGAGAGTTCCTAAGCGGTTCACAGCTTACGACACCCGTGGCCTTGTCAAAATATCTTTGAAGACCGACAGCGAAAGCGAAGCACGACGCAAGGTGCCAGAGGTGGAAGATAACCTCCTGAACTATTGGACTGCATTGTCCGAAGGCTCAGATGACGCGCAGAAGTTTGACGCCATGGTGAAGCTCGCGGCAGCACGTGGTGTACGTTACCGACCAGAGAAGGAGTTATTGGGTAGGGGGTTGGAGGAAGTCTTGCGCCGTATCGAAGCTCTTGAACCTAGTGAGGCCAAGGATGTTGCTATAAGCGGCGCGGTGCTAGGCGCAGTGGATAGGCCAGCGATCAAGTTATCTCAGATGAATGACTTGTACTTCGACTTCGAGAAGACAAAGCTAGTGGGGAAGAGCGCAGACCAG
>Ga0209196_1002405_pt1 | contig 12065 bp, 26 predicted proteins | sample COGITO_mtgs_1105_5_FD_184801 | JGI IMG/M metagenome (GOLD analysis project Ga0209196, IMG submission 184801) | Pelagic marine microbial communities from North Sea - COGITO_mtgs_110509 (SPAdes) (version 2) | ecosystem: Environmental > Aquatic > Marine > Epipelagic ... | reverse complement strand
TTTTTTTCGTTAAAAAAAAAAAAAAAAAAAAAAAAGTCGCATTCAGCGACAAAGCCAAATAATTAATATTTTCATTTTTTAGCCTAAATAATAAAGAGGGAAAGAGGTCACTTATAACATCTCTTGCCAAGTTGCGTTTTAGCAACTTATAAATTAACTAACCTTTTATATTTCAATCAGTTAAACCCATATGTTAAAGAAATGTTAAAGCGAAAGTTAATTAGCTGAGTATCAGCACTAAAAAAACTACGTATTTTTTATTATTATTACGGATAAATTCACTAGATTTGAATAATCGCAAAACTTAATCTTTTTAGGTTTTTGGTGTTCTTTGAAAATCTTTGATATTACCTCCTAATCAAAAAGTCAAACTGTACTATAATTTATATTATTTATTATTAAGATTACCACTATCAATAACAATTATAAATAATTTTTTTTTATAGCCTATCACCTTTTTATATTTGCGACCAATTTTTATGAAAAAGAAAATTAGTCTTAATTATTATGATGTCCGAAATTCTTTCGGTCATATGAATCAATCTCATCCTTTCAAACTATTTGTGGGAATGGGTGAACATATATATGAATTTAAATCTGTTCATCAGGCCAAGAAATTTATATTACATTTTGAAAACAGATATAATTTACTTATTCAACAATTTTTTGAACATATACCGAATTTATTTGATCTTAACATTTCTTTATTAACTACAAAATCAAATTCATTAAAAAAAAATAGAGAATCTTTAAATTTTTTCATACAACAATATTATGACAATTTACACTTCAATGAATACGTTTTACATTCTAAAACTGAAATTGAAAACTTAACTTTTGAAATTGATAACCAATATAAATATTATATTAAAACTCTTCAAAAATCAAATCGTAACCATTATTTGTTAAAAAAAACTAATACAAATTATTATAATTTTATACGATTACAAAAGGATTTAGAATTATTATTTTCAAACTCTGAACAATTGAAACTGGTTGATATCAAAAATTTACAAACCCAAAAATTTAAAATATTAAAAATTGCGTAAAACTCAATTTTAAATATTTTTAAATGTTAAACATTTTTTTGTATCCTTCAGAAATTCCTTTCGGAAATAATGATTTTCCAATTGTTATTGTAAGAACTCACTCTTCAATACACAAAGTAAAACAATCACTTCTTTTTCATGATTACGCAAAAAATCAATTATTTACAAAAATTATTGTAGATGTTGAAACTATGAAGCTTGAAGATATATCTTCAAAAAACACTTATTTGTCTTTAAACATTAATAAGGTTTCTTTTATAGAAACCTTAAAAAATAGAGGTATTTCACCTCTACACAAAGTAGATATTATTACTTCTGTCTCAATATCTTCATTCTTATTAACCTAAAAAATAAAATTATGCCAATAGATAACACAATTAAATTACTAGAAGAAAAACTATCAGAATTATCTAATGATTTAAAATATCATAACGAATCAATTACAAAAATTAATGAATTAACAAAATCATTAAAAATAGAAAAGCAATTTTTAGAACTAAACCATATATAAATTATGAAATTTTTAAACAACCAAGACAAAAAAGATATCAAAGATTTTTTTTTATTTCTTATAGCATTTTCAATCTTTTTAATATTAATAAAATGCAGATAGGAAAGAATAAATTTAAAAAAGTTGGTAAACTTTATTATCAAATTACACCAACTGGTTTAGTTAATGTTTACGATTCACAACAAATCAAATATTTTATTTGGTGGTTTAATGTTAAACAAAATTTTAATCTAAAAACAAAAGATGATTGATACTATAAATTTACGATTACATGGTGCCAATCAGCAAGTAACATCTAATTTAGAAAAAATAAAAGCTGATAATCTTAATATTTCTATTGCAAAAGTTCCTGAACATTTTGAATTATATTCTAAACTATTGCAATTTAAAGGCAAATCTTTCCAAATAAAAAGAAATTTTAACCATGAAGAATTGGTTCATTCTAATTTATCAGATGATGAATTTTTAACTTTAAAAACATCAAAGCAAGTAAACAATTATTATTTAAGTACCAATAAACAAAGCTTTGTTTGTGAATCAATAGAAAAGCAATATAATCTAAATGCAAGGGGTAAATATTCAATTAATTCTCAATCTTATAATATTGTTTTTAAAATCAATCCAAACGCAGGATATATTGATTTTCAATTTTCAATTCCAAAATATTTATATTCTCATTCATTAGCACAATTTATTCCTCAAATTAATTCAAAAGCATTTTATAAAAATTCACATTTACATCATGGTTTTAATTTTCAAAAAAAGAATCTTTATTCAAGACTAATTAAGTTTATTGATTTCTTTTTTCTTGAATTATGTACAAAATTCAAAATAGATACTTTACCAAACTATGAATATATTGAGATTAACAGAATTGATTTGTGTTATAACCAATATTTTGAAAATAAAGAAATTGCTCTAATGTATTTAGACCATCAAAAAAAGATTCACAAAAAATCTTCAAATAAACAATCTAAAAATGATAATAATTATAATACATCATTAACAATCGGCAGAAGTAAGGGTAATTATTTTAAAATATATCACAAAGGCTCTGAGTATGTTTCAAAAACTGGTGATTATAAAAAACACAAAGAAATAAATATGAATCATTGGAAAAATCTTCCAACTTATAAAACCGACCAATACGGAAACAAAATTATTTGTGCTTTGTCTCAATCTGATACTTACACAAAACATTTCAATTATGTTAATGAAATCTTTGAGAAAAAAATTGTTCAAGATATTTCTCTTGATCAATTTTTTTCTATTCCCGATGATTACCAAAAAAAAGACAAACAAAAACTTGCTGATTATATGTCATCAAATTTTAAGATAAATACTCCTTTTCTTAAAAAAGAAATGGACAAAATCCTTAGATATGAATTAAGCATTTCAGGCCTATATTTGTCTACAATTTATAAAAATTCTGTATTTAGAAATAATTGTAGTGTTCATAAATATTATAAAGAAATTTATAAAAAAGTAAAACGAATTGATAACAGAAAAGATAGCTATAAATATAAAATATCAGATTATGAACAAAAAATATATTCATCATTTCATCAATTTTTAAATCGCAAAACTGCAATTTTACTAAAAGTTACTCCTACTATTAATCGTTATTTAAATTTTGGTAAATATTCTGTTCAACAATATTCTGAAAATTATAAATTTCATAAAATTTATAACCAATATAATAAAGGCACACTTTTAGAAACTAATGATATTGGTTTATTCAATGAAGATTTACTTTTTAACCTAGTTACTAAATTTGAAAATGTAATAAATGAATTTCAAATTTCAGAATTAAAACCCTATGATAATTTTCTTGACAATATTCACGAATTAAATAGAGGTGTAAAAGAACGAGTAAATCAATACAATACACAATATTCTTTTTTAACTACTGATTTAAATGATAAACCAATTATACATAAACGCAAAGTTATAAAATATGCTATTGAATTATTATCTGATAAAGAAAAAACAGAATTAAATTTAAAAAAGATAAATCCAATTATGATTATGGAATTTTACCGATTAATGGTTGAGGATAATCTTTCAATTTCTCAAGTTAGGGATAAATTAAAACTCGACAAATACGCTTTTTTTAGGAGAAAAAAAATTTTAGAACATTTTAATGTTCATGAAAATACTATTAATATAACAATACCAATTTTACCAAAAACAAATTTTGAAGATTATTATTTTCAAACTGATTCAATTTTTTATCAGTCTAAATTTTTTATAGATTCTAATATGTCAGAATTTGATTTCAATTCATATTCTGAAAACATCAATACTAACCCTAAATTCCATAAACATGAATTTGAAAAATCAGAAATTTAAATTAATAAATCCATCAAATTTACTTACTGGTCAATTTATTATGTTACATAATAATTTAGTACGATTTTATCATATTTTAGAATTAGATGAATATAGATACTATATTATTTATCATTATAACGATACTATTCATAAATACATTATACATAAAAATAATCCTTTAAAACTTCTTATTAATGCTTAAACCAAACAAAATACACATTCTATTAATCGATGATAATTCAAAACATCTAGGAAAAGAAATCGAAACTCTAAAATCTCTATTAGATATTACTACAACTTCTAAATTAGTTAAACATTTAATTTATAATTATAGAAAATCTTTAAACAATCATATAATTTCAAATAAAAAAATCCCTTTAATTGAATTAAATCAATTTTTAAAAAAATATGAATAAATCTTTTTTTTTATATTTAAAAATCCGTAGTAAGAAATTTCTTATTACGGATTTTTCATTTAGTAAAAACCTTAAATATATATTTGAACTCTATAAAAAAATTAAATAATTTCTTAAATGAATTACAATTCTAAAAAAAAATCTTCTTTTAAAAAGGTTTTCATGTGGGTTTCTTTAGTCATTTTTGGTGCTATCATGTCTGTACCACTATTAAACCTTACCAAAAAAGTACCCGTAGTCGGTCAAAAACTTTCTGAACTTAGAGATGAGGCAGACAAAATAAATGTAGGATAATTATGAGAGAGATTCAACAATTTGGTATACCATATACTCACAAAATTCAAAAAGAAACTGTCAAAACTATACTTTTTGATATTGACGCAAAAAAATCTGATGGAACAATTTGTGACATTGCAGACTTAAATAAATCTACTATAGATTTAGTACTTAGAAATTCTAACAATCCAAGTGTTTCTACTACATTAATTTCTTCTAATTTACATGATTTGTTGGTAGGTTATTATGCTCAAACTACAAATTATGATATTGCTATTACAAAAAGAACACAAGGATATAAAATTGCCATTTCATTTGGTGAATATCCTATAGAATGTTCAAATTCTGAATATTTAGAACTAAAAACCAATTTCTCCCAAGCATCTTTTACATCTTTGGTATTAAGTGGTTCAACTATTCAAGTTGAAACTATACCAAGTGAAATACCAAATGTACATGGAGTTGTTCCTGTTCTTAGCACATTTATGGTTGGTACTGGTGATGATTCTTTTGATGAACAATTAGGGGATGACATCATTGGAATTATTGCCGTTACTGATTTAACTGCTACATACGATGCATCATCTAAAGCTAGTATTACTGATATTGAATTAACATCAGATAATGGTTTTGCTAAATCAGTATCTGAAAATGTGTTAATTCATGAAAATTTAGACTTATTAGCAGTTAATCCAACATCTGATGTAAGAAATCTAGTTTTATACAGAAATCCTTATAATCCTATCGATGGAGTACGTTTAAAAGTTAAATTTTCTGCAGTAGTTGATAATCAAGCAAAAATTTTAGTGATTCGATTACAAAGACCATTTTACAATTAAACTTTTTTCTTTTCTCTAAATTAATTTTAAAGGCATTTTAATTTATTAAAATGCCTTTTTTCAAACAAATCAAAAAATGTTTTTATTTCATATTATACTAAAATTAATACAGAATTTTCATCTTGCAACTACCGTTGAATTACAAACTTTAAAAAACGATGTTGTCGATTGGGAATCAACAGCAACATTGCAATCCGAAAATAAATTAAAAAAACTATACGCCAAAATTCATGAGGGTGTTGGTTTTCGTTTGTTTTCACCTTTTTTATATGTCTTGCTTGTTAAATGGGTTAATGAACAATTGAATCCTACCCAAGAAGATGATTTTTCACAAATGCCTTAAAAAAATAAATAAATGTTTTCTTCATTAATAAATTTAGATACCTCTCAATTTGGTTCATTAGTTAAACCAAAAACTAATATTTGGTCAACTGCCAATAAATTAGCAGGTGCTACCTCAATAGGTGGTCTTGGCAAACTCCTAGGGGGTGGTCTTGGTACTGCATTAGCAGGACCATTTGGCGCTTTAATTTCTCCTTTAACTAATATTATTGGCAATTTATTTGGTGGTTCACCTCCAACAAAATTTGCTGAAGCTGCAAGAACTTTTCTTTCTGAATGGTTACCACAGATACAAACTAAATATGCTCAAAATCCCGAACAACTTTTAACAGAAATGTCAAAAGCCTATAACTATATGATTGGTTTTTATACTGCTCATATAGCCGGTGCTAAGTCAAAAAATTCGAAGGAAGGTACTCGTATGGGTATGGATTTAGTAAGGTCATTTGAAGTTAAATTTATGCAATTCATAGGTACTTTGAATAATCAATTTAATGTTACTTATGTTACAATTCAAACAACATTTGATAAAAATCAGCATCCAAATATTAGACCACATTCGGGATCTCATACTGGTTCATATAAACAATTTACTGTCGTCCAAAAAAATGTAGTTGAAAAAGTTACTGACAAAATATCTGGAGCAACAAAATCTGTTCAAATGGGTTTAGGTGGTGCAAGTTCTATTGTTGTTTTTGGCTTATTATTGGCAGTATTTACGGGAAAACTAAAAATGCCAAAAATGAAATAATGGACAAGGGTTTTTTAAAAAATTACAGAACAACATTATCAGATTTAGCAATAAGTTTCTCAATTATTGCTTTCATATTAACATACATACAAAAAAAATAAAATGCCAAAAATTACAAATTCACCTTATAAAGTAGTTACTTATTTTGGTCGTCGTCAAATTGTTCGTTATCATCAAACTTTAAGGAATGCTGTTGATTCTGCTCGTAAACCTGCACAAGAAACAAAGACTGTATTTAAAAAAGTTAATAAAATTTGGATAGGTTTAATGAGCTTTTCACATAAAAAATTAAATAAATAACTTACTTAAACATGCCAAAAAAAACATATTCACAAAAACCTAGTTTTTCAAAACGTAGTAAAACAAAAAGTGGTAACGTAATGGTTACAAAACTTTGGTCAAAAAAGGGTGAATCTAAAAGTGTAAAAACTATAGGATATAAAACCTCCAAATATGGTGGTGGAAAACGTAAAATGGTTATTACAACAACAAAAAGAATTTTAAAAAGATGATGAAAATGTTAAAAAATAAAACCTATCAAGTTTTTGGTGTATTAATCGCATTGGTCTTATTATGTAGAAAACCAAAAGATGACATCTCTAAAACTATTGATATTTCAGATAATTATGAGCCAAATTTGGGAACTAGAGTTTCTAAAATAAAAAATGGCAAAGTTATAAATGAAAAAAAACCTATTAATACACAAGTAAATATAAAACCTACATCTTCTTATTTAGAAGTTAAAAATGTTAAACCTTTTTTATCTAATCAATCAACATTAAAAGGTAAAATTGAACATGGTTCAAATAGCCATATTAAACCTGATTTATCACATTTAAAAAAACCATCTAGACAATCTGCAAGTATTAGAAAAGATATCATAAAACCTCAAAATTCATCTAGTAAGTTTACTTTACCTAAAGAAAATTCTATCAGACCAACTAGAGTAAAACCCGAAGTAAAACTCAATAAAGCATTTTAATTTATGTATGCAAAAATTATTAAATCAAAATATACTTGGTTTGGTTTACTGGGTGTAACCATATTTTTTTTATTACCTAAAAAAGAAAATGATGGTGTTTCTAATTTAGATACTTCTCAATCTGATTTAACTGATTCAGAAGCTAAAAATTTAGCTGATTTATCTGAAACTGCTATGTGGGGAGGTGGTACTAATGAAGATTGGTTGTTTACTAATCTTTATCCATTATCGAACGAATCTTTTAACCATGTAGTTAAAATATTTGGTATTCGTAAATCAGAAAGTTTACCACAATGGTTAATGTCTGATTTAAGTAATTCAGATTATAAACAATTTTCTGAAAAATTTGAAATTTGTTAATATGCCTGAATTATCTTTTAAGAGAATTTTAATATTAATTATCCCTTTTTTAATTGCTTTAACTATTGTTTTAGCATTTATCATTTTAGTATCACCATTACTTTTAATATACATGATAATTAAAGAATTTTTAGATTTTATTAATTCTATACACAAAAGAAATAAGTTTTTAAAACTTGAAAAAATCAAAAAAGATGCCTAATTTTTCAAATGAAATAATTTTTTATGATATTCAAAGAGATTTAACTGGTCAATTTGAATTAAATACAAACATTTCTGATAATTTTACATTATTAGAATTATTTAATGCAACAAAATTAACATCTTCTGAATTATCTGAATTGGAATCTATTCCAATTCATCAATACATTGTTAATGCTTCTCAATTTTTAAGAGACCAATTCCAATTACCACTCTTTTGGGGTTCTGCTTACCGTTCACCACTTTGGGAAACCTCAAAAAATAGAAATATTTTTGGTTCTCATCCACAAGCTTTAGCCATTGATATCAATGGAGGTTCATCACAAGAACAACAAGATTTATTTACAAACTGGATTTTTGATTGTTATCAAACAAAAAACCATGTTTATGAATATTTAAAAACTTTAGGTGTTAATTCTTGGGGTTTTTATGAATGGGGTGTTCATTTAGATTTTAGACCAAGAAAATTAGATAATACAGATAGGTTTTGGGATGATAGAAAAAAAAAAGTTTAATTCCTATTGATTTTTTATGGTTTTTAATACCAATTTATTTTTTCTATAAAAGGAGAAAACTATTTAATTTTATAAGAAAATTACTACGATGGTAAATGACCAAATTAAAGTTTTAACATTTTCTGCACTAGGTCTAATTCAAAATTATATTGATTTCTTACCTATATTTTTTAATTTCATTATTTCAATAATGACAATTATTTATTTGTATCAAAAAATTTCAAAAAATAAAAAAAATGAAAAAGACTAAACGTAAACAACATAAAAAACTTAATTTTTGGATATGTCCTCAACCTTCACCTTGTGGTCTTTTTTTAGTTTACAAAAAAATGTATTTTTATGAATAAATTATTTTCTTTAATTTTCGGTACTGCAAAATCTTATATAACAAATCGTCAAAAAATAAAATCTGCAAAACAAGATCAAGAATTCAAAATAATTGAAGCACAAACAAATTCTGCTATACAAGTAATTCAAAACAATTCTAAATCAGACAATGACACAGATTTTATTACTCAACAAAATAAAAAATTCACTTTCAAAGATGAAGTTTTAACTTACCTTTTTTTAATACCAATTTTAATAACCAATATTTTACCTTTTATAAAAGTTTTTTCTATTAATGGAAATTCTTTAGAATTACACATTTATTTAGCAGAATCTTATCAAGCATTAACTCTTTTACCTCAATGGTATTTTATAATATTATTTGCAATTGTTATTGATGTTTTAGGTTTTCGTTCATTTGCTAGACCATTCCTTCAAAAATTAAAATCTAAATATTTATGAATACTTTATTTAAAAATATAAAACTTCTTTATGGTTCTACTGACCAAAATATTATTTTAGATTCTAATTTTAATATTTTATCATCCAACTTATTATTAAACCCAGATTTTATAGGTGATGAATTAATTACCAACGGAGATTTTTCTAATGGCTCTACAGATTGGATACTTGGAACGGGTTGGAGTGTAGGAGATGATAAGGCTATAAGTATTGCAAGTGGTGGTGGTCAAGGTGTTGTTCAAAGTGTAAACGGTCAAGTTTTTAGTGGAAAAACATATAAAGTAGAGTATACTATTTTAGATTATGTTAGTGGAAATGTAAGACCAAGTTTTACCGGTGGTAGTTCAGCAACGGGAGTGACAACTGATGCAAACGGAACTTATGTACAATATCTAACTTTATTAGCAAACAATACAAGTTTTAACATAAAGGCTACTGGAACAAATGGTGGTTTCAACGGCTCTATAACAAACATCTCGGTTAAACAAGTTGGTGAACATTGGACTACTTTCACTGGTTCTACTCATGGAGTAGTCTTATCATCTTCATCAGCTAGAATTTATAGCACAGATGGTACTAATGTAAAACTTCAACAACAAAATGTCTTAATAACTGGTAAAACTTATCTTTTTAAATATGATGTATTAGAACAAATTGAAGGAAATCTTTCAGTTAACACTTCATTTGTTGGAAGTCATAACTTCCAATATTCTTTAGGTTCACATCAAATTGTTGGAACTGCTCAAAATAGTTTTTTTCAAATCAAAAGAATTTCTATTGTAGATAAAACCATAGGTAATTTATCATTACATCAACTATATGCTAACTGGAATACAACGGGTGATTTTAACATTGATTCTTCAAATTTAGGTTCAATTACTTGTACTGGTACTGGTTCATTAATTCAAAATGATATTTTAGAAATTAATCAACAATATCAAATAACTATTAATTATCAAAATTCATCTTTTGTTTTTTCACCTTTTTACGTAGAATCTAAAAATAATACAACTTTTAATGCTTCACCTTATACTGATAAATTGGTTTTTGAATTCACTTCTTCACAATCTTATTTACAACTTAATGGAAATTTTCAAGGCTTAATAACTAAAATAACTGCAATCAAAATATAAATTAAATAAATAAAAATTATGCATTACAACATAGAAAATATAGATTTTGTAAAATCAATATTAGAGAAACAAAATCAACTTAAATACAATGTAGATTTAGTATTACTTACAGAATTAGATACAATTTTAACTACTAATACACCATTAGTTTATTATTATGGTTCTCTAACTATCGGTTCAGAATCATCTAAAGAAACATCTGTTTATATGAATCAAACAAAACAATTTAATTTAGAATCTAATACAAAAGATTATTCTTTATTTAATTATTTATTGCCAACTATTGGAGATGTTGTACAAACAACATTACAAGGACAATTTTATGGTGTTGTATTTACTCCAACTAAAGAAAAAAATAAACCTTTTTCATTTTATTAAAAATATTTTTTTGATTTGTTTAAGTCGGTAGAATTTATTCTACTGGCTTTTTTTTTTGTTTTCAACAATGGTTTGTTACTTTTTTAAAGTAAATTGAAGGGTGGTCTTTTCTTAAGAATGGGAGGGTTCTGTGGGTCGTTAAAAAATAAAAAAAAATCATGCTTTTACATGATCTTTTTTTCTTTTTTACTTTTTGTATTTTAATTCTTTTGTTGATATTAGGTCTTTTATTTTTAAAAAATCTTCTCCCCAATTATCCACAAAAAAAATATAATTGTCTTTTGTTGTCGCTCTTCCTACAATTTTGAAACCACTTTGTTGTAAATGTTGGAATGCTTGCTCGATTACATTACCTATATTATAAGTAAATGATACGATTTTAGTTTCTCCACTTCTATAATTATCTGAAAATTTAATTCTTTCACCTCTGTAATTAGTCGGAGGTAAAAATTTCACAAAAATTGCTCTCGTATTTGGAATATTATAGTATGTTTTCATTTTTTTAAATTTTAAATATTATACCTATTAAAAACCTAGCTATAAAATAGCTAGGTATTAACCATATTAAATTTTTTTTATTTCCTTTAGATCTTTTATAGATCTGGTTAAATTCTTTTTTCATATTCTTCAAATTTTAATCCTATAGAATCACATAAAAATTCTTCATCATGCCAAAACAAATCATTTATATCTGTTTCAGTTGGGATATTTTCAATAAAATGTTCTTCTAAACTATATCCAATTTCTATCAATTCCTTTCTAGTAAATAGATGATCTTTAGCATATGACCAAAATTCAAATCTTACTAATTCTAACGTTTTTTTGTAATACATAATTTTTCTAATTTTAAATATTAATTTTAAACCTTGTTTTAAGGCTTTTCTTTTTTTTTGCTTACCAATATGTCAAATAACATTTAAAATTGTACCAGTTATCCTAACTGGCTTAATTCCGTTTTTTTCGCACTATCTCAAACTAGCGCAAAACAATTTTTTTGTTCTTTTTTTAATTTGAACACTTGAACGACTAGAAATACAAAAGACATCTGCCTAAATTTTGAGTTTAAATCTAGTTTTTCAAAAGGTGTGCACAAACAGCACCTTTTAGAAAAACTTTTTAAGGCGAAAAAATTTTGCTTGTCGTTGGATTTCTGATTTTTGTCGTTCAAAATAAAAAAAAAAAAAAAAAA
>Ga0209196_1002396_pt1 | contig 12098 bp, 10 predicted proteins | sample COGITO_mtgs_1105_5_FD_184801 | JGI IMG/M metagenome (GOLD analysis project Ga0209196, IMG submission 184801) | Pelagic marine microbial communities from North Sea - COGITO_mtgs_110509 (SPAdes) (version 2) | ecosystem: Environmental > Aquatic > Marine > Epipelagic ... | reverse complement strand
GTGGTTTCCACCTTATCTCAATTATGACCACCAGTGGATTTACCACCGATAATTTCAGTGGCTGGCCATCCTTCTTACCGTTCTTCCTGCTGTTTTTATCGTTCTTTGGTGCCTGTGCAGGGTCGACCGGTGGCGGTATTAAAATTGGTCGTATGCTTATTCTCGGCCAGCAATGTATTCGCGAGATCTACCGACTGGTGCATCCCAATGCGCTGCTGCCGATCAAGATTCACAATCGTCGCATACCCAGCCGCGTTGCCGATGCTATCTGGGCATTTTTTGGCGCCTATCTGGCGATTTTCTATCTGATGGTTTTACTGCTGTTGGCCTCGGGCCTCGACTATGTCACCGCCTGGTCTGCAACGGCGGCATCGCTGAATAATCTCGGTCCCGGGCTGGGTGAGGTCGCCATTAACTTCGCGGAAATTAATGGCTTTGCCAAATGGGTTCTGTGCTGGGGCATGCTGCTCGGACGACTGGAAATCTTCACGCTGCTGGTACTGTTTACGCCTACGTTCTGGCGCAACTAAGTCAGGGTAAGATTCCCGCCACAGCTTTAACGCGGTTATTTTTCCCGCGCGTTGTAATAAGCCTCTTCCGAAATAGCATGATAAGCCTTTGACTGTGCAGCAAAGGCTTTTATTGAATCGGCAATACGCCGGGTCTGTGGATCTCTATCCGCCAGTTCTTCGATAACCTCTACTGACAGCTTCTGTAAACCGGTAATCACATCATCAGGCAACTTCTTCACCTGCACACCATGGGTTTCAACCAACTCAACCAGCGCCGAATTATTGCGTGCGGTGTACTCATCGAGCATATCCTGATTGGCCGCGCGGGCGGCAACTTCGACAATTGACTGCAGGTCTTCGGGCAGACCTTCATAGGCCTGCTTATTGATAATTAATTCCAGTGTTGGACCGGGCTCGTGCCAACCGGGGTAGTAGTAGTACTTGGCAACCTGATGAAAACCAAAGGCCAGATCATTGTAGGGACCCACCCATTCAGTGGCATCGATCACGCCGGTCTGCATTGAGGTGTAGAGCTCGCCACCGGGAATATTGACCGCAAGACCACCGGCGCGGCTAATCACTTCGCCGCCCAATCCTGGAATGCGCATTCTCAGCCCGCGGATATCTTCCATGGATTTGATCTCGCGATTAAACCAACCAGCCATCTGCACGCCGGTATTACCAGCGGCAAAGGGAATAAGATTAAACGGCTCATAGACTTCGCGCCACAGCTCGAGGCCACCACCATAGTGCAACCAGGCATTCATCTCCTGAGCATTTAGACCAAAGGGAACTGAGGTAAAAAACACCGAAGCGGGTATTTTCCCCTTCCAGTAATAGGCTGCACCATGACCTATCTCTGCGGTGCCCTGAGATACTGCATCGAAAACCTCGAGGGCGGGCACCATCTGTCCCGCACCATAGACTTTTATTTTCAGGCGACCATTGCTCATGCGCTCAACATTTTTCGCAAAGTTCTCTGGCGCCAGACCAAGACCTGGGAAATTTTTTGGCCAGGTGGTAACCAGCTTCCACTGGTAGGTTTGCTCAGGCACTGCCCCTGCAGTTGTAGTGCTAGAGGTGGTTTCGCCACCACAGCCAATAAGTAAAATGCACGTCAGTGCCACAGAGATAAAACGCATACTGTTCCCCTTATTTTTATGATTTCTAACTGCCATGCTAATCCGTTCGCTAGAGAGCCGTCAGGTTTGCTGATGCCAGAATTAAAATCTTGGTGCCGACATCGGCAAAGCCCACATGTACTCGGGCCCGCGGGCCATTGCCTTCAAAATTCAAAATAACCCCTTCCCCATAGACCTGATGGTTTACGCCCTGTCCCAGCGCAAAGCCAGTATCGTCGCCCTGGTCACTGTTCAGTGCGCCGCGGGCGTAGCTGGTGGGTCGGCTGACGGTGCTCTGCAGACGCACCTCTTCGATCACCTCTTTGGGAATATCGCGGACAAAGCGCGACACCGAATTAAAGGATTCGCTGCCGTAAATCGAGCGGCTCTCGGCAAAGGTCAGATAGAGTTTTTGCATGGCCCTGGTGATTCCCACATAAGCCAGTCGTCGCTCTTCTTCGAGACGGCCGGGCTCTTCCAGGGACATTTTATGGGGAAATAAATTTTCTTCCATACCAGCGAGGAAAACCAGCGGGAACTCAAGACCTTTGGCGCTGTGCAAGGTCATAAGTTGGACGGCATCCTGATCTTCATCGGCCTGACGATCACCAGAATCCAACGCTACCTGATCGAGAAACTGCGGCAGAATCGGCTGGTCTGCATCTTCCGGCTCAAAGTTGCGGCAGGCGCCAACCAGTTCTTCAAGGTTTTCCACACGAGCTTGGCCGCGCTCGCCTTTTTCACGGCGATGCATCTCAATCAGGCCACTGCGCTCAATGGCATGATCGGCCTGCTCATGGAGTGGCAGCTCATCGAGCTGACCACTCATTTCATTAATTAACTGTATAAATCCGGCCACCGCATTGGTCGCCCGCGCCGCCATACGCTTTTCGGTGATAATTTTTTCCGCCGCGCTCCACAGTGATATCTGCCCATCGCGGGCAACCTCGCGAATCATTTCAACGGTGCGATCACCAATACCGCGGGTTGGAACATTGACCACGCGCTCAAACGCGGTGTCGTCATGACAGTTCATCATCAGGCGCAGATAAGAGAGGGCGTTTTTAACTTCCAGACGTTCATAGAAACGCTGTCCGCCATAAATCCGGTAGGGAATATCTGCCTGTAATAGGGCGGCTTCAAGAACTCGTGACTGGGCATTGGAGCGATAGAGAATCGCCGAGTCTTCACGGCGGTTGCCCTGCTGAACCCAGCTGTGCAGACGGTCGGCGATATAGCGCGCTTCATCGTGTTCATTAAAGGCGGCATACAGGGCGATGGGTTCGCCCTCGCCAGAATCGGTCCACAGGTTTTTGCCGAGACGCTCGGCATTTTTGGCGATAACCGCATTGGCGGCACCGAGAATATTCGAGGTGGAGCGATAGTTTTGCTCGAGCTTTACCGTATGGGTATCGGCAAAATGGCGCTCATAGCTAAGAATATTTTCGACCTTCGCGCCGCGCCAGCCATAGATCGACTGATCGTCGTCACCCACAGCGGTAACGCCGCTAACTTTGCCGGCCAGCAATCGCAACCAGGCGTACTGCACGGCGTTGGTATCCTGAAACTCATCGACCAGAATATGCTGGAAGCGCTGCTGATAATGCTCGAGAACCGCGGGATTGTTTTTCCACAGTTCCAGTGCACGCAATAAGAGTTCGGCAAAATCGATTACACCGAGACGGTTGCAGACCTCTTCATACTCGCGGTAGATGCGCAGCATGGTCAACAGATGGGGATCACCAGTCTCCTGAATATGTGCCGCCCTCAAACCCTCATCCTTTTGACCATTGATCCACCACTGAGCCTGCTTGGGCGGCCAGCGCTGTTCATCGAGATCCATACTGCGCATCACTCGCTTAACCAATCGCAGCTGATCATCGGAATCCAGTATCTGGAAGTTCTCCGGAAGATTGACATCACGCCAGTGGGCTTTGAGTAGACGGTGGGCAAGACCGTGGAAAGTGCCAACCCACATGCCGCGCAGGGACATGCCCAACAGTTCGTCAATGCGCTCACGCATTTCCCGAGCTGCCTTATTGGTAAAGGTCACCGCCAATAGGCCATAGGGTGAAATATTGTCGACCTGAATTTTCCAGGCGATGCGATGCACCAGCACGCGAGTCTTGCCGCTGCCTGCGCCAGCTAACACCAATAGGTGTTGCTTGTCGCTGGTAACCGCTTCTTCCTGGGCTGGGTTTAGCTGATTGAGTATCGAGGTAACGTCCATAGAGCAGTATTCTAACAATATGTCCCGAACAGTTGTTGGGCAAAATACTGTTTATGTTGAGTTTATTGTTGTCGGGATAATCTTTGCCTGTGTTTATTTTTTTACATAACTCGCTCTGGTTGGTCTATAAATTTGGTCTACAAAACCCGTCTCGTCTAAAAGGCCTAACTATGAAACCCGCCCAACTCACCCAAAGCATTAGCGACACATTAATTGATCTGCGCAAGTCCGAGCGCAAGGTCGCTGAATTTGTCCTTAAACAACCCTTGGATGTTATCCGTATGCGGATTGTCGATCTGGCTCAGCGGGCCGGGGTCAGCGAGCCTACAGTGGTGCGTTTTTGCCGGGCTGTCGGCTGTCACGGTTTTCAGGATTTTAAACTGGCGCTGGCACAACAGCTCGCCTCAAGCCCAAGTTATGGCCAGATTGCGGTGACAGAGAAAGATTCAACCCGCGAGTATACCCACAAGGTTTTCGACTCAACCGTGGACACGCTATTAAAAGTTCGCGACAGTCTGATGCTGGAGAATTTGGAAGCAGCGGTAGCGGCCATCTGCAATGCACAGCGGGTGGAGTTTTATGGCTTTGGTGCCTCGGCGGCGGTTGCCTGTGATGCCCAGCATAAATTTTTTAGACTGCAGATTACCTCGGCAGCCTATTCGGATCCCCATCTGCAGAATATGTCAGCAACTTCATTGCACGCTGGAGATGTGGTGGTGGCGATCTCACAGTCGGGTCGCACTAAGGCACTGTTGGATTCTATGGATCTGGTTAAGAGAGCGGGGGGTATTGTTATTGGTCTGGCGCCAAGTAATTCACCCATTGCCAGAAAAGCCGATATTGCTATTGAGGTCAATGCCAAGGAGGATATTCAAATCTATACGCCGCTGTCCTCAAGAATTGCCCATCTTGCGGTACTGGATGTATTGGCGATTGGTGTGGCGCAAAAGAAAGGCCCGCAGCTGGAAGCACATTTGCAACAACTACAGGCCGGCCTGGCATCACTGCGCAGTGATTAAATGGTTTACTCGTCTTTGTAATCGTCGTCTAAAACGCCTTTTTCTTTAAGGGTTTTTACCAGCTTTTCCAGCCTAACAAAGGCGACCACGCCCATCAACCCAAACACAAATCCTGCTGCTGCTAATCCATCCATAATTTTCCCCTTCCTAAAAATAATTTTTCTTTATAAATTGTAGTGCAAAGTAAATTTTACGCATTGATAATTTTTTTCAGTATTTCTTTTGAGTCAATAGGAAAAACCACCATAGTGCCGTCAGTTGATATTGCTAAGCAATCAACTAATTAATTTTATAGAACACCAAGTAAATATCATGCCTTTTAATGACTCAACAGTAACTGAGTTGAGTTAGATAAAGGTGTTTTTTATTTGTTATTATTTCTTGCAGAATGCCTCAAAATTCTTTGCCGAATTCTTAGACAACTCTGAAAAAAACATTGCTGCAGCATATGTTTTTTCGGATTTTTTCTCGTTTCCTGCTTGTCTTTCTTTGTCTGCAGTTTTTAATAATTCTCCAGACGTGTATAAGAAAAACCCTGCCGCCTCACTAACTTTTTTACAATCTTCGCTCTTCCAAAATCCTATATCGGCTTGCTCAGGCTTTGCGCATCCTGAGATGGAAAGAAACAAAGTTAATACCCAAAAGATGGGAGTTAATTTATTCATAATGTAACCTCAGTATCGGAAAATAAATTTTACTTTTTATATAGGGTTAAGACTACTCCACAGTCACTGACTTTGCTAGATTTCGTGGTTGGTCCACATCGGTGCCTTTCAGCAAAGCCACATGATAAGAGAGCATCTGCAATGGCAGTGTATAAATAATTGCCTCTAAGCTTTTTGGGACATGGGGCATGGCGATTACGGTTGTTCCGGGTTCGCTAACAAAGCCGGCATCCGCATCAGCAAAGACAAATAATTCCCCACCGCGTGCACGTACTTCATGTAAATTGGATTTTAACTTTTCCAATAATTCATTATTCGGTGCCACAGTGATGACCGGCATATCTTCATCTACCAGTGCCAGTGGACCGTGCTTTAATTCACCGGAAGGGTAGGCTTCTGCATGAATATAAGAAATTTCTTTTAACTTTAACGCGCCTTCAAGGGCAATGGGATACTGTTCGCCACGCCCCAAAAATAGTGCGTGATGTTTATTGGCAAAGGACTCTGACATCTGTTGAATGACAGAATCCAATCCGAGTACCGCCGTGCAGAGCTCAGGCAGTTTATGGAGACTTTCCACCAACTCCTTTTCAATCTTTGCATCCAGTCCCTTATGGCGACCCAACGAAAGGGTTAGCAATTGCAGGGCAACTAACTGGGTGGTAAATGCCTTGGTCGATGCAACACCGATTTCCGGGCCAGCCATAGTCATTAATGAGATATCTGATTCGCGAACCAATGAACTGTTGGCTACATTACAGATAGCCACAAACCCCAGATAGCCAGCATCTTTTGCTTTACGCAATGCGGCTAGTGTATCTGCTGTTTCTCCGGACTGGGAGATAGTGACAAATAATGTACCGGCAGGAACTGGCACTGTTCTGTAACGGTATTCACTGGCCACTTCGACCTGACAGGGTACGCCGGTATGTTCTTCCAACCAATATTTAGCGACTAGCCCGGAGTGAAAACTGGTACCACAGGCGACTATATGAATATTATTTGTCTGCGCAAAAAGCGCTTCTGCCTGATAGCCAAAGATAGCTTCACGGATATGATCTTCAGCAATCCGACCTGCGGTTGTATTGGCTAAAACCGTTGACTGCTCAAAGATTTCTTTCTGCATAAAGTGTCGGTACTGACCTTTTTCCGCAATCAGATCTTTTTCGTCCAATTGCTTGATTGGTCTTTTAACTTCGCTTCCCGACTGGTCAAAAATGCTGTAACTGGCGCTGGAGATTTCGACTAAATCTCCCTCTTCTAAAAAGACAAAGCGGTCGGTTACCTGACGCAGTGCCATTTGATCTGAGGCGATAAAGTTTTCATCAATACCCAGTCCAATAACCAATGGGCTGCCGCTGCGAGCACCGATCACTGTCTCTGGCTGAGTGTCCGAAATCACTCCCAGCGCATAGGCACCCTCTAATTTGGCAATTGTTTTTTCTACTGCGCTGCGTAAATCAGTATGGGTTTTTAATTGGTGATGCACTAAATGAGCAATTACTTCGGTATCGGTTGCCGATAGAATTTCGTAGCCCAGGGCTTTCACTTCAGCGCGCAACTGATCGTGATTTTCGATAATGCCGTTATGGACAACCGACACCCCTGAAGAGGTATGCGGGTGAGAATTGATGCTGCTCGGCTCGCCGTGGGTGGCCCAGCGGGTATGAGAAATGCCGGTGTTACCAGAGATAGATTGTTGAGCTGTGAGCTTTTCCAGATCGGCAACTCGGCCGATAGTTTTGCGGGTTTGCAAAACTTGAGCATTATCTAAAATCGACAGGCCTGCAGAATCATAGCCGCGATATTCAAGGCGACGTAGACCTTCAATTAATATTTTATAGATATTTCTCTGGGATGCTGCACCAACAATTCCACACATATTCTTAGTCCGTGTTATTAAGTCCGTTTTATTTTTTGGTTGGGCGTTTCCAGCCCTGTATATTGCGCTGTTTGGTTCTGCCAACGGCAAGCGTGTCCGCTGGTACTTCAATTGTAACTGTGGAGCCTGCAGCAACAAAACCACAGTCACCTATATTCAAAGGCGCAACCAATGTACTGTTTGAACCAATAAAACTATTGTCGCCAATCTGGGTTTTATATTTATTCACACCATCGTAGTTACAGGTAATTGTGCCTGCGCCCACATTCACTTTTTCACCCAGTTCGGCATCGCCAACATAGCTTAGGTGATTAATTTTACTGCCATTGCCGACAATGGCTTTTTTGGTCTCGACGAAATTGCCAACTTTGGTATCTGTACCCAGTTCGGTTCCAGGACGGATTCGGGAAAAGGGCCCGAGAATTGCGCGGTCGCCAATCGTCGACTGGTCGATCACTGTATTGGCTTTTATCTCAACACCATCACCGATGGTGCTGTTAATAATATGGCAGTTTGGTCCAACACTCACCCCGGAACCTATTGTTACATCGCCTTCAAAAATACAGTTCACATCAATAAAGTTATCCGTGCCTGCCCGCAGGGTTCCACGCTGATCAAAACGCGCAGGATCTGCCAGGCTAGTGCCAGCGACCATTAGCGCATCGGCGAGTTGGGCTTGGTATACACGCTCAAGCGCGGCCAGTTGCTGGCGATTATTAATCCCTTCAACTTCAGAGACTGAGCCGGGGTGTATGCCATTGATGCTGTAACCGGCTTTTCTGGCAATGGAGATCAGGTCGGTAAGATAGTACTCGCCCTGAGCATTGTTGTTATCGATTAATGGCAACCACTCGCCAAGCTGGCGCGAGGTTAATGACATTACACCGGTATTTACTTCATCGACTTTTAGCTGTTCTGGACTGGCATCCTTTTGCTCGACAATCGCTTCTATCTGACCATTGGTATCGCGAATAATCCGTCCATAACCCTGGGGATTGGCAAGTTCAATGGTTAGCAGGCCGATACTTTTATTATCGACTGCATCGAGCATCTGGCTGATGGTATCCGGAGTAATTAGGGGAACATCACCGTAGAGGATAACTACCTTGGAGTCTTCACGCAGCTCTGGCAGTGCCATATGCACGGCGTGGCCTGTGCCAAGCTGTTCGGCCTGTTCGACCATGCTGATCGATGGGTCGCTATAGAGTGCTCGGACGGCTTCCGCGCCATGTCCGGTAACAATAATCTTTTTCGAATCGCCAACTGCACTGGCGGCATCGAGCACATGGCCGAGCATAGGCTTACCGGCTAGTTTATGCAGCACCTTTGGCAGCTGGGACTTCATTCGCGTGCCCTTGCCGGCTGCAAGAATAACAATATCAGTAGTTTTCATCGATTATCAGTCCGATTTACTGTTTATTAGTAAAATTTGCAGGCTAACGGTACTGTCAAAAGCTGATCAGCACAAGCCACCCTGGAACAACAACTTCCTGCTGAGGTTTTTCCAGCTGAAAAAAAAGGGCAGCATAGCCACCCCTTTTTACACTCAAATGACTGTTAATTAGCCACCTAGTTTTTTGCGTAACTGCGCAACGGTTTTAAGCTGTGCAGATGCTTCTGCCAACATTGCCGCTGCTTTTGAGTACTCTATCTCACCCGTCTGGTTGGCAATTGCCTGCTCTGCATCTTTTACCGCTTCAGCTGCTGCAGCTTCGTCGATATCATCAGCACGCACGGCAGTATCGGCCAGTATGGAAACCATATTTGGCTGAACTTCGAGGTAGCCACCTGAGAGGTAGTAGATCTCTTCTTCACCATTCTGCTTGATAAGCCTGACTGGGCCGGGCTTAAGATCGCTGAGCAGTGGGGCGTGACCAGCGGTTACACCAAGCTCTCCAAGAGAACCTGTGGCAACCACCATCTCAATCAATCCGGAAAAGATTGATTCGTCTGCACTTACGATGTCGCAATGAACTGTCATAGCCATAATTATAGCGCCTGCTTATCCCAGATTAGATCTTTTTGCTTTTCTCAACAGCTTCTTCGATTGAACCGACCATGTAGAAGGCCTGCTCCGGTAAGCTATCGTATTCGCCAGCAAGAATGCCTTTAAATCCAGAAATAGTATCTTTCAGTGAAACATACTTGCCTGGTGCACCGGTGAAGATCTCTGCTACGTGGAAGGGCTGTGATAGGAAACGCTCGATCTTACGTGCGCGTGTTACTACCTGCTTATCTTCTTCAGAGAGCTCATCCATACCGAGAATGGCAATAATATCTTTCAATTCTTTAAATCGCTGCAGTACTGACTGTACGCCACGAGCAACTTCGTAGTGCTCCTGACCAATAATCAGTGGATCCAGCTGACGTGAGGTTGAATCCAGTGGATCTACCGCTGGGTAAATACCTTTAGAAGCAATATCACGACTCAGTACAACAGTGGAGTCCAAGTGAGCAAAAGTCGTTGCTGGCGATGGATCGGTCAAGTCATCCGCAGGTACATATACTGCCTGTACAGATGTAATAGAACCGGTCTTGGTAGAAGTAATACGCTCCTGCAGGGCGCCCATTTCTTCAGCTAGTGTAGGCTGGTAGCCTACCGCTGATGGCATACGACCCAACAGTGCTGATACTTCGGTACCCGCCAATGTGTAACGGTAGATGTTATCGACGAACAACAGTACGTCTTTACCTTCGTCACGGAATTTTTCTGCCATGGTCAAACCAGTCAGTGCTACACGCAGTCTGTTTCCTGGAGGCTCATTCATCTGGCCGTAAACCATGGCTACTTTTGATTCGCTTGGCTTCTCGATGTTTACAACACCGGATTCCTGCATCTCATAGTAGAAATCGTTACCTTCACGAGTACGCTCACCAACACCAGCAAATACAGATAGACCTGAGTGCTCAGTCGCAATGTTGTTGATCAGCTCCATCATGTTTACAGTTTTACCAACACCTGCACCACCGAAGAGTCCAACCTTACCGCCTTTCGCAAACGGGCATACCAGGTCAATAACCTTAATACCGGTTTCAAGAAGATCGTCGGAAGCATCCAGCTCATCATAGGATGGCGGCTTGCGGTGAATGGCCATGCGCTCTTTTTCGCCAATTGGACCTTTTTCGTCAATTGGGTTGCCGAGTACATCCATAATACGGCCCAGTGTTTCAGTACCTACGGGTACAGAAATTGGCGCCTTGGTATTGGTTACGCTCAGACCACGGCTAACGCCTTCAGAGGCACCCATAGCAATGGTACGAACTACGCCGTCACCTAATTGCTGCTGAACTTCTAGGGTTAAACCTTTGTCGTCGACGATTAATGCGTCATACACGTTGGGTACCTGATCACGTGAAAATTCCACGTCGATCACAGCACCAATAATTTGTACGATTCTTCCGCTACTCATGTCCGGTTCCTCTTTACTCAAACTTTTAAAATTCGTTGGGCTTTATACGGCGGCTGCGCCACTTACAATTTCTGACAGCTCTTGGGTAATCGCTGCCTGACGGGCCTTGTTATAAAGCAGTTGCAATTCGTCGATCATTTCACCGGCATTGTCGGTGGCGTTCTTCATCGCCAGCATTCGCGCGGCTTGCTCACAAGCTTTGTTCTCTACCACACCCTGATAAACCTGAGATTCGATATAGCGAACCAGAAGTCCATCAAGCAAATCCTTGGCATCGGGCTCATAGATATAATCCCAATGGTGCGAAAGCTTTTCATCAGTGCTTGGCTTTAGAGGTAACAGCTGCTCAACCGCTGGCTGCTGGGTCATAGTGTTTAAAAACACATTGTTAACCACTAACAGCTGGTCGATACGGCCTTCTTCATAGGCATCCAACATTACCTTAACGCCACCAATCAGGTCGCTGGCACTGGGTTCATCACCGACATCTTTAACCGCTGCAACTATATTGCCACCAACGCTATTAAAGAATCCGCCGGCTTTGTTACCCACTGCACAGATATCAATTTCAACACCCTGACCGGAGAACTCTTTCATTGATTTCAGAGCTTCTTTAAACAGGTTGATATTCAAACCACCGCAGAGACCACGGTCTGTTGAAATCACGATAAAACCGACGCGCTTAATATCTCGCTGTTCGAGATATTGGTGCTTGTACTCGGAAACTGCGTTGGCGATATGGCTGACCACATCACGGATGCGAAGGGCATAGGGCTTACCCAATGCCATTCGTTCCTGAGCGCGACGCATTTTACTCGCAGCAACCATTTCCATGGCTCTGGTGATTTTTTGCGTGCTGCCAATACTAGCAATTTTGGTTCTTACTTCTTTTCCGATTGCCATTTCTTATGCCTGCCTACAGTGACTTACCAGGTTTGAGTTGCAACAAACTTTTCTAGCGCAGCTTTAAAGCCAGCAGCTATATCGTCGTTGTAATCGCCTGACTGGTTGATTTGATCCATCAGATCACTGTGCTCGGCCTTCATGTAAGAGAGCACGGAGGATTCGAAATCACCGATCTTGTTCACTTCAACGTCTTGCAAGAAGCCGTTATCCGCTGCATAAATCATCAGACCCATTTCCGCGACGCTCTGCGGTGAGTACTGCTTCTGCTTCATCAGTTCGGTAACGCGCTCACCGTGATCGAGCTGAGCCTTAGTGGCATCATCCAGATCCGAGGCAAACTGCGAGAATGCCGC
>Ga0209196_1002394_pt1 | contig 12103 bp, 15 predicted proteins | sample COGITO_mtgs_1105_5_FD_184801 | JGI IMG/M metagenome (GOLD analysis project Ga0209196, IMG submission 184801) | Pelagic marine microbial communities from North Sea - COGITO_mtgs_110509 (SPAdes) (version 2) | ecosystem: Environmental > Aquatic > Marine > Epipelagic ... | reverse complement strand
CTGGATACGAATGAGATGAAGCAGCATATTACTTATGGCTAATGGCCTTAACCGTTAACATAAATCAATACGCAGTGTTTTACCCACGGCACGGGCAGCATTATCCAAGGTGTGCAATGTTACTGAAGTATTAGCTGGGTCAAGCACACGATCTAAAGCCGAACGGCTGGTGCCCATCAGTTCAGCCATTTTGGTTTTAGATATATGTTCAGCTTCCATTTTGTGTTGAATTTCCCATGCGATAACACGTTTGATGGCAGCGGCATTAACTTCCGCTAATTCACCGGTTTTCTCAAGTAAATTGTCTAGCGACGAACCCATATGTTGGTTTGGCTTAGCCATGTATTACCTCTCTTTTACGTTTCTTTGCAAGATCCAAGTCTGATTTGGGCGTTTTCTGAGACTTCTTAACAAAGCCATGCAATAACACCATGTGCCCGCTATGTATACAAAATAAAACTCGGCCTATGCGCCTGTCTTGAAGATTAGTTCTGACTTCATATAAGCCATCTCCCATGGGTCTGCAAACAGGCATCCCAATGGGCCAACCAAATTCAACCGTTTGAATATCCACACCAATTGCCTTGCGATCTTCCTTTGATAAATACAGCAACCATTCACGCACAGGCTCATTGCCATGACTTGAGCAATAAAAAATAGCAGGTACTCGTTTTCTGCCGTGGCTAGTCATGGGTAAAAGTACCATTTGTGGTACATGTCGTCAAGATGTTAACACAGGCCTCCTTGGCTATAATTGAATTTCTAGGTTAATGATTGAGCGGAGAGAGTGGCACGGAGGTACTACAAAAAGAGTAGATCAATCCTCAAATACCTTATATTTTTCCATAAGCTCCCAGCTTTTTAAGCAAGGCTTCATAACTCACTTCAGTGTCATTTTTTCTATCAGCGAAAGCTTGCAGGTCTAGGTGATCCTCTATGAGCTGCATTGTCACAGCCTCATTAACCAGATAAGAAATCGAACAATGGCTAAATGCGGCTTCAGCTCTCAATGTTGTGTGAATATTGGGCTCAAAGTAGACTGTGGATCGTTTGGATAAATTACTCATAATTTAATGTCCTCTAATATCATGATGGTTGAAAAAATAAGGGACTACGCCCATGCATCATCCTGTTCCCAAAGCACGTCACGGGTCATCCTGAGCGAAGCGAAGGATCCCTCTAACCCCGAGGCAAGCCGCCAAAGCACCAAACAGATTATCCTGATTGAGATCTGTGGGATAGCACCCCCCGGATTTGTGGGATCGACGTAGGTGATCTTGCACAAGAAGGTGAAGTAGGGCGGTACAGGGAAGTATATGGGCTGTGCTGTTTTGGTCTAGGTTTGAAGCAGCCATGATCAATCCTTGTTCGATTGGTTTTGGTTAGCTCCCAGTTGGTGTTCGTAGCACCGGCTGGGAGCGCTTTTCCATATTAGACTACTTGTGAAAAAACCCTTCGAAATGAAGACTGCTAAACTTAATCTGGTATAGATTATACTGGAGATTAGTACAGTGGTAATATCCACTCCGAGATAGAAGTTTTTCTTCCAGAAAATATCTCATCATGGCCCGTATGATCTTAACCTTGCCGAAGAAGATTAAGCATATTTCTCACATGTACTAGTATTTATTTAATACTTAGTTGTACCAATAAAAAGCTCATCACCGTGTTCATGCCGTCAGATTAATTCACATATTTCAATTTCTTTAAGTGGTGCCTTCATAATACACACAGACTTTACCCGCTATGCTACTTGTCAAAGATGCTTTTCACTTTAAGTAAGCGAAATTAAAAATTTGTTGCCAACAGTTTCCTAGTGTCTTGTGAGAACCATCTTATTGGTCGTTGGCTCTGTTGTGGCGATATACTCATTATCGGTAGGCAAAAATCCACTAGGGATGGGGTTATTCGCGTTTGGGTTGTGCACGACCACCATTGGCTGGCTAACTCCAATCACTGATTGGCCATTGAGATCAACACCCCAAATCGCACTAATTGGTGCAAACTTGGGATCGAGAAATAAATTAGTTTCCACATTAGAGTTATTCTTGTTCTTTATACTTGATTGATACGTGTGGCCTCTTTCAATAACTTTCCCCAGTTCTCTATCAAGGGTTACCCTAAGGGGGCCTATTGGAAAAACTGCCTCGGCAGCGAATGGAAATTGACTGATGCCATGTAAGGTAGAGAATGGGCCGTTTCTGAGTTGGCAGCCATTGACAGCGATTATATAGGCATCATCAGGCCCTACAAGGCCGGAATGGAGATATCCTCCTGATTGGTGAGGTAGTTCGCCGATTAGTCTTGTCGATTTACTTGCTATCGCGGCCGTCCACCGAAGGAGAATTGCCTTATGTGGGAAGTCTTGAACATTATCATTAGGATTTAACCAATTTCTTGGAAGCCCCGTTGGTTCAGGGCACGTTACTTCAACCCAAATCTTTTTTCCCTCATATACCAATAAAAAGTCTGGACCTCCGGAGTTATCTGGTCTGGTGGAGATGTTTTTCATACCTAAGCAATCGGCTACTAGGGCCTCTGATAAACGAGACCAAAATTCAGAATCCTTACCAGATGTCAGTTGGCTCTCGAAATTTTGGTCGGCCAAGCCACTAGAGGTGAACTCATGGCATACTCTTATTAGCTCTTCACGAACAGCAACCGTCTTAGGATGATTACCTTGATATCTTTTAATTATGTAATCTTCGATCAATTTAAAAATCCCGCAGTTTTTAACTGCCGTAAAAAAACTAGACTGAATTATTCTTAATAACTTGCCTGACCAAGATGCAGTTGATCGACGTAACCAAGGTTTAGGCTAACTTTTCAATGGTTAGTTTTAGCGTTACTCGAGGGTGATCTCGATCTGGAGGGATGTGATAACTGCTGACTACCCCAGTTATTTTTTCACCGGAGTCCATATTTTTTGCAAGTGACGCAGCTGTGTTAGCTTTAATGTATCCAATTTTTTTAAAAGAATGCCCTAGTAGCCCAAACAATCGAAATGTTTGCAAGTACACCGCTATAGCATTTGTGTCGTGTTTATTTTTGACTTCTCTTTTGAGTAGGATGCTAGCTTCGTCTTTGCAGTGACGTTTTATGATTGCTCCCCGACCTTCGAACCCGGTTCCCGCAACTATCGCAGTTCTCTCCATGAGCGTTCCTTTGGTAAACCCTATAAGTTGGGGAATCAAGCTTACTCCCGATTTAATTAAAGATAGACCAAAAGGCATATTCTTGTTAGGGGAATGCGACCTACCTCATTAGTATGATTTGTCTGAGGGCTAGAATTGCAGAATTTGGTAGTACTGGAGCTTGTCGCTTTAAAAAATCAATCATGTGGTTTCTATATTGGTTTAGTCATTTTTCATCTCTCGGCCGTTTCTCTTTTTAAAGATAAAATCCGGCATAGATGATCTCGGCTGTGGGGTACCGCCAACGATAAGACGAAAAATCATAGATGTCGCAATACCGCAAGAAACAAACATCGATAAATAAAATAGACCTATCTGGCTATAACTTATCCCCGATAGGTACAAGTCGGCTATTAGACCTCCTGAACCACCTATCATCGCAAAAAGCCTATATGAGGTGGCACCTTTCAAGTATAGAAAAATATATATGGGAATACCGATAATAACTGTAAATCCAAAAGCGATCGGAATGGCATACAATATAAAAATAGGAATTTCAGATAAGTATGATTGAGGGATTGGTATTAAAATTTGGGCAATCAGAGCAACAAACATTAGCGCAGGAATAACACCAAGGGGCGCGACACAACTTGCAGCTATTATTTTTAGGATTAATTTATAATTTACTCTATTCAAAGCTAATGCCCACAGCTCATATTGGTTGATTAAAGATAGACTACGCAAACCTTTATTGGAAACATCATTGCTTCCCTCTAGTACCCAGAACCCCAAAGTCCCATTTACCCTAGTGACAGCAGCCCCCACGGGTTAAACTACCCGCCTAAAAACAAGCATCCAATCCAACAACAATAAATAAAAGGAATGAAACGTGAACACAGAATTCGATATGACTGGCAAAGTTGCCATGGTAACCGGCGCATCTAGTGGTTTTGGCGTTAATTTTGCGAAAATCTTGGCGGCTCGTGGGGCTAAGGTAGTGGTTGCGGCACGCCGTGTAGACCGCCTAGAGGCGTTGGTTGCTGAGATTAAGGCTGATGGTGGTGAAGCATTTGCGGTTGCCTTGGATGTAACCAGTGCTGAGTCGATTACTGCTGCGTTTGATGCATCTGAAGCGGCCTTTGGTACTGTTACCGTTATCTCTAACAATGCCGGTGTTGCCGATGGCCGCAGTGCGCTTAAAGCCACTGAAGCGGATTGGGATCTGGTATTAGACACTAACCTTAAGGGTGTGTGGATGGTGGCTCAAGAAGCCGCTAAACGTATGGTTGCGGCGGGTGTTGGTGGCAGTATTGTGAATACAGCGTCTATTTTGGGTCTGCGCGTATCCTTTGCTCAGTCGGTATATTCGGCGTCTAAGGCCGGTGTTGTTCAGCTGTCTAAGGCGTTGGCGCTGGAGCTGGGTCGTAAGGGTATTCGTGTGAATGCGCTGTGCCCTGGATTCTTTTTAACTGAGATGACTGAGATGTTATTTGACTCGCCTCAAGGAAATGCGTTCCTTGCGTCTTCTCCTTTGGCTCGTCCTGGTGATATGGACGAGATCAGTTCGCCGTTCCTATTACTGGCCAGTGATGCGGGCAGCTATTTGACGGGTGTTGCATTGCCGGTTGATGGCGGTCAGTCTATTGGTAATATGTAATATCATTAACGCAACTGCACAGATGGAAATGCTATGAGCTTGCAAGATAATCGCCGGGAATATGACTACGGGAAGCTTTCTCGGGAGTCATTGCTGGATAGCCCTTTTGATCAGTTTAAGCTGTGGATGGCCCAGGCCATTGAAGCGGATATCCAAGACCCAACGGCCATGTCTGTGGCCACGGTGAGTGCTGAGGGTAAGCCTTGGCAGCGCATGGTGCTTTTAAAAGACTTTGATGAACGTGGTTTTGTGTTTTACACCAATCTTGGCAGTCGCAAGGCCGCTGAGATTGCGGGTAATGCTCAGGTGAGCTTGCACTTTCCTTGGTTGCAGTTAGACCGTCAGGTGATTGTAGGTGGCCGTGCTGAGCGGCTATCTACCGTCGATGTGATGAAGTATTTTTTAAGTCGTCCTAAGGGCAGCCAGCTTGCTGCCTGGGCCTCCAAACAGAGCAGTCGTATCAATTCTCGTCAAGCGCTAGAAACCCAATTTGAGCAGGTTAAAGCCAAGTTCTCGAAGGGCGAAATTCCATTACCGGATTTTTGGGGTGGGTTTCGAGTGATCCCTGAGGAAATTGAGTTTTGGCAGGGTGGTGAGAGTCGTTTGCATGACCGCTTTAGTTTTCAGCGGAATGGCGATGACTGGGACATTGCCCGCCTGTCACCCTAACAGGGACCAGACAGATCGCGGCTAAACCTTAGCAGCACAGATCATGTTGAGACGGCACTAAAAAAACAGATTTTTCGTGCCGGTCTCTCTATTCACGAGAGACCATCTAGTCAATGTTATACATTCACAATCTGCGGTCGTTTAGATGCCACGGCAATCATAATGTCTTTAACATCCTCATTTTCGACGCCAGCATCTAGTAATACACTTCTAAGAAGTTCTGCGACTTTCATAAAATGATCTTCGCTGATGTTCCTGCCTGCGTGGCCTCTCGCTAACCATTCGTCTTTATATTCTTGAAAGGGCTTACCCATTGCATAGGCAAAGAACTTGCATTGGTGCTGGATGAGGTCGTTAAGATCGGTACCTTCAAAGTATGTTTTTAATGCAGGTCGTGCATAAACCTGTGCATAGAACTCTTTAATGAGCTCACGCATCACATCTATACCGCCATATTTATCGAATAAGTTATCCATCATATTTCCTTATAAGTGCTCTATCGAATGTCGGGTTTACCTAACTGCAAATAATGCCTGTTTCATTGTCAGTCTGAGAGCAAAACACAAAGGATGTCGAACTAAGGATAAATCAAGACATTCCCTTTTTGGCTCAACCAAACTATACATTAACGAATAGAATTAATGCAAGAGTTGACTATAGGGCATGCTACTGGGGACTTTGGTTGGTTTTTCTGGATTCGATAGGGATGTAAGCGGTATTTTTGATGCGCCCTAAGTAAGGCTTTAGTACCTAATAGCGGTAATGACCAAACACCGCTCTCCCGCCGGTGTTTTTACAATCACCTCATCATCAATAGATTTTCCCACCAGCGCCTGAGCCATGGGGCCGTCGATACTAATGCAGTTGAGTGCAGGGTCGATCTCATCTGAACCGACTAGGCGATACACATGTTCTTCGCCGGTATCTTCATCTTCGACAGTCACCCAGGCCGAAAAAAATACTTTCGAGGGGTCGCGGGGTTTATCTTCAACAATGGTGGCATCTTCAAGCCGCTTGGTTAGGTAACGCACACGGCCATCGATTTCTCGCAGACGTCGCTTGCCATAAATATAGTCACCGTTTTCTGAGCGGTCGCCATTCTTAGCGGCTTCATGGACCACATGGGTAACTTGCGGACGCTCCACCTTCCACAGCTGCCGAACTTCTGCGCGCATAGCAGCGGCACCGTCTGCGGTGATATAGGGTGAGCTTTTGGGGCCTGGTGGTCTATATCGTCCCATGGTTTAAGCCTTTGCCTGCAGGTTAAAAACCTCTTGGTAAAACTGTAGTTCAGATTCCATCGCCTTAATAATATTTTTGGCTTTTCTAAAACCATGGCCTTCGTCGGGGAAGGTGACATGGGCGACTTTAATGCCTTTGTCTTGCAGCAGTTTTACCATCATTTCTGCTTGGTTGGGGGGCACCACTTTATCTTCTAAGCCCTGCAAAAATATTACCGGGCAGTTAAGGCCCTCTGCATGATGTATGGGTGAGCGCTCTAGGTAGATATCTCTACGTTCTGGATAGGGGCCAATAAGGCTGTCCATATAGCGTGATTCGAATTTATGGGTGTCGGTGGCCAGTGTTTCCAAATCGCCAATGCCATACAAACTGGCGCCGGCCTTAAAGGTGTCGGTGAAGGTTAGGGCCGAGAGCACGGTGTAACCCCCGGCACTGCCGCCTCGGATAAGGCAGCGCTCTGGGTCGATTTTGTGTTGCTCGGCCAGATAGGCAATAGCTAGCTGGGTGTCTTCAACATCGGCAATACCCCAGGTGCCGGCTAATGCTTGGCGATAGGTACGGCCAAAGCCCGTGCTGCCGCGGTAGTTAATATCCACCACGGCAAAGCCTCTGTTGGTCCAGTATTGAATTTTTAGGTTGAGGCCAGAGTCTGTCGCGCCGGTTGGGCCGCCATGGCAGAGGGCGATGACTAGGGGCAGCTCGTTATCCATGCCTTGATACTGGGCATTGGTGGGCGGGTAAAAGAAGGCGTGAACCTGCGGGTTGTGGTCGCTATTTTTGAAACTGTTGCCGTCATTTGGGAACAGGGTCGATTGGGGTTGGGCTATATCGGCTTCGTCTAATGCTAGAGTAGAGGGTGCATAGACTGATTTGAGTTTACCCTCAGGGTTGATACCCACAATCTGATTAGCCAAAGAGGCTGCGCCAGCGACGGTGTACAGTTGACCCTGATGACAGCAGGCTGCGCCCAAGCTGCTGTATTGGTTATCTGTTTGGGTTAACCCCCCTGTGGCAATGTCGATAAACCCGCTGTGCCAAAGTCCCTGTTGGGTCCATAGGCAGCCAATGGTATTGGCGTCGATGAAGTCGTAGGTGCTCATGCCAAATTGCCATAATGGCGTGGCAAATTCTACTTCTTTGCTGAGGACTATTTGCCCGTCAGCTCGGTAGATATTCCACCAGTTATTTTTGTCGGACACATAGTAAAGCTGGTTGTCTGGCGACCAGCTTGGCTGAAAAATGGCTTCTTGCTTATCAGTGCCAGCACGGCCAGCAACCAGTGTTTTATCAGTGAGGGAGTCGGCACTGATATTCGCCTGCCAAAGTTGGGTGCTATCCCAGGGCATATTGGGATGCTGCCACTCTATCCAGCAAAGCTTTTTCTGATCGGGGCTAATGCGTGGGTAGGCATAAAAATCTGCGCCGCTGGCTAATGTCTTAATCTCGCCATTGGCGATACTAATACTAACGAGGGTATTTTCTGGTTCGCGATCTTCATGGTGAATTTCACAAACGGCAATAAGATGCTGGCGTGCCTGATCAATAACTAGGTCGGCAAAGCGCGAGCCTGGCTTGGTGATGGAGACCGGATTTTGGCCTTCATCGAGAGCTAGCTGATAAATACACTGATCCACGGCATTCACAAAGTACAGGTGGCTATCGTCTACCGCATAGGCCATACCGCCATATTCATGGACCTTGCTGGAATGACTAAAGGGGGCGGGCAGTAGGTCGCTTATCAGGCCCTGGCCATCCCGGCGCATAATCACACTGCGCCCAGCATCCCAGGGGCGGCCTTCCACCCAGTAAAGGCTGTCGTTGTGACTTTGCAGAAAATTAAGACTGGGTGCGGCTTTGGTGATTAGCTCTGCGCTAATGGCAGAGGGCCAGGTACCAAAGGCCTGTTTGGTTTTGTTGGTCATGGTTTAACCACCCGCCAATTTGACGGTATGCCCGAGTTTTTCTAGTTCGGCTTTTAAGGTGTCGCGATGGTCGCCCTGAATTTCAATCACGCCATCTTTGATGGTGCCGCCAGTCGAGCATTTTTGTTTAAGCTGCTTGGCCAGGGTTTTTAGCGCGGCCTCACCTAAATCAAGGCCGCTGACCAGACTCACGCCTTTGCCTTTGCGACCTTTGGTTTCGCGGCGAATGCGCACGATGCCGTCGGTCTCTATTGCCTGTGGCTTATCCGCTTGGGTAATGCGCCCGGCATCGGTTGAATAAACCAGTCTAGATTCTTTGTTCGCCATTAATCGTCTCTTTTAGCTGCTAACAATTAGCTAGTCGTTAGCAGCAGTTTGCCAATATGCTGGTTGGATTCCATCAGGGTATGGGCTTCGCTGGCCTGAGCTAGGGGAAAGCGGCTATTAATCACGGGCTTAAATTTACCCTGGGCTATTAAGGGCCAAACCTGCGACTCAACACCAGCCGCTATGCGCGCTTTATTTTCGATAGGCTGGGCGCGCAATGTGGAACCGGTAAGCACCAGCTGCTTTAACATCAGCGGCAGTAAATCGACTTCGACTTTAGAGCCGCGCAAAAAGGCGATATTAACGATGCGCGCTTTAGGGGCACAGGCAGCAAAGTTCTGCTGCACATAGTCACCGCCCACCATATCTAAAATCACGTTGACGCCAGTGCCGGTAATTTCTTGGCAAGCCTGCACAAAATCCTGTTGGCGATAGTTTATCGCTTTAACCGCGCCAAGCTTTTCGCAGGCTGCGCATTTCTCATCACTGCCCGCCGTGGCAATTACCTTAATCCCCATGGCGCTAGCCATCTGAATAGCGGTGGTACCTATACCACTGGACCCTCCATGAACAAGCAACCATTCACCCGCCTGTAATTCAGCGCGCTCAAATAAATTGTGCCATACCGTAAAGCAGGTTTCGGGGAGGGCGGCGGCATCAATTAGGGACAGACCCTCGGGAATCGGCAGGCAAATAGACTCTTCAGCCACCGCGTATTCGGCATAACCACCACCAGACAGCAGGGCACAGACCTGATCGCCAACCTTCCAGCGCTGCACCCCAGACCCAATGGCAACAATAGTGCCCGAGGCTTCTAAGCCGGGAATGTCGGTTACACCTGGGGGTGGCGGATAGAACCCCATTCTCTGAAAAACATCTGGGCGATTAACGCCAGCCGCTGCGACCTTAATCAAAACCTGACTGTCGGTGGGGACGGGCATATCTCTTGAGGTGGCTTGCAATACTTCTGGGCCCCCGGGTTGGGTGATTTCGATGCTGGTTTGGCTGGCAGGTAGGTCGATAATTTTGCTCATAATGTCTAGGCTCTTTTTACGGGCTAGTTTAGCCGCTTATGGCTTAACTTCTCAATGCAACAAACAGCCCACCACCCATTAATAATGCACCAGAGCCAAACTTCAGATATTTGGTTTTGGGTGAGGCTGCAAATGAGGATTTAGTTTTTGCAGCCACATAAGCATAGCCTGCCATCACTAGGCCTACCGATAAAGTTGCGATGATAAATAAAAGGCTGACATCGGTAATAGATAGATTCTCTAGATCGAGAAAGGCGGGGAAGAAACTGAAGTAAAACAGAATCACTTTGGGGTTACCAATGGAGGTGATTAGACCGACCAGATAGCTGGCTGAGTGGTTGGCTGGTTTAGTGGTTTCTGTTCCTGTCTCTGAGGTAGAAGGCTTTGAAATGATCAGGCTAAAGCCTAGGTAGATCAGATAGGCAGCACCTAGGTATTTAATCACCACAAAAAAGCTGCCCATAACTTCGGCTAGTGCGGCTAAACCAAATACCGCGAGACTTATAAATACAAAGTCGCCGCTCAGTACGCCCATGGCAGTTGCCAAACCTTGGCGAAAGCCTGAGTCCAGTGAACGAGCTACCACCACGATGACGCCCGGTCCGGGAAGTAGGGCGAGTACGACCATGGTTGTGTAGAGTGCGAATGCTGAGGTGATTGTCATTATGATGTTACTGCCTTAAGTTTTTTCCAAAGTCGCCCGTCAATGGCGGCGAGCCCTAGGCCGATAAAGGCCATGCCAATAAAGTATCTACTGTGGAGCTGCTCGTTGAGTATTAGCCAGCCCAAAAAGCTTGCTGTAATGGGCACTAAAAAAGTCACCAACACGACATTGGTGGCGCCGGATGACGACAGGATTTTGAAGAATAGAATATAGCCTAGGGCGGTACAAAACACGCCAAGACATAGAATAGCCAGCCATGTCTGCAGGCTTGGGTTGGCTAGCTGGTCGGGGCGCTCTACGAGAAAGGTTACGGGTAACAATATAATAGTGGCTGCGGTGACCTGCCCAACAGCGGTGCTGAAGGGACTGATACCCAAAGCTTTAAAGCGCCTGCCAAATACCGAGGCGCAACCATAGGAGATAGCAGCGCCCATGATGGCGAGCTGAGCCAATGTTTGTAGGCTCATGTCTAGGCCAATATCTGCTAATGGCTCGCCACCAATTAATACTGCCACGCCGAATAAACCTACCACAACGCCCACTACTTTTTGTGGGCTCATATGTTCATCAGCTAAAAACGCACCGGCAATTAATATGGTGAATAAAGGTGTTGTGGCATTAATGATTGAGGCTAAGCCGGCGCCTATATGGTTTTGGCCCCAGACGATAAGAGCAAATGGAATGACGTTGTTGAGTAGCCCGAGCATAAAAAAGGCGCGCCACAGTTTGAATGATTTGGGGATTTCGTAGCCACCGATCAGTAAGACGGCCCAGAGTGTTAGCGCGGCAACGCCTACTCTTAATGTCACTATGGTTAGGGGAGGCAGCTCTGCGACCACTACGCCGATAAGAAAGAATGACCCACCCCAAAGGAATGACAGCAATAGCAGCATTGCCCAGTCTTTGGTGCCCATACGTTGGTTGATCATTGGGTGGTTCCTAGGTGTCTTTGAGCGTTTGTGGTGATTCCGAAAGGCTCTGAATAAATGTTATGAGGCATCCTCTTTTAAATGTCATCCTGAACCCGCAATTGTCATCCCGACCCCCCAACTTTCATCCTGAACCCCCAACTTTCATCCTGAACCCCCAACTGTCACACCGAACCCCCAACTGTCACACCGAACCCCCAACTTTCATCCTGAACCTCCAACTGTCATCCTGAACGCAGTGAAGGATCTCTCAATACTAGCAGCAGCCCCTATTCAACTAGTGCCGCAACAGCCTCTAACTGAGACCCTTCGCTAATGCTCAGGGTGACAAGCTGTATGTCATCCTGAACCCGCAACTGTCACACCGAACCCCCAACTGTCATCCTGAACCTCCAACTTTCATCCTGAACCTCCAACTGTCATCCTGAACGCAGTGAAGGATCTCTCAATACTAGCAACAGCCCCTACTCAACTACTGCCGCAACAGCCTCTAACTGAGACCCTTCGCTAATGCTCAGGGTGACA
>Ga0209196_1002390_pt1 | contig 12110 bp, 11 predicted proteins | sample COGITO_mtgs_1105_5_FD_184801 | JGI IMG/M metagenome (GOLD analysis project Ga0209196, IMG submission 184801) | Pelagic marine microbial communities from North Sea - COGITO_mtgs_110509 (SPAdes) (version 2) | ecosystem: Environmental > Aquatic > Marine > Epipelagic ... | reverse complement strand
AGAAACTTTTGGAATGGTTATGATAGAAGCTATGGCTTGTGGAACACCTGTTGCGGGTATAAATTGTCCTGGGGGGCCTGCTGATGTTATAGAAAATAATATAGACGGGATTCTTTGTGCTGTTGAAGAATATCCAAATAGAATTGTAGAATATTTTAAAGATAAAGATTTCCAGATACAAATGTCTATGAATGCCCGTAAGAAAGTTTTAGAGAAATATTCTTTAGATATTACAAATGAAGTGATACTAAATTCTGTTAAGGATATTTAAGATGATTAATAGATATTCAATAACTATATACACACCACAAGAATACAATCATTCTTCTTATATACAAACAGGTCTGTTTGAATTAGAAAAACAAGGTATACTAGATATTGACATAAAGTTATCTCTTCAACATAGAAAAGGAAAGTACCGTATAGAAAATGATAGTTTAATTAAAACCAATGAATACAGTCCTAAAACATCTTTTTATAAATTACTAGATAGGGTAGCAAAAACAGAAACAATGTTCGCTTGCGATTTGTACGATTTAGACAATCATTTTTCGAGCTATGCTTTAGAAAATTGTGACTATGTTTTTAAACGAAATTATGTTCAAGAAAAGATAGATCAGTTACCGGAACGTTACAGAAATAAAGTATTGCAATTAGGCTTAACTTTTGGTGTACATTCAGAATCTCATAAGGGTCTTATTAAGTTCTTAATAGCCAACTATATTGGTGCTGTATGTTGGAATTTAAAATGGGATAAAAGAATACTTAAAAGAGTTTTTAATTCACTACAAAAAGCACATAACCATTGGAGTCATATTAAGACTTCAAGAAAAATAAGTTTATTTGATTCTATAACTAAATCAATCTCATCAGAGCAAACAATTTTGTTTCAAACACGTTGTTTTAATAGTAATACAGATCCAGATGTTTTGGCCATACACGAGCAGAGATATGATATCATTAAATTACTTAAGAAAGAATTTCCAATACTATTTAAAGGAGGTTTTGTAGCTTCAAAAATGTCTGAATTAAATTATACAGATGCGATCACCAATATACCATCTGATCCCGTTAGTTACCTAAATGCGGTAAAGGAATCTTCAATAGTAATATATACAAGAGGATTAAAGAATTCACCAGCTTGGAAAATGGCAGAATATTGTTCGCAAGGAAAAGTTATTATAGCAGAAAGATTAACAGCAGAACTTACTGATGCTCTAATAGATGGCAAACAGGTACTGTTTTTTGACGACTATAAGGAGTTAGTGAAGAAAATAAACTTAGTTTTGAAGACTAAAACTTTGAGAGATACTTTGTCGTTAAACGCTAGAGGGTTTTATATGAATACGATTCATCCAAAACAAAATATGCTTCGAATTTTAAAAATCATGAGATGCGATCTTTAAAAATATTTACTGTATTACATACATCTCCACATCATGCTCACTATTCGGGTTATAGTAAGTTTTTGAGTTACATAAAAGATATGTCTCTAGTTTTACCAAAAGCAAAAGCACCTTATAGCTTTGCTAAATATTATGTATCCAATTTTTGTAAAAATATTGGGAGTTATGACACTAATAGCTTTTATAAAGACATAGAGCTCATAAAACAATTATTTAAAATAAATAAAAATTTATCTGTTGTTCATTATTTAAACGGGGAAAGAGATATAAAGTTAGCTATAAATTTATTTCAAAATAAAAAAACAAAATTTATAGCTACATTTCATAAGCCACCTGAGGTTTTACAAAAACAAATTACCAATACAAAATATGTAAAAAAATTAGATGGAGCTATTGCTGTTGGTGAGAATCAAGTTTCGTTTTTAAAGAATTGGTTAGGAATTAACAACGTGGTGTATATACCACATGGTGTAGATATTGACTTTTTCAAACCAAACTTTGAATTAAGAACAATAAAAAAAATTTTACTTGTAGGACAGCATATGCGTGACTTTGGTACCTTCAATAAAGTTATTGAAACTCTCTTAGAGCAAGACATAACTATTGAGGTGAATGTTGTTCTTCATAAAGCGTATCAAAAGAAAGTTATAGCACATAAAAATGTAAATATCCATTCTGGAATATCTGATGAAGAATTAAAAGTGTTTTATCAATATTCTAATGTGCTATTTATACCTCTAACTGATGTTACTGCATGTAACTCTGTATTAGAAGCAATGGCTTGTGGTTTGCCTATTGTTAGTACAGATGTGGGTGGAAACAGTGACTACTTTAAAAATACAAAAAATATTTTACTAGAAAAAAATAGTACTGTTGAAAAATATAGTGAAGCTATTCACCAAATAATGAATGACGATTTATTTTTAGACATATCAAATTCATCTAGAAAAAAAGCTTTAAAGTATGCTTGGCATATTATAGCAAAACGAATTAACGATTTTTATTATTGTTGCTTATGAAAATAGTAATATTCGACGGTACTTTTAAAACGACCACTTTTATCAATAGACTGGTCGCTGGCTTGACTATAAAGCATGAGGTGTTTATTATAGGTTTTAATGGGCAATTAACTAATAAACTTCAAAATGTAACTTATGTTTCTTTAGGGTCTAATAGTTCGAAACTTAAGTTTTTAAAAACATCTATTGCATTAAGAGGTTTTAATATAGTACTGCAATGTAAATTGTTTTTGCAGCTTTTTAACAGAGAAAAGAACGCAATACGAAATGAGAACATTCAAATGGCAATAAATACAATACAACCCAATATTTTACATTTTCAATGGATTAGTGTTCTGTCTTACCTAGAAAATTTAAAACTTCCTAAGCATACAAAAACTATCTTAAGCCAAAGAGGGTATCACATCAATGTTCGTCCTTTTATTGATAAAACAAATAGAAATTTATTAGAAAGTATATTCCCGAAAATTGATGGATTTCATTCTGTTTCTTATGCTATAAGAGATAAATCTAAAGAATTATACAATTCAGATTATAAAATTGATCAGGTTGTATATTCGGGATTTGATTATTCTAGGATTCCTATCAAATTAAGTTTATCAAGGTTTGGAACTATTAATATACTCTCTGTAGGAAGAAATCATTGGAAAAAAGATTATAGAACCGCCATTAATGCCATGGCTATTTTAAAAAAGAGAGATATACAATTTCATTATACTATTATCGGAATTGAAGAAGATGAGGAATTGTTTTTTATGGTTTCTGATTTAGGTTTGGTTGAAAATGTTTCATTTATTTCTCCACTTTCACAGGATAAAGTCTATGATAAAATGATAGCATCAGACCTTTTGTTGTTACCCTCAATAGAGGAAGGAATCGCAAATGTATGTATTGAAGCAATGTTTTGTAAACTACCGGTGATTTCAACGAACTGTGGAGGAATGGAGGAATTAATTAGACACAAAGAAACTGGTTTTATAGTTCCAATAAGAAATGAGATTGCTATGGCTAATGAATTGTTTGAGTTTAACAGATTGGGTAAATCAAGAATTGAGAAAATTGTACAAAACGCTAGAGTAAAAGTGGAGGAACAGCATAGTATAGAAAGTATGGTAAGTGGAATGGAAGAATTATATGTATCAGTAATCAAGAATTTATAGAATGGTAAAACCCAAAGTGTCAGTAATATTACCTGTTTATAATGGAGAAAACACCATTGCTACAACTCTTGAGAGTTTAGTGAATCAAACATTCAAAGATTTTGAATTAGTTTGTTGTATTGATGGAACTAATGACGAATCTGAAATTATCATTAACTCGTTTAGAGATAAATTCAAAAAATTAACAATACTGAAAAATCAACTAAATAGAGGGCTTGGGGCTACTATGAATAGGTTGATGACTAATACGAAGGGTGAATATATTGCGATAGCAGAACAAGATGATTATTATTATACTACTCGTTTGGAAAAACAAGTAAAGGTATTGGATGAAAATGTTACCGTTGGGTTAGTTTCAGGAATTGCCGATTTCTGGAATGGAGAAAAAATAGTAATGCAGTTTCCAGGGATCCTTGTTGCTGGAAAACAGTACCCAACAGGGAAAGAAATGTTTCTATTAAATTATAAGAAGCAAGTTAAAGTAGCAAATAGCTGTACAATGATTCGTAAAAATGTTCATGTAAATAATGGTTTGTATTTTTCAGTTCATTATCCGAGTATTAGTGTTGATTGGACCTATATCATGAGGTTTTCTTTGCTTTCTGATATATATGGTATACAAGAACCACTCGTGCGACTTGATCGGAGAAATGACAGAAATTCTGTTACGTCAAATAAAAACAAGCAATTTTTAGCAGCTAGGGAGGTGATACGTTCTTTTAAATATGAGTTCCCAGAGTTAATTACTGAGGGTGATTATAAATTTTCTTTAATGACGGAATATATAATAGAATTAAACAATGCAAGTAATATTAAGTACTGTTTTTTGTTTGTTAAGAATTTTATTTTGTCACCTTTTGACAAGAGACTCTATGTAAGCTTTAATAAACGTGTCCTAAAAAAGATTTTTAAATAGTTTATGCAAACAATTAAAACCCCCATTATTCCTATAGAACAAACTTTCATAAACCTGAAAGACCAACCGCATGAGTTAGATTATAAAGCTATTTGTGTGTTTAGTGCTTTGGGTTTTTTCTTGGACACGGATACGTATTGGAAAGATAAAAAAGTGTTACCTGCTGCTAGTATCAATAAAATAGATGATGATGGGTTTTTAGTTTCTTCAGAACCATGGTTTGAGTGGCATTATAAACCTAAAAATAGATCTTTAGAAAATGTCACCAATGAGTTTAGTGACCTATTTGAGAAAATAGTTAGTGAGCAATGTATTGATAAAAAAGTTATTTTACCCATTTCAGGTGGTTTAGACAGTCGAAGTCAAGCTGTTGCATTGCATAAATTAGGGATTGAAGTAAATACCTATAGTTATTCCTTTGAAAACGGATATAATGAAGCAGGAATATCAAAAAAAATTGCTAAAAAATGCAATTTTTTATTCCAAGAATTTACAATCCCTAAAAATTATTTGTGGGATAAAATAGATGAATTATCGGCAATCAACTCTTGTTATTCAGAATTTACGCATCCCAGGCAAATGGCAGTGATTGATGATGTTGAAAAATTAGGGGATGTTTTTTCACTAGGGCATTGGGGTGATGTTTTGTTTGATTCCGAAAATCTACAACAAAACTATTCAGACCAAGACTTAATTCCATTATTAAAGAAAAAAATAATTAAAAAAGGAGGATTAGAATTGGCAAAGTCTTTGTGGCAAAATTGGAAATTAGAAGGAGAATTTGAAGACTATCTTAACAGTCGAATTTTAGTTTTATTGTCTAGAATTAATATAGTGAACTCCAATGCAAAAATACGTGCCTTTAAATCTATGTATTGGGCGCCAAGATGGACATCCATTAACTTGTCAGTCTTTGCAAGGAACAAAGAAATATATTTACCCTATTACGATGATCGTATGTGTCAATTTATTTGTGAAGTTCCTGAGTCATTATTAAATAACAGGCAGATTCAAATAGAATATATAAAGAAAACTAATATAGCTGTGGCAAAAATAGTTTGGCAAGACGCAAAACCTTTTCATTTGTACAATCATCATTTGGCAAAAACTCATCTACGTTTACCATACAGAATTATTAATAAATTGAAGCGTGAATTTGAAAATTTAAAAGGTAAAAAATTTGTGCAACGTAATTGGGAACTCCAATTTTTAACAACTGATGATCAAGAAAAATTAACTGATTACTTACAATCAAAAGAGCTAATACATCAGATTGATATTGATTTGATCAAAGATTATCTAAACTTATTTTATAAAGAAGATCAAGTTCATTATTCTCACTCAGTGAGTACATTATTGACATTGTCCTTATTTTTTAAAAACGTATAATTATGTGTGGTATTTACGGAGAATATTTTCCAAACACTCTACTGTCAAAGAAAGAACAATTTCTTAAGGCCAACGATTTAAACACAAGCCGAGGTCCTGACATGTCAGGTTATTGGACAGATTCTAATAGTGTTCAATTAGGATTTAGACGATTGTCTATTATGGATGTTTCAGACAACGGAAACCAACCGATGGTTTCAAAGCATCAAAAATATGCCATGGTTTTTAACGGTGAGATTTATAATTTTAATGTTTTAAAGCAGGAATTACTCTCTAGAGGATATACATTTAAAAGTGAAAGTGATTCGGAGGTTTTGGTGAATTATTTTGAATGTTTTGGTATTCAAAAAACCTTGGAAGCAATAGAGGGAATGTTTGCAATAGCATTGTTTGATATTGCAGATCAATCCATTTCTCTGATTCGTGATTTTGCAGGCATTAAACCTTTGTTTTACTCATATAATAAAGGAAATGTCGTTTTTGGAAGTCGCTACGATCTGGTTGCTAAACATAATAACTCTATAGACAACGCGATAGATAAAGAGGTCTTAAAAACCTATTTAAAAATGCACTATATACCAGCACCTTATGGTATCTTGGAAGATACGTTTCAGGTATATCCAGGGGAATGTGTTAACATTGACTTCAAAGGAAAGCTTTCAAAATATATCTATTGGGAATTTCCTGCGCTTTCTGAAGAAGATTTAATATCTGATAAGGAAGAAGCTTTACGGTTTTTAGACAACAAACTTAAGGAAAGTATCAAAGACCAATTGGATGCGGATGTTCCGTTGGGTACATTTCTATCTGGAGGGATTGATTCTCCACTGGTAACATCTTATGCCAAAACAAGCAAAGACGATTTAAAAGCATTCACTATTGGAAGTGACAGTAAAGTACATGATGAATCAGAAGATGCAAAAACATACGCTTCTCTTATTGGAGTTGATATATTGCTTGAAAAGATGGTTGCTTCAAGTGCAAAAAAAATCCTTAAAGATTGTATGCTTAATTTACAGGAACCTTTTGCAGATTATTCAATTATACCTACTTATGAATTGACTAAAAATGCCTCCAAATCTTTTACAGTAATGTTGTCAGGTGATGGAGGAGATGAATTGTTCTTTGGTTATGAACGATTTAATTCTGTAGCTAAAAATTTTAAATTCACTTGGATACCACATAAATTAAGGTATTTAGCTTACGGTGTGGATAAATTGTTATTTAAAAATAAACATATGAATTCATGTATTCTTTCTGAAACTTTATCGGATGCACACAAAGGATTGCATTCAAGAACTAATACAAGTATACTTGAAAAAGTATTTCCTTCAATTGTAGGTATTGATGAAAAGACTTTACCGTTTTACAAATATTCAGAAAAATTAAACAAAAATCAGTTTTTACATGAAATGCGTAAAGCTGAGTTTTATGGGATGATGCAAAAAACATTGACCAAAGTAGATCGTATGAGTATGGCTAATTCTATTGAAGTTCGTGTACCTTTTCTTCAGAAAAAATTCATAGAAGCAGCATTGAAAATACACCCTAAATTATCATTACAAAAATCTCAAAAAAAACAAATACTAAAAGATTTATTACTAAAATTAGTTCCAAATTCTCCTATAGACAATAAAAAGCGCGGTTTCTCAGTACCCTTGTCAAAATGGTTGCGTGAAGATTTGAAAGACGAAATTAGTAAGGGAATTTTTAATCCTTTTTTCATAAAAACATTTGATATTGATGAAAAGACTTTACTATCTGTTTGGAAAGAGCATCAAGAAGGAAAAAAAGACCATAAATGGTTTTTATTCACTATTTATTCACTACAACAATGGCACGAAAATCTAAAAAAATAAAAATACTTTTTACTATACCCAATTTTGACACAGCAGGTAGTGGCAAGGCTTTGTTAAAGGTAGCTCTTTCTTTGAACAAAGAGATCTTTGTTCCTGAAATTCTTTGTTTGCATAATAGGGGAGCATTTTTTAAAGTAGTTGAGAAAAGTGGTATTAAAGTGCATTTATTTCAATACATAACACAGATGAAACCATATGCAAAGGGGCTTATAAACACTTTTAAAACATCTCGTTTTTTAAAAAAAATACAACCAGACATCATTCATAGTTTTCACTATGCACCTGATTATTCAGAACCCTTAGCTTCAAAAATGGCAGCAATTCCATGGATTTACACGAAGAAAAACATGAATTGGGGTGGTATCTCTTCCAATGGTTGGAAATTAAGGTCTTTCTTGGCCAACCATATATTAGCTCAAAATAAAGACATGATTACGGAATTCTTTCCGAATTCAAAAAAAGTGAGTTTGGTTACTCGAGGAGTTGACACTTCGGAATTTTTTCCGTCTGAACCTGAAGTTAACATTTTTAAACAATATGATTTGAAAAAGACCGATCGAATAGTCATATGCGTTGCTAATCTGGTTCCTGTAAAAGGTATAGAAATACTTCTAAAAGCATTTGAAAGGTTTAAAAATTCACATTCTGATTGGAAATTGTTTGTAGTTGGCGATATTAACAATGACTATGGTAAAATGTTGCTCGAATCAGGCAAATCTATGATTTCTAACAATAAGTTATTTTTTACAGGTAAAGTATTGAACGTAAAAGATTACCTCAATACTTCAGAATTATTTGTATTACCTACACTAAACAAAGGGAGAAAAGAAGGATCACCTGTTGCTTTGTTAGAAGCGATGGCTTGTGCAACAAACGTCATAGCTTCAGAAATACCCGGAATCAAAGATCAACTAGAAAACTATCCAAATCATATGTTTGAAGCTGGTAATATTGAAGAGTTATCAAATAAATTAGAAAAATATATGTGTCAAGATTCTTCCGAGAACAAAAAGATTGGCAACAAATTTAATATACATGTTAATAACGCTTATAAAATTGAACACGAGGTAGAGAAAACAGAAAAAGTTTATTTAAAATTAATATGAGTTCGAAAGCAACATATAGAATCCCATCCTTAGACGGATTAAGAGGTCTCTCAATTTTGATGGTGGTTTTTGGCCATGCGTTTCGAAATTATTTTCATTTGATAAATATTGCAAATCTAGGTGTGCGAATCTTCTTTATAATTTCTGCCTATTTGATCGTAGGTATTTTAAAAAATAATAAATTAAAGGTACGTTTTCTTTAAAGATTTTTTACTTTAAGAGAATGATGCGCACATTCCCTGCTTTTTATTTTTATATATTATGTATTTATATTTTGCTAAGGTGGTTAGATATTTTTGATTTGAATCAGTTTTGGAGAGGACCAGCTTATTTAGAGAATTACCATAGTAGATCTTTGTGGAAATCACAACAATGGTTTGTTGGTCATTCGTGGTCTCTAGCTTTAGAAGAGCAATTTTATATACTGGTCTCTGTTTTATTTTTGTTGGTCAACAAAAATAAAATCACTTTAAAAATAGCAAATTATATATTTTTGTTACTTTTTTTAGCTTCACCGGTGTTGAGATCTTCATTTTTTTTATTTGATTTTTATCCAGATGTTATGACTGGTTCAATTCATAGGTCTTTTGAAACGGTAGTTGACTCCATTGCAATTGGAGGTATTATGGCTTTAACACCTTCTAAAATAATAGAAAAAAATAAGTTTATTAACTATTTTAAAAATAAAACATTTATCTTATTTACATTAGTTTTAGGTATTCAATTTTTGAATTCGGTTTTTGTTAGAGAAATTTTTGGATTGAAAATACGATTCATTTATAATTTATTTGGGATATCAATTATTAATATCTCCTTTGCAATTATTATGTTTAATAGTATTTCTCAATATAATTCTTCTATTTTTAAAAAGGCTCTGAATTCAAAAATACTCAGCTACATTGGTTTACTTTCCTATTCAATCTATTTATGGCAACAGGTATGGTTGTATAACTGGTAAATCCCCTTAATTGTGAAATTTTTGGGTATTTTTATATCTGCTTTAGTTTCCTATTACCTAATTGAAAAACCCTCGTTAAATTTTAGAAATAAATTATTGTTAAAATATAAAAAATGAATATGGACAAGCATTACTTACTAAAAATACGAATCCAAATATCATTTTTATAGATAAACAAATGGACGTAAGACCATACCATGCGGTTGCTGATGTATTTGTAATACCTACAAAAACATCATGGGAAGGATTGCCAGTTGCTCCTTTGGAAGCAATGAGTTCACAAAGAATTGTAATCGGAAGTTATGTAGAAGGTATCAAAGAGGTATTGTCGGGTTTTCCTGAATTCATGATTCCGGCAAAAGATGTTGAACAATTAATAGAAAAGATTCTGTTAGTTAAAAATATGACTCCAAAGGATAAAACTAATCTAGAAGTTAAAATGAGAAATGAGGTTGTTAAAAATTTCTCTTTAGATATTTGTATAAAAAAACATGAATTATTTTATAATAATATTTAATAACTTTATTTAGTTTTAGCAATTATTTTATTTTTAAGATAACGTTCTAGTCGATAAAAATATTTATATGAAAACGATCTTTTAAATTCTTTCTCTATATTGTTTTTTATTTCATATAATTCTGTTTGTGTTATTTCAAATACATTATTATTTATTTTATGACTATCAATAAACTCGAAACTAGGATGATTTCTAAAAGTTTCTTTTTTATCACCAAGTAATGGTAAAACTGTAATATTTAATTTCCACAATACATAAGCTAAACTTAACTGGTCTCTTCTAGACATTTTTTCAACAAGACTCCACCATAAATTATTAAAGCTTTCTAGTGCTTTAGAGTCTGTATGATTACGATAGAACAAACCGTTTTCATATAAACCATTATTTTTTGGGTATTTTTCAGAAATAAGAAAATCAATATTTTTTTGGATGTTAGTTTTAGTGTCTTTTCCTATTCTTAGACAAACTTTAGCTTCTTTATATATACAGTCTCTGTTTTTATGAGAAACCATTGCTAAGAACACGTTTTCTTTTAGTAAAACATTAGCTCTCTCAAATATATAGTTATCTTTTATGAGGATATTAGAATCTATATAAATTGAGCATATACAATTTTCAAATAATAAATGTGAGTTGATTTTGTGCCATCGATTTGTTCTGACGGGATCATCTTTAATATCCTTAATTAATGGTAAGATATTCCAACCGTTTATATGTTTTGTAGATGAATAGATGTCTGTAAATAAAATATATTCCCATTCGTCATTAAATTGATGAATATTAGGGATGTTATCATATTTCCCCACTAGACAAGAATAAATAATTTTTCTATTTTTAGGATTGTTAATCATGACAATATTTTAGTTTGTAAATATAGTAGAATATTCGAATGAAATCATTAATTAAATTGATGATAATAGAGTATTTTTTTTTTGGTAAAGATCATATTTTAAATTTATATTTGAACATTAATTAATACTCAAAACACGAGTTTAATATAGATAAATAATTAATTTGAAGTGTCAATGAAAATCGGAATCGTATTAGCCAAACCACCTGCGTATTCTGAAACCTTTTTTATTTCTAAAATAAAGGGATTACAGCAACAAGGGTATGAGGTTGTTTTGTTTGTTAATAAGAAAGATGCTTCTTTTGACTTGTGTGAAGTTCTAGTGCAACAAAAGATGGCATTGAAGCATCTTTTGACATTGTCTCTTAATCTATTTGTTTTAATGCTGTTTCGATCTTCAACCTTATTTCATTTTATTATTGAAGAAAAGAAAGATGGAACCTCTTTTAAAGAAATTATTAAAAAGGTAATTATTAGTTTACATATTTTACAAGAAAAGAATATTGATTGGTTACATTTTGGTTTTGCTACTCAAGCTATTGGAAGAGAAAATATAGCCAAAGCAATAGGTGCTAAAATGGCGGTAAGTTTGAGAGGTTTTGATATTGATGTCTATCCTCTAAAACATAAAGACTGTTATAGTTTTTTATGGAAGTCAGTTGATAAAGTACATTCTATATCTAATTACTTGTTAAATAAAGCAAATATATTAGGTTTGGATAAAAATACTCCTGCTCAAATTATAACTCCTGCTATAGATTCATTAAGAACAAACAAATCAATTTCAAAAATTAATAATAGTGAAAATTTAAAAATCTGTACTATAGGAAGACTTCATTGGATTAAAAATTATACGGATATTTTAAAAAGTCTAAAGATATTAAAAGACAAAGAAATCCAATTTAAATATCATATTATTGGAGAAGGTGT
>Ga0209196_1002377_pt1 | contig 12152 bp, 7 predicted proteins | sample COGITO_mtgs_1105_5_FD_184801 | JGI IMG/M metagenome (GOLD analysis project Ga0209196, IMG submission 184801) | Pelagic marine microbial communities from North Sea - COGITO_mtgs_110509 (SPAdes) (version 2) | ecosystem: Environmental > Aquatic > Marine > Epipelagic ... | reverse complement strand
TTTTATCCCACCACAAGACGATGAAGTCATAGTAATATGTACATGTAATCAAAAAAAGGAGCATTACATGAGATTTTTACGAAGAAAAGAAGTTGAAAACAAAACAGGATTATCGAGGTCAACAATCTACGCAAACATGACCAAGGGATCATTTCCATTATCAGTCAAGATAGGTGACCGCGCTGTTGCTTGGCGTGAAGCCGATATTGATGAGTGGATGCTATCACGTGTGGAATGCGGTTAGAATTAAAACAATAAACAATAAAGAAGAGGCGGGGGCAATTATTTGACCTGTTTCATTATATTTGACCATTTTAAGGTCAAATAAGAAATATAAGAACATTAATGAATAATATTTAGAGAATTTTTAAAGTTCATCTGAATAAGCACATCTATTTTTTATAAATAGACGCATGGTCACAAAGCTTCGCCGCGGTGAAGCTTCCAACCATCTAAATTATTAACCATCCAAAGGCGCGTAAATCGACGTCAATGGATCAGTATTGCCAAAAGGAATTTTTATTATGGGACTAAACAGCAAAATACAAGAAACACTAATGTATCAATCTAGACTACTATTTAAACATATTAATGTTGAAACAGCATCTGATAGGTCATTACTTTTCACTATCTATACAAATAAAGTGTCAGATCATGAACACTTTAAGAGAGCAATCTACCAGAAGCCGCATCGAGTACTTTATGGAGCCATATCAGCACCAAACAACTTCACTTATTCTATGATGATTGCAGGTGATGTTGAATGCTCAAAGACTGGGACAGTTTCACTGGAAACATTAAAAAACCCATATGAACCTCATTACCATGGTGTAATGGTCTTCTCAAAGTCAGATTGGTGTTGCATTGAACCAAACTTATCCGAGGTTATAGGTCGAATAAAATCAGCAATATATGACATACGTGAAGTGAAAAAGCCTCTTATTGATGATGATGGTGTATGCACTCGGGATATGATTTGGATAAAGAGATTTAAGGAAAGTACTAAACCAAGGCATAAGTTTTCCTCATCGTTTTCAAACTACATCAATTACATATTCAAAGCTGATTATCATGCACAGAAGCATGGTATCCAATCTTATGTACCAAGTGTTTTTCCTCATGATCTTTATCCACCCAAGGATAAGTCATCATCAGCAGAACCTCTCTTTAATCAACTATGTTTGGCTGAAGAGGCATTTCAGGAGCAACGGAAAAAGGATATAAATTGATATTAGAGTTTATAGAATATGCTTCATCAGCAGACTATATTATAATTTATTAACTGAAGTTTACCGCATCAGATTGGCAAATTTTTCGATCCTTATTTTGCAAATTTACGCTTGTTGGTCGAGCTAATGTTTTATTGAACATTTTCTATTAATATTGAGATATTTCCAAGACAACCTTTACTGCCTGGCTACTAAATCCATGAGTTTTGAATAGTTATCAATAACATCGTAGCGAACATTATTGGGCAAACCTGCTTTGCTGATCTCTGCAAAGAACTTGCGAGCGCACTCGATCTTGGTCAGCTCATCTGGACGTAGCTTCATTGATGACATACTGCCCTTAGTCTCTGCAACGAAGTAGATGTGACGTACCGAGCCTTCTTCAAACGAAATGGCCCAGTCAGGATTGTAGTCGCCAACAGGAGTGGGGATTAGGAAACCCCGAGGCAACTTGGCGTACACGATCACTTCAGAATTCGTGTCTAGCTCGGCAACAAACTCACGCTCAACATTGCTATCTACGATTGCATGATCAAACACATGCTTGTTTAACTTATCGGTTGCTTTCGAAAAATCGTTCCCAGTCTGTGCTGCTGTGAAGATACCAATATCGTGACGTTCTTCAACCGCATCGTAGGTAAGGCGTTCGATGATTACGGCAGCCTTTTGCTCTTTGATCAGTCTGCTAGCTTCTGAGATGAACTGCTCAGGGTTTTTCTTAAACTGATCAAAGACTGCTTTTTCCATGCCAGACAGCATTTTAGCGACGGAGTATCGGGTTAACTGAGCATTTTCAGATATTTCATGCAGCAGGTCATACTTGACGCTAGAAAAGGCAGATTGGCCATACTCTGTGTGAGTATCCTTGACCTTGAAGCTTTTGCCGTCTGACAGTTCTTCCTCGGTCAAGCTCTCATTCTGCGTTCCCACTTGTACCGTGTATTGCAGAGGCGTTACATTCAGCTCTTTGTTTAAAGCTCTTATACACTTCTCTATCAGCTCGTCACTCTCGAAATCTACACGATAAACGGCTTTTTGGTTGATGCGCTTCCAAAGCTCTTTAAACGCTTTTTTTTCAAAATTGTCATTCAGCGGGTTTGTTTTGGGTTTACGCCCATCGTCTACAATACGTGAAAGCGCATCTGCGCTGAAGACGCTGTCTACCAGTTCAAACACCTGGTTAGCGTACTGCATCAGCGTGTCAGGCAACGGGGCAAGCGCTTCCTCTGTTTTGGCTTTATGGTATGCCTCGATTATCTGACGCTGGTGATCAACATAACCGTTTTGAATAAGGTAAAATTCAATTTGAGCAGCCATTTCAGGATTAACAGACAAATCACCGTGATCGTTACGTAGTATCTTTCCTTTGAAATATGCTTCGTTAGCCTTTCGCGGACGAGAAATAAGCGCGTTCGAAATTTCTTTCTGAAGGTTTGCAACAAAATCTTTATAGCTTTCGCTTGCAACAACAGTCAGTACATTGATTTCGTGCACCATTGAAGGGTGATCCATTCGCTCACCAGTTTGGTCAACGCTGAGCCGCAGCCCACGGCCCACCTCCTGACGCCTAGATATTGTGTTGTCACTGTGTTTGAGCATGCACATTGTAAAGACATTTGGATTGTCCCAGCCTTCGCGCAGCGCAGAGTGTGAGAAAATAAAGCGTACAGGTTCACTCTGCGACAACAATCGTTCTTTGTTTCGAAGGATTAAATCATAGGCGCCCTCATCATCAGAAAGCCCTTTCTCTTCACCAACTTTCTTAACCTTTGGATCAACTAGTCGGTTTTTCTTATCTACAGAAAAGTAGCCTTCGTGCACCTTGACTACTTCATCGCGCTCAAGAAACTCTCGATAATCCTGATGCTCCAATTGCAGAGTTGCAAGGTATTCATCTCTAAGAATTTCATATTCCTCTTCAAATACATGGGCGTAATGGCCCTTGGTATCCTCTGTCTCGTAGTTACGATACCGAGATACTGTGTCGATGAAGAACAGTGATAAAACCTTAATACCCTTTGCAAAGAGAGTTTGCTCTTTTTCAAAGTGAGCTCGTATTGTTTCTCGAATTTGTATGCGCCGCATATGTTCTTCGGAAAGGTCTTGCGTTGCCTCTCCCGCGCGAAGTTCAAATCCATTCGTGAATTCAACCATATCCTTGTTCGCGTCGATCTGTGAGATTGTGAAGCCGTTGTAGGCTTGAAGGCCATTAGAAACGCTCAACAGGTCGCGACCGAATTCAAGACGCTTGAGCTGGCGCTTAATATGCCCGTTCGCCAATTTAACCTCTATCTCAACGCGGGCGATAGGCGCTTTCTTTGAGACTTCAATACTTTCGAGATACATGTATGGCGCGGTTCCGGCTAGACCGCGTGTTTGAATACCGCGCACAGCAATTTTCTTTACAAGCTTCTGGTTGAAAGCGTCGAGTGCATCCAGACAATGGATTTTATTGTGCTGCGTTTTATGCGTAGCGGAGAAGCGCAGGATCATCAGAGGGTTAAATTCTTCCAAAGCTTTTATCGTTGCTTTCCCCTCCATCTTCTGTGGTTCGTCAAGAATGAGGATCGGTCGATTTCGCGAAATCACGTCAATTGGACGGCGTGACTGGAAGTCGTCTAGCTCCATGTAGATGCGTCGCTGATCCTTACCCTTTGCCGCGAATGCTTGAGTGTTAATCACCATAACGTTGATACCTGCGTCGCTTGAAAAGCTCTCCAGCTCGTGCAGCCGTTTGGAGTTGTAGGTGAAGAACCGTGCTTTCTTGCCGTAGGTTTCGGTGAAATGCTCTGCCGTGATTTGTAGCGACTTTTGCACACCTTCGCGGATGGCGATGCTTGGCACCATGATAATGAATTTGGACCAGCCGTATCGCTTGTGCATCTCGAACATGGTTTTGACATAGCAGTAGGTCTTGCCCGTGCCCGTCTCCATCTCGATGTCTAAGTTGTAATCACAGCCTGCGCTTGAGATCAGCTTGTCGGATATTGGCAAGTTCTGATGGCGCTGCACGGTTTGGATGTTCTTCAATACCTCAGGTTTTGGTATTTGAAGGTCAGCGTTCTTAAAGCCTGCTTCTTCTGCTTTGATCTGTTTTGAACGGCCCGGGTCAATACGATAGCTGATGCCATCACTACGCGGTTGCCCCGCGAAACAGTCTACGACAGCTTCAACTGCGTTTGTTTGATAGGCTTGAACCTTGAACTTCAGTTTCATACCCGCGCCCTCAAATTGCTTTGACGTCGGTCATGGGCGACAACTGCTTAAAGATTTGTTGGACGTTGATCTTCACCGCGTCTGATACAAAGCCAGTGTCACGGAAGACGACACGCAAGGGTTCATGCCCTGCCAGCTCTTTGACTAACTCTTCTGTCACACCTGTATCGAAACAAGCCACGAGTGCGTTTTCGTCGACAAAGAACACGGTCTTGCCCTGCACGGTTTCGCGTCGGATGGGCAGGGTTAGGTCAACGCCCCAGTCCACGAGCACTTGGAAAAGTAAGTCTTCTGCTGTGCGGCCCTGCTTGATGCTGTCCACGTTGGCCAGCAGGTCAGCTTGGTTTGTCGCGTCCGGCGTGTAGAACACATCTGTCATATTGGAGCTGTCAATCTTGAGCACGCGGAAGCCAACATCCTTGTTCCAATCGGGGTTGCACTCGCCTTCGAGGATTTTCTGGCCTGCGCGGCGGATGCGTTCTTTGGAGATTTCAGCAATGTTCGAATAGCCAGCCTTGGCCGCTTCTGATTTGGGATCGCATTCCTCGGGCAGTTGCACCATGATAAATTTGCGATTGCCGCCATCTTCGGCATTGAGCTGCATCACGGCATGGGCTGTGGTAGAAGAGCCAGCGAAGAAATCTAAAATAATATCATTGCTTCGAACTTTACCTAATCTGCATAAATTTTTCAATAGTTTCAAGGGCTTAACGGTTTCAAATATTGTTTTCCCCTGTTCTCCGAAGATGCTTATGAATTCTTTTTTTGCCCCGTCTGTATGACCATAATCATTAAAACTAAAGAATGAAGAAGCAACGCGACCTTGCTTGACCTCACTCAAAAATTGCTTGAATGAAGGAAAGCTTGTCTTGTTTTTTCCAAAAACAATACGGCCATCCTCAAGCATTCCTCTCATTCTTGGTTCCGAGAAAGCCCAATGTTTGCCTTGGGGAACATCATATTCTTGTCCGTTATAAGGATTCTTGACGATGTAGTGACCACCTTTGCGCTCACCAGCAGCAACCAAATCTCCTGCTTTCCATGGGCCTCTTGGATCATTATCAGAATTTTTGTAGCGTTTGTTCATTTCTTCGGTTCTAGGAAGCAAGCCAACTTCAAAGTCCAAAATATTTTTTGAATATATCAAAACAAATTCGTAGTCATTTGACAGATACCGAGCCTGGTTCTTGGGACTATAAACTTTTTGCCAGCCAGCTTGAGAGATGAAGTTCTGTTCTCCAAAAATTTCATCCATGATTTTGCGAAGATTATGAACTTCATTTTCATCTATGCTAGCAAAAATCACGCCACTATCTTTTAATAAAGATTTGGCCAATTTGAGCCTTGAATAGATCATCGAAAGCCAATCAGAGTGAAACCGTCCCTTGCTATCAGGGTTAGCAATAAGCCGATTAGCGTCTGCATCTCTTTGATTAGACCGTTCCAAAAATTCATCTGTGCTCTCGGCAAAATCATCATCATAAACAAAATCATTCCCCGTATTGTATGGCGGGTCTATGTAAATCATCTTGACCTTGCCCAGATAGGTCTCTTGCAGCAGCTTCAGCGCCTCAAGGTTGTCGCCTTCGATGAACAGATTCTGTGTAGTGTCAAAATCAACACTTTCTTCACGGACGGGGCAGAGAGTTTTGGCAATTGGTGCATTCGCAGTAATTAGCGCTTCCCGTTTTCCTGGCCAGTTTAAATGATAGCGTTCCTGAGGTCCTTCGACGATGCTGTCCGAAAGTTCTTGCCGCAGCTTGTCAAAATCTACCACCAAACGTAGCTTACCATTTCGATCCGCGGCTTCGGTAACACATCCGGGAAAGAGATCATGAATTTTGGCAATGTTATCTTGCGTCAAGTTAGAGCTGTGCATTTTCAATTTATCCATTACCTAAATCCTCTTTTTCGTTCGAAAGGTCAGCTGCTTTCAGCTGCGCCAACTCTTGTTTTGCTAAACGCAAAGCAGCGTTGATGCTGACCCGCTTATTATACTGTTTCTCGCGTTTCAGGTGGCTTTTAATGCGGCCAACGTCAAGCTCTTTACATTTGATGGCTTCCATTCGGTCTACGCGGGCTTGAATGTTTTCTTCAACCAAGGGCTGCTCGGGCATTAAAGCAGTCAGCACCTTATCGTACAAAGAAGCCAAATCCAAAGCAATCGGTAAAGCTGTGCGAGGCGCATCTGATATTGCCCATTCAGACTTGAAATAGTCGCTGACGACCCACTTTGCTGCATCAGCTTCACTCGGTCGCTTGAATGCAGCAATCGTCTGGCTGCGGCTTCCGTGTGCTAACTCAAAGATCAACGGGAATGGGATTGCACGGTCTATGGCTCGTAACACATCGTTGTGCAGTGTCGCCAGCTTCAAACTTATAGCAATGACTTGAATTTCATTAATAGACTTCGCTGCAGGCAGATTAGTTGTTTCAGGAGCCAGCTTGTACTTCCAAACAATTTGATCGACTTGTGTTATATATAGTTCTTTCAAAGCAGCATTCGCGTTTGCGTATTTGTAAATCTTTGACTTCGGTATTATACGTCCAAATTGGGCAGATTTAGGATAGGAAAACAGCACAGATTAACCTTCCATATCTTGTACAACCAGGAAGGCGATAAGCTCAAAGTCATCGAGCCCTGCAATTGTATGAACAAGTGCAGATGTCCGAGCTCCACCGAACAAACTATCGATATCCTTTTCCTCCTTTACTTCGATCATGGAATGGATAGCTTTACTAAGCAGTTCAGACTGGTGACCCATATGCCGACCATCATCAGTCTGTTGATTAAACAAATTGCAAACTGCATCGATTGGCTCGTTTCGGCCTTTGCAGCTGCTACGGATCAAATCGAGTAATTGTTTGACTTCGGTATGATCAGTAATTACTTCACCTTCGTTGTCGATGTAGATAATGTAGTATGGATGCAAACGATTCTGCTGGTTGACGTTGACGGTATTGTGAATATTTTTAAGCGTGAAAATTACTCCTGGCTTTAGCCCAAGCTCTGGCTGCGCAGCGAGTACGGCATGCATACCGTTTGGCATCTTGGAAATGTCGCCATTTTGTTTCACATAGTTAAGCAGGTCCATACGAAAATCGTTTAATCCAAGGTCAGTAATTGAAACGCCAGTTTTCACATCTTCAAGCTCAATTACTTCTTCTTGAAGCCGTTTCAGTTGATCCTTCCGATAAGCAATATCGGTGCTTTTAGCGCTGAGAACGTTGTCGTCGCCAGTAGCGGTGATGTCAGCAATCACCATTCGATTTTCGACCCGTTCTTTAAGATTGATGTATTGGTCAAGAGAAATGTCGGGCCAATAGTTAACAAGTTGTATTTGTTTATTTGGTGATCCAATGCGGTCAATCCTACCAAAACGTTGGATCACTCGAACAGGGTTCCAGTGAATGTCGTAGTTGACCACGAAATCACAGTCTTGAAGGTTTTGGCCCTCTGAAATGCAATCGGTACCAATCAGCACGTCAATTTCAGAACGCTCATCTGGTAGTACAAGCTGCTTCTCTTTTGCTCTTGGGGCAAACAACGTCAGTACGGATTGGAAGTCATAGTTTTTCTTCAATGTCGTTTTTGGTGAGCTAGAGCCTGTAACTTTACCGGTATGAAGGTTGCGCTCACTTAACAGAGCTGCAGCCAAGTTTTCGTAGAGATAATTTGCCGTATCAGCAAACGCAGTGAAGATTAGTACCTTCTTGTTACCAAGGTTAAGTGGGCTGTCTATCTTAGTTTCAATCAACTCTTTCAAATGCTGAAGTTTTGCGTCATCTGGTGACTTGACGAGCTCCATTGATTTGATCAGCTCGTCGATCAAGAATTTGTCAGCTGCTAACTCGTGTTTCCAAGAAGGTAAGTCCATATCCGCAAGGCTGATCTTAACCTTTTTGCCCACAGTAAACTCATCAAATCCTGAGAGTTCATCATCGTCACTGGCAAGAACATCAATTTCCGAACCCAAATCAGAAAAATTGGTTTCTCCGCCCACTTGTTCAAAGGTACTAATTGCTTCCAAGGTACGTTGGATGTTTCCTGCAAGGGATTTCAATGTTAGTCTAAATGCCTCAACTGAGCTTTCAAGCCGCTTTAATAAGTTTGTTGTCATGAGAGCTTGAAGGCTGCGCTCACGGTCGAGTTGTCTTAGTTTGCCACGACCACCTTCTGTGGTTGTGTCGTACATCTCCTCATATTTGGCTAAGCGACTTGGTAGTATGTAGCTGATTGGAGCGTAAACGGCTAATTTTAGTAATGAAAGTTGAGAAAAAATATCGTTAAAACCAATTATATCTTTACGATAAGTAATCGGACAATGAAATGATTTTGGTTTCAGGCGAGTGGGAAACTGTCCAATGTCGCTAGTGTCATAAAAAGTTTGGATGTGTTTGCGAGATCGAGCAATTGTTACTGCATCTAGAAGCTCAAAAAAATCAAAGTCTAGTGTTTTAAGAATTGATGCTGAAGTCCGCTTTTCAGGTGGCAAATCAGCCCAATTGTTGAATGCTGCTTGGGCACGTCTAAATATCTCTTCAACGCTACTTTTAGTTTTCAAATTCTTGCTTAGTGTTTCGGATTGACCTTCATAAGCAAGAGCAAGCTGATTTCTAAGATCATTGAAGCGGTTATTCACTGGTGTTGCGGACAACATCAATACTTTTGTTTTTACGCCATCCCGAATGACCTTGTTCATCAGCTTTTGGTATCTTGTCTCGCGATCTTTATAGACGTCATTGTTGCGGAAGTTATGGCTCTCATCAATCACAACAAGATCATAGTTTCCCCAATTGATACGGTTCAGCGGAATTCCAAAGCTCTCACCACTCGTCCGCGATAGATCGGTGTGACATAGAACATCATAGTTGAACCTGTCTTGAGTAAAGATGTTAGTCTTCAAGTTCGTGTTATAGTTTTGCCAGTTTTCAGCAAGCTTCTTGGGGCAGAGAACAAGCACTGCGCGGTTTCGCAGCTCATAGTATTTGACCACTGCCAAGGCTGTAAACGTCTTACCCAGACCGACACTGTCTGCAAGGATACAGCCGTTGTGGGTTTCAAGCTTGTTGATGATGCCTGTGGCCGCATCCTTCTGATAGTTGAAAAGCTTGTTCCAAACGAGACTATCTTTATAACCAGTAAGATCATTCGGCAACATATCTTCATCAACCTCATTAAGGAAATCGTGAAAAATATTATAAAGCATTAAAAAGTAGATGCGCTCAGGCGAGTTTTCTTGATAAACGGTTTCGATATAATTGCAAATTGCGTCAGTAACATCCTGAACTTTGTCTTTATCGTTCCAAATTTCGTTGAAAAGTTGGATATACACACCTGTATGCGTTAGCTCGTCAAATTCAGTGACAAAATTTGAAACTGCATTTCCTTTTTGATAACCGAGATCAGGTGCCGTAAATCCACTGATCGGCATATAGGCTTTTGTACTTTCGTAGCCATCAACATGTATAAATTGTTGCATGGCAGATTTTGTTGTATTTGATTTAAAGCGTGCTTTTTTTCGTACCCATGATGCACATTCGCGGGCGATGGCTTTCTGATTTAGTTTGTTTCGAAGCTGAATTTCAAATTGCGTGCCGTAAACAGTACTTTCTTGGGTCGTTTTAGGGATAAAAAATTCGCGACGCTCTTTATGAATTTTATCTGTCACTTCACTTGGCACAAAAGTGGGTGTTGTGAAAACAAACTGAACACTATCGACTTTGTTTAACTCTTTTTTTAGTGCTTCATATGCATAAATTGAAAAACAAGATGCAGCTATGCGCAGCTTTGAGCCATGGCCTAAGTTGCTGCGCAGTTCGTCCCCAAGAATTGCAGATGAGTTATCAATTATCTTCATATTCGCTCATAAATATATAATGTATTGCTTCAAATAAATCTTTTGATTTAATATGATTATGAACACTTTTTTTGTTTCTACAATGTTAATTAACTAAATTTAGTATCATAATAAGAGATATAACCTTCATTTTGAAAAATATGATCGATTAAATATACAATCACTTTAATTTTAAAATGCACTTTTAATCCAAGTTGTGTGATGAATGTAAAAAGCTTTAGTTCGCTTAAAGATTGATAAAAGTGTTTACTATGAAGTGGACCTAGTAGGATATAATGAAGAATAGATTTTTTCTTGTAACATTTTTTAATGCCCACCATGAACAATAAAACCTTTTTGGCGTAATTCTTCCGCGAGTTGTGGTTCATATTCTTTTGCGGCTTCGTAAGGCATAGGACCTTCAAACGAAATTAAAGCAGTAGCAAATTTTTTTGATCTCGAAGATGCTTTGTATCCTATAATATGATTTAGGTAACGTTCGTGTGGGTGTAATCCTGTCATTCCTACGTATATTGAATTTAATTCTCCTCTTAACCTAAGTTTGTATACATAATGCCCCTTTTTCTGGTTTGTTGGGACACCAGACTCAATCAAAAAATTTAATTTTTTTACTTTATCGTCCTTTAAGTCTTTTTTCAGTGTTTTACTAATATTCCAGTATACGGAATCACAGAGTTCGGATTGACAGTAAAAAAGATAATTTTTCTCAAGCGCAACAGAATTGCAAACACGACAACGAGGGTTCTCATCATTTGTCATAATTAAATATTTTCTTCTTTAGGCATCGAGTATGCAATTTTGATCCTCTAATCTTTTTTTATAAAAGTTGCTTAATTCTTTCAATAAAGTTTCATCACATCCTTCATCTCTTAACTTATCTAGTTGTTTTTTAATATTTTTGATTGTTGTCCACTCTGTTTTTTCTTTTTCCGAAGCCCATTTATTTTTTAAATATGTATTAAATGCATCTTGTTCCTTTGTTGTAAGTAATTCAGGTGCATTAAATGCAATTAATCTACGACCAAGTTGTTTCAGACGTTCGTCTGAAAATCTAGATAATAAATTCAATCGTTCTTCCCAAGAGGCTAATTGGAACTCTTCAAGAATAGATTTGTCTTCATTTGAATAAAATCCACCGTAAATCTTCTGTTCTATTGTTTTTTCGTCATCATCCTCGTCACTTTCATAACGATCAATGATGCACTCTGAGACAGTCTTTCTAAAATCAATATTATTTTCGATAACTGCACAAATATGATCCCATTCAGCATTTGTATTCTTGGCAGGTCTGATGGTATCGGCTTGGTTTATGGCAATATTGCGTATTCTTTGGGGGCTTTTTTGCATTGCCGCTTCTATAAGCTCATTATCTCCAAGAATTACATCCATTGGGTTGGACTGCTCTAAATCAAAAAAACCCACTCTATTATTGCTTGAGGGAATGCTACACAAACATCCAGTATAAGTTTTAGGATAATTTCCTCCAAATCTAAAAGTAACTTCTACGGGCTTAAATGAAGATAGTAGGCGCAGATTGTAACTCTTATTGCGAGTTTCAATTAATTGTTCATATAACTCAGGGGCTTTTGTTTTAATGATATTTAATATGAATATAGTTGCTTCAACATCTCCAAGTGCATCGTGTGCATTATGAGATTTAAAGCCATTAGCAGGGGCTAGTTGATCTAGTTTAAAATTAATTTTGCCTTTTTCATTTATGGGCCATTCTAGAATATCTGGATTTTCAGCAAAAACAGCAAAGACCATTTTCATTACATCAAGGCGTGAGTTATCAAAAAATTGAGTGGCAAATATATTTGGCTGCAAATTTTGATAAAACATTTGT
>Ga0209196_1002348_pt1 | contig 12246 bp, 10 predicted proteins | sample COGITO_mtgs_1105_5_FD_184801 | JGI IMG/M metagenome (GOLD analysis project Ga0209196, IMG submission 184801) | Pelagic marine microbial communities from North Sea - COGITO_mtgs_110509 (SPAdes) (version 2) | ecosystem: Environmental > Aquatic > Marine > Epipelagic ... | reverse complement strand
CTGCTGCAACAAATAGGTCTCGATGAAGATTCCCAGAGCAAGGATCTACTACCAGCTCGTCCCGAAGCTCATAAACGTTACATTGTTCAAGATGGCAAACCCGTTGCCATGCCTGGATCCCCTATCTCACTGCTCAAATCACCCTTATTTTCACTGCGCGGCAAACTAAGGCTGCTTTTGGAGCCATTCATTGGCCGATACCGTGGAAAAGAAAAAGCACAAGCAGAGGAGAGCTTTGCCGACTTCGTTCGGCGCCGGCTTGGCTCTGAACTACTGGCCAGTGCCGCAGCACCTTTTGTCAGCGGCATCTATGCTGGAAATCCTGAAACGCTCTCTGTCCGTCACGCCTTCCCTCGCCTCTGGGCAATGGAACAACGCTATCGCTCTATCATCCTGGGCGCCCTTGCCACACAGCTTGGCATCATCAATAACCCACACCAACTCAGGCCGTCACAAATCGTCTCTTTCCGCTCCGGCATGCACAGCTTACCCAAAGCCATCGCTGACGGTCTACCCTCTGATTCACTGCATCTAGGGGCCACCATAAGCTCGATCAAACACGATGATGCGGGATGGGCTATTGAATGGCTTGATGCAGTAGGAGAGCCACAAACAAGACACTACCAAAACCTAGTTATCACCATCCCTCCTCACAAGCTCAGCTCCCTGCCATTGCCAGATTCATTGAGTCAAGCCCTTCAACCCGTCTACGAGATAGAATCTCCACCGGTAACAAGCTTGGTGCTTGGATTCAAACGTGAAGATGTCGCCCACCCATTAGATGGTTTTGGCATGCTGATCAAACAGTCTGAAAACAGCCCCTTACTCGGGGTTCTTTTTTCTTCCAGCATGTTTGATGGACGCGCTCCTGATGGCCATATCAGTCTTACCTGCATGATGGGAGGTTCCATTCATCCTCATTATGCCGATAATAACGACCAAGTCGTCTTGGACGAGCTGCGCAAATTACTTGGCGTAACCGGCACACCAAGTTTCCGACATCAGACTTCATGGCCACGCGCCATTCCTCAATACTCACTCGATTATCAGCAGAAACTCGATACCCTCAGCACCTGCGAGCAATCTCACTCTGGGTTATATCTAGTGGGCAACTACCGTGGCGGAATCTCTGTCGTTGACTGCATGCTCAACGGCCTTGATCTCGGCAAGCAGCTCAGCCAGTGATACAGCCAAGAATACAGCTACTATTCTCAACTAAAAAACTACTCAACTATTATGTCCACCATTTCCCAACTCCTCAGCGACAACATTCGTGATGTTGCCGACTTCCCCAAGCCAGGCATTCTTTTTAAAGACATCTCTACCATCCTCTCTCACCCTGAGCTGCTACGACACTCGGTCAACGAACTCACCGCTACAGCAAATGGAGAGAAAATAGACAAGGTCGTCGGTATTGACGCACGCGGCTTCATCTTTGCTGCCCCCGTTGCCCTCAATCTCGATGCCGGCTTCGTTCCCATTCGCAAGCAAGGCAAATTACCATGGCAGACTCACTCCATGGCTTACTCCCTCGAATACGGAGAAAATGTCGTCGAAATCCACCAAGACGCCATCCTGCCCGGAGAACGTGTATTGCTCGTTGACGACCTACTCGCCACTGGTGGAACCGCAGCCGCCGCCATCAAACTCATTAATCAACTCGAGGCCAAACTCGTCGCAGCTTCCTTCCTCATCGAGCTCAGTGAGCTCAACGGCCGTGCATTACTCGGCGATACCCCCGTGAATGCGGTGATTCGTTATTAGAATCAACCCATTGAATGGCAGAGAGAACCAGGGCCTATGGGGCAGGAACAATAGAGAATCGTCCCACGCCATTGTCAACAGTCTCAGCCTGTCCCGAAACCAACCCTTTTTTCTGTAAAACGACGCCACGCAAGTATGACCTAATTTCGGCTAGGTCAGGATTTGATTGACTAACAAAATAATTACCGTTGAACCTACCATTCACATTGTTAAACCTAGCCGAAGCACGATACGTGGGTGTTCGTGTCGTTTTGATGAGCCCATCAGGGGTCCATGTAATGGGGTAAGAGACTCCCCCGAATGATTCACCAACAAATGCTGAATTAGCATTATTATCACCAGTAATAAAACTAGGTAAAGGTAGCTCGTTGATGGATGGAGCTGAGTATTTGGAACCCTCTGCGGTAAGCATTTTTACGAAATCTTCACTATAATAAGCTCCAATAGTAAGCTTACGGCTATAGCGAATACGGCCTGAGAAATCACTAGCCTCCTTGTTCCTGAACCTCAGATCACCAAGCAAGCACTCACGTAAATTCTCTGGACGAGTATACAATGAAACTTTGTTGGTTTCTAATAGAGGACCCGAATAAGTAAGTTTTGATCCAGAGCTAGAATAACCAACCAGATTGAATACCCCTAATGCGTTCATGTTAGCAGAGGCAAAACTATCACCAGCTGGCAAATCTGAATCACTTGTTGTTGGAAATGGAGCCAGCATGGTGTAGCGCCCACGAAGCCTGCCAGGCACCCTCTTGGCACTGCCGTAGATCGCTTTGAACAATTGAAAGCTTTGATACTTACCATTGTTGATGATTGGCTGTATACTTCCAGTTAATCGATAATTGCCGGAGGCTGCTTGCTCAGATTGGAATGACAGCGTTGACTTCTGTCCATATGCATTGACTGGGGTTGAAGCCCAATAGTCAGGCTGGATCGCGCCTTTGATGGAGCGTTGAGCGCCAGAAACAAGCTTCAGCACACCTGTATAATAACCATCATCAGATATTGTGATTTCCAAATGACCAACGAATGCACGACCTTGAGCACGAACGAGCCCGTAGTAACTCCCCGCACTTTCAGGATCCAAATCAATAATCTTCACCTCAAACTCACTCTCCAGATTGTAGCCCACATCACTGGTATTCTGATCTCCACCAATGCTCACATAATAAGTTCCCGCAGCCAGGTCTTTACTAATCATAAAATCAGCGGCGACACCGCCACCCAGCCCATCGCCTGCATCTTGAACCGCCTCTATCAGGTTGCCTTCACCATCATAGAGCTTTAGATCTAAGTTCTGATTAATTTTGACAAACAAATTACCATCCTCGCTGAGATCAACCCTGAAATAGTCGATGTCTGCGCCGTCATCAATTTTACCAGAGGTCGTTGAATTCTCCGTAATAAATGTTGCCGAATCCCGAGAGTTGCCATGATCATCTAGAGCCTCATCAATCATGACCATGGTAAATGCCCCCCTCTCTGTATCACCCCTAATAAGTGAAAAATCTGAGGTGTTTTTATCGGAAAGACCAATGATGAGGTCGCCGCTGTCTACCGACAAAACAACTTCCCAAGGACCGCCCGTAGGACCAGTGCCATCGAAGAGCAGCCCTGAGTCCCAGACAAGGAACTCGCTCGATGTTATCAGATCGGAGCCATTGCCAATGACGATATAAACCTTAGACCCAGCGAAGGAATTGACACCATCATAAAGTTCAGCCGGATCACCTGAAGCGCTACCTTGAAAAGCACCGTTTTCTAGAGAGTTAAAGTTGGTCGCCGCGCCAAACTGATGAAAAGCTGCATCTAAGGCTGAAGCAGAAGATAATAACTCTATTTGTTCACGACTTAGCTTAAATGTGCCGATTGCAACATAGCCGGTGTTTTTCAAAGTGGGACTGCCACTCCTATCCGAAAACACAACGCTCGAATCTTCACCCTGTCTCCCCTCCATATTGGAGAAGCTTGTGGTCAGAGCGGAACTGGTGCCCTCACCCTGAGAAGATGTTGAAACCATTAGCAATGCTAACAATAGACAAAATAAATTTTTCAATTTCATGAGTTTAAATCTGTTCTGATAAAGCCTGAGCGTTTGCTTAACCTTGCTGATTACAGGTCGTTATAGGCTTCTGGCGGGGTGAGCTTGGCATTTGCATTGTCACCAATACGCTCAATGATGATGCCGCTGGTAAGTAGCGTCTCGGATGCTGGCTGGTCCTGCACATCTTTCCATCCCTCCGTGCTGTAATAATATTGATCGTAACAGCCTTCATCATTGGGCATCCAGACAACATCTGATGAGACTTTATCAGGACCAGCGACAAGATCTACTTCAAGTCCAGAGTTGCCTAATGTCGAACCCACAGGAAAGGTGGAAGAAATAAAATTAAACTTACCTTCCATCAGCGCCAGGGTGACCGCCTTGGTCTTGACGACACCAGAAACGACAAGCTTTTTGTCTGTAAGTGCTTTGTTTTGAATAATCACAGCATCAGTATAAATAATGGGGTAATCCCCCGCATCAGCACCACTGTGATCTTTCCAACCAGCTTCGCCTCCGCCGAAGCCCCCACCCTCAGAGTAATAGAATTTATCAAAGCCAAGACCATTGTGTAGCCAAATAACATCTGCACTCGCCATGTTGGCTCCCGCGGTTAACCCAGCACTATTGCTTGAGCCAAAAACGTCGGAAATGGTTTTGGGGGCTCTCAAATTGTATTTAGCGCCAGCGGTAAGGCCATCGCCCGCCAAATCAGCTGTTGTCGTAATCTCCTGGGCCGTCCAATCAGTGATGACCTGGATCACCCCATTGAGAGACGGATCTGTCGGATTATCCACAATCTCCAAAACATAGCTGCTATCGCTAATCAAGGTAGCATCGTAATCGGCATTGCTATCCCTGAGTGCCAGACCCTCCACCGCGTCAAATGAACCAGAATACACCACTGGCTCATGAAGCGTCAGCCCGATCAAGTTCAACTGCTGCGCTTTTAAAGTATGAGTCACAAAACCAGCGGGCTTTGAATAAGCCACCGACTGCGCGGAAGCACTCGCAACAAAAAACATGCTGCACAAAAGAACTAGATGAAGTCGTAACAATCTCATGGGGTATTTTTCATAGATGATTGAAGATTTAAATATACTTCGCTGATGACAGGAGATTGACACCGAATATAGTAAAATAATAGTATTATGTTAGATTAATACAGGGACGATGGCAACGACTAAGTAAGAAATACGACAAATAAATAAGGTAATCCTTATTGTTAAGGTTATTTGTATGTCAAAGCTTACCAATAAAACCTAGATCCAACCACCCCAGCTTCCATAGTGATCCAACTCATCAGCCCTACGCCATGAAAAAAGCCCATCAAAAAGGCCCAGAGCTAATGCTCTGGGCCAGAAAAAAAGAATGGTGCGCAATACAAGATTTGAACTTGTGACCTCTGCCATGTCAAGGCATTGCTCTACCACTGAGCTAATCGCGCGTTATATGCCATTGAGAGTCAACACTGACCGTCTCGGCGCGCAGAATCTAGGCTGAGAGCCCGTGCGAGGCAAGTATTTTTTTAATAGGAAACCTAGCTTATTGGCGCACCGGAATATCTTGCTCGGCAAAAACTTCTTTGGCCTCCTGCACGGTGTGCTCACCAAAGTGGAAAATACTCGCTGCCAATACCGCATCCGCCTTGCCCTCCTTAAGAACATCGACCATGTGCTGCAGATTACCCGCTCCACCTGATGCAATAACTGGGATACTCACAGCCTCACTGACGGCGCGAGTTAACTCAATATCGTAACCTGCCTTGGTGCCATCCGAGTCCATACTGGTGAGCAGAATCTCCCCAGCGCCGCGCTGGCAGACCTCCTTCGCCCACTCAACGGCATTAAGCCCCACCGCTGTGCGGCCCCCATGAGTATAAACACCCCATTTTCCTGGACCCTCACGTTTAGCGTCAATAGCGACCACGATGCACTGATTGCCAAAGGCCGTTGCCCCCTCATTGATCAGCTCAGGTCGATTCACCGCTGCAGTATTAATTCCGACCTTGTCTGCACCCGCCATGAGCATCTCACGCATGTCCTCCACCGTGCGGATACCACCACCGACAGTAAGGGGAATAAAACACTTTTCGGCAGTACGCCTGACCACATCCACCATCGTTTTGCGCTCATCAGATGAAGCCGTGATATCGAGAAAAACAAGCTCATCAGCTTCCTGATCATTATAGGCGATTGCGCATTCAACTGGGTCCCCAGCATCTCGGAGATCGACAAAGTTGGTCCCTTTGACAACACGACCATCAGTAACGTCGAGGCAGGGAATAATTCTTTTAGCGAGCATGGTGTCTTATGTTTACGTTGTGAGTTGCCTGTTTCAACCGTCTATTTCCCCACTACAGCCCACGCTCCATAGCGCATACGCTTGGCATAAGTCTCGAGATTTCTTAGATGCTGTTTTTGTTTAGAGGCTGTTGTGTTGTCTGGAAGATTCACGGGCTTCGTGTGAATTCTGCCGAGACCATGAGCGACAAGTAGTTCATGCAGGTAATGCGGCTGGCCCTTCCAGTCAACAATGACAAAGGCGTATTTGCGATGTGAGTTGTAGACCCGCTCACCACTGGTCACCACCGTAAAGCGTTTGTCTTGGAGTAGTTTTTTGACAAAGACCTTGGCAGCCGTCCCGACTTTTGTGGTTTCATTCTGGCTCAAACCTCCCATCGCACGCCCTTGCTCGGAGATGCGCTTGTGGTTGGTATTACCATCCCTGTAGCTGCGTGCTGCACTCTCAGGGGCATCAACAAAATAGATACGGATTTCCTCACGGCCATGAGGTGCCTGAATATGGAAACTATCTCCATCATTACCTCGGTGATCGATCATCATGCAATCTTCCCAGATCTGGTAGCGTGAGGATGATAACTTCACCTTGGTAAGCGGTGCTTCGCCTTGACTAGATGAATCTGTGCTTAGCACCTCGCTCTGAGTAAGCTCAGCCAACTCAACCCCCTGACCTTCGTTGGTCTCTTGGTATCGGGTCCACACAAAAGTCAAAATCACGACAAGCATTATCGCCGTGCTGAGCACTGTCTGTTTCTTTTTGGCTGCCATGATAATTTAGATTCCTTTGAGCCCCTTGTAGGGTGGATAAGTGCCCGTTGGCACGGAATGCTTGAACCAGTCTTTCTTGAGCTTTCGATGAGCTCGGATGAAACTGCTCGGATCTGCCCAGTTCGTCAAGCTGCGCTCTACATTCTCACGCTTCATGCCGATAGTAAGATTATGCCGCATTTCAAAATGAAGATGCGCAGGATACATTCCACGATTACTTCCCAAGGTGCCAATCTGCTGTCCGCGCTTCACGAAGTCCCCGTTTTTTACGGTAATACTTCTTAAGTGAGCATACTGAGAGTCGATATATTTGACCTTTTTGGTTTCGGGGTCTCGGTAAACATGGCGCAGTAAAACACAAGGCCCCCAGCCACCTCGACAATCGTAAGCAAACATCACTACCCCATCGGCAATAGCATAAATGGGATCACCCAGATCACTATCTCCGCCACCCTTACCATTCCAATCCTCACCAAAATGCACTGGTGGGCGCAACCTCATTCCACGTGCTTTGTAATAGCCCTCCGCATCAGGCTTGCCGACGGGGAAATCAAAACCATCTGCGAGATGCATCCTTACCTCGGCGCGCACATTGCCATGCACCAGAAAAATTACGCCCAGCACCAGCACGAAAACAAAAGCGGTGAGCCTGCCTCGCTTCAGATTCAACATGGCGACGAGAGGAAACATTGGTCAATTGGGACAACAGGTGTTACTGAGCTGTTAGTGAGAAATACAACACCCCCGCAGTAGCGACTGCAAAACAGTAATAAGAAAAGTATTCTAACTTACCTTGCCTGACAGCCCCCATCACCAAATAAATGGCCAGCAAACCAACAATAGCTGCCGCAATCGCCCCCGCCAGATAAGGACCCGTGAAGCAGGACTTAAGCGCCTCTGAAAACGAGCCTGTCTGCTCGATGCGATCTTTCATGGTCAGCACAAAACCACCACTGATAGCTGGAATTGACATAAGGAAGGAAAACTCAGCTGCTTTTTCTGCCTTAGCACCACTGAGCATGCCCGCAACAATCGTTGACCCAGAGCGGGAAATACCGGGGAGAATAGCAAAGGCCTGACCGATGCCCATGATCAACGCGGATTTGCAGCCCACACCACCACCCCCTTTTTTTACCAGCCGCGGCACAAAGAGCAAAAACCCTGTCACAAAAAGCAGTGCCGAGACCACCACCGGCTTACCGGGAACAGCATCAAAAAACTCCTTGAAAAGTAAGGCCGCAATCACTGCAGGAAGCGTGGCCAAAGCCAAAAACATGATTTTCTTGCGCTCATCGATCATCTCCTTGTCAAAGAGAGACAGAACCAAGCTCCACAGACTCTTACGGAAAAACAGCAGCACGCTGACTAAAGTCCCGATATGTAAAATCACCTCAAAGCCAAGGTCTGGCTGATGGCTTGAGCCCGGTTCGCGAATACCCAATAAATACTGAGTCAACACGATGTGCCCAGATGAGGAGACAGGCAGAAACTCAGAGAGACCCTGCACGATACCCACGATAATCGCTTTCCAAATTTCCATAGTAATGGTGGCACCCGCAGGAAGCCACGTGCAAGCTACTCACCCGAGAAGCTGCGGGCAAGCCCATTCATAGATTCAAGAACATCAGATCATCGTTACAAGCAGGATTATTTCCAGCTTGTATAATAACATCATCGAATTTATCATGTAAGGTAATGCGTTTTCTTTTTGCCGCTGTCGTTTTATTGCCTTTGTGCTGCCATGCCGCAAAGCCTCTACCTCTGTCCACTACTTTTAAGGGAGAAGCCAAGTTTCATGACATGGCTAGCAAAGCGGTAACGCAGCACTGGGGCCAGCTGCCCACCAGTGAGCGCATGGTCAAGATTGCCATGGAACTGGAAGGCATCCCCTATAGCTCCTACACACTGGAAATTGATAACCATGTAGAAAGCCCCTCCGCTAACTTCCACGGACTTGACTGCTGGACGTTTTTTGAAATCTGCCTTGGCTTTAGCAGAATGCTCGATACCCCCAAAAACTCCTATCAACCTCAAGACCTACTCGATCAGATCGAATGGACGCGCTATCGCAATGGCAAGTGCCACGGTAACTATCTAGACAGAATCCACTATCTCGCAGAATGGTATGTGGACAATAAAAAACGCGGTAACATCGCAGACCTGACCCGCTCATTTCCCAACACACGCCTGCACAACCGCTGCCAGGAAATGTCTATTCTGTGGAAAAGCTATCGTTATCTCAAACACAACCCCGATCTGCGCACACAGATGGCAAAACAGGAATCACGGCTCACCAAGATGCCCGTCTACATGATTCCTAAAGACAAGGTTTCCAATATGGAACATCAGCTACAAAACGGTGACATCATCGGCATCGCCAGCGCCCATAACGGATGTTACTGCTCGCATGTCGGTATCATCGTCAAAGACAAACAAGGAAGGTCACGGTTCATGCATGCTTCATCGAGCCACAAAAAAGTCATCATCGACAGCACGATTTCGGGCTATCTCAACCAGTATAAAAAGCATGCTGGCATCCTAGTGGCTCGACCGAAATAGATTTCATCCACACCACTAATACACATCACCACTCGCCGTGAAACCCATCATCGCCACGCTCATCATAAGCACGCTCTGCACGCCAGCAGCGTTGCCCGCACTTTCCTTGCAGAGTTACAGTGCAGCAAGCCACCACCGCTTTGCCGATGATCCCGCATTTATTGGTAATGATTATGATTGGTCGGGAGTGGCCTATGATGGGGATTGGTTCACCAGGATTTCGGATACCTACTATGTGACTGCGTGGCACGCAAGAGCTATAGGACCTGCGACTTTTTACGAAACCAATGATCCACTGGGCACTACGGTAACGGTCGGCTGGGATAGCCTCACTCGCATTGGCAGCACCGACATTGCTATCGGCCGCTTTAGTTCCTCACCAGGCTCATCCATCGCCATCTACGGTATCGCCGATGAGACAACTACCCAGGCAACGTTCGCCTCTTCGTCCTACTTCGACATGGAAGCCTTTGTAGTAGGCCTTAATGGCACCGGAGGAAACACCACCACCAACTTCCGAGTCGGCCGTAATGAGATGGATGGGTTTTATGATGACGTGGCGCTGACAGCTACCAACATCACTGATATGATCACTTACGATAGAGATAGCCCAGGACTGGGAGCTGATGAAGCCTATTTACAAAGTGGAGACTCAGGTGGGCCGTTATTTACTACGCTTGGCTCTGAGCTAGTCCTAACTGGTATTCACGCGGGAATAGACCCGACATTATCAGCAAGCAGCTTTCTGTCCAACTACATCACCGAAATCTCCGCCATCGTCGAGGCCGGTGGTGAGTCACTGACTCTGATCAGCCCGGTTCCAGAACCATCGAGCAGCCTGCTAATCGCACTCGGAGCTGTTATACTGAGCCTTCGCCGCAGAGTTTCTTAGCCGCGACCCTAGCTGCTGCATCGGCCTCAATCAGGATATCCAGATCGCTCGCTCCCTGCAGCTGATGTGCATCCATCACTTGACCGACCGTTTTCCAAATATCGGTATAGCCGATTTGGCCATCACAAAAAGCATCCACGGCGATCTCGTTGGCTGCATTATAAACAGCCGGTAAAGTCCCGCCTGCATCCCCCGCCCTACGGGCTAGATTGAGTGCTGGAAACACATCATACCTAGGTGCCTCAAATTCAAGCTTTGCCAGCTCGGCGAAATCGATGGGTTTCATGCCTCCCGAAACCCGTTCTGGCCAAGTGACTGCATATTGTATCGGGAAACACATATCCGTGTGGCTCATCTGCGCTAGCACACTGCCGTCCACATATTCCACCATCGAATGCACAATGCTCTGTGGGTGAACAATCACATCAATGCGCCCCATTTCGATACCAAAGAGCCAGCGTGCTTCAATCATCTCAAGCCCCTTGTTAAACATAGTGGATGAGTCAATCGTGATCTTGCGTCCCATCTCCCAGGTAGGGTGCTTCAATGCCTGCTCAACGGTCACCTTTTCCAGCTCCTCGGCAGGTGTTTGCCTAAACGGACCCCCCGATGCGGTTAGGATCAGGCGCGAAACTTCCTTTTCACCACCTCGGTGGCCATCAAGGCATTGGAAGATAGCATTGTGTTCGCTATCCACCGGTAAAACATTCACTCCCTTTTTCGCCGCTGCACTCATTACCAGCTCACCAGCCATGACCAGAATCTCCTTGCTCGCCACTGCCAGATCCTTACCAGCCTCGATGGCGGCAAGTGCCGGCTGCAGCCCTGCCGTGCCGACGATAGCAATCAGCACCATATCTGCATCCGCCAGTGTTGAAATCTCAAGCAAACCCTCAGCGCCCAGATAAATCGTCACATCTTTAGGCAGAGCCGAGCGCAGCTCTGCTTCTTTTGAGACATCATAAAGAGCCACATGTTTGACTCCGGTTTCGCGTGCCTGAGATGCAAGCAGCTCAACACTTGAATTCGCCGCGAGAGCCACGATTTCCATGCACTCAGGAACGTCAGAGGCAACCTTAAGGGTACTCGTGCCAATAGACCCCGTCGAACCGAGCAGAACTACTTTACGTTTTTTCATTAGTTCAAAGATGAGCAACATGCGGGTGCCCATTTCAGCACAAAATAGAGCACTGGAGCTGTGTAGCAGAGGCTGTCGATGAGATCCAATGCCCCACCGATTCCCGGTAATGTGTTTCCAGAGTCTTTAACGCCCATGCTGCGTTTGAGCACGGACTCGGCCAAATCGCCAACAACAGCCAACAATGAAAGTAGTATACATAGCCCAATCACCCACCCCCAACCACCAAGAATAGCCAAACGCTCCGGCATCAGAGCAAACAATCCGCAACCAGCGATAAGAGCAAATCCGATGCCACCCGCAAAACCTTGCCATGTCTTTCCGGGGCTGATGTGGGGAATCATTTTGTGTTTCCCGATCAGAGAACCTGTCATGTAGGCACCCATGTCTGTGAACTTGGTAACTAAAACCAACCAGATGATCAGCCAAGCACCAGGAACCGACTCATCACCGAGTTGCGGAAGAAAAAGCAATCTGGATACAAAGCTAAACATCACCACAACATAGATGAAACCCAAGGTCGTAACCGCCACCTCCGTGAATGTTTGATGACCATCGACAGGTCGCCGCAATTGCCAAACAAAGCCGAGCAATACTGTCAGAGTGATAAAGGCTGCATCGACACCATGCACAACATCTAGAGCTGAACGCCCGCCAGATCCCAGCAACCAAGCCAAGACTCCTAGATATACAATACTGACAAAAAGCCCCCATCTTGGCTGGCATGGAACCCCGCCTTGACGAGCCATACGGAAATATTCCCAAACCCCAAGAA
>Ga0209196_1002302_pt1 | contig 12407 bp, 13 predicted proteins | sample COGITO_mtgs_1105_5_FD_184801 | JGI IMG/M metagenome (GOLD analysis project Ga0209196, IMG submission 184801) | Pelagic marine microbial communities from North Sea - COGITO_mtgs_110509 (SPAdes) (version 2) | ecosystem: Environmental > Aquatic > Marine > Epipelagic ... | reverse complement strand
GGTCTTTTACGTTTTTAACCATCTGTATATATTGTTTAAAAGCGTTTTATGACGATAGTGAATCCTGATTTTATTTAAAGCGATTTTTCTGAGTTCATTGTTGAAGAATAGTTGAGTTATTAATACACATTTTTTAATATAAGTTTGTGTAATAAATAAAATTCTAAAGAATGAAATCTCTAAATATCCATACATTCTTTCAGAACAAGACTAATCATCCCAACCGTCAGGGTCTGGAGGATTTTCATTTCCCAAATCTGAGCCATCATCTGAGCCACTGCCACCTCCCGAGTTAGGAGAAGCAGATTGAGCCTGTGCCTTTTTTGGATCTAGTATAATAAAAGTACTAATAGCGCTAAGCGCTGCATACTTTCCCATTTTCTTTATAGCATCCTTTCTAGTAATTCCGGAAGGAGCAGTTTCTTCGTTATTTTTAGGATCTTTATTCATATTAATTTATGATAAGTTTTTTAGTCAATACGGTATTTCCTGATTTTAATTTAATAACATATATGCCCGTAGCCAACCCCTGTGTTGAAATTGTCTGTGTATTAATATTATTTTCTAAAGTTTTATATACCACTTCTTTGCCAAGAATGTTATAGATTCTTAAGTTTATCTGATTCGACTGATTGGCTGTGCCTTCTATAGTAATAAAGTTATTTATATCTGCCTTATATACATTTAAAAGATGGGTTTCTATATCATCTTCGATAGATAAAGAAGTATTAGTTAAGTGAATAAAGAATCTACCTGCTCCACTTAAATTATCCTGAGGTGTTAACTCAAAGTCTTGTTCATTTAAAAGTGTCACTGTTCCTTGCTCATTATCCTCCAAATAAATATTTGTACCTTCATAAATATCATTGGTGTGTATACTTATTCTGAATCCGTTTCCGGACTCTCTATTAACTTCAAGAGGAATTACGACATCATCAATACTCTCTAGTCCCATTGAATTTATAGCAAATCCGACTCCTTCATCTTCTTCTACTAACCGAGATGTTAAAGCTGCTAGTTGGTTAAAATGACCAGCGTCATAACCGGGATCTAAACCAAGAGTAAGCCCTTCTTTAAAATAGAATTTCGTTTGATCTATCTCAGTATCTCCCTTGTAAATACTAAGAATTAGTCCATAAGAGTCTTGCATAATTCTTCCAAGAATTAAATCATCTCCACCAGCCATTGTTCTCATATCTGTTGTAAAAGATATATTATCAGTGCTTGTGTTGTCAGATGCTATCATAAATGCTTGTCCCGGAGCAAGGTTTAATGCAGCACTAGTGTTATTATAAACTGTATATCCAGATCCATCTGCATCGTAACCATAGATGGCTTCATATGAATCGTCAAGCTTATCGCTATTAACCGTTAAAAAGTTGTGTGAGCTATCTGCGCTGGCATTTGCGTGTATGTATGAAGGGAAAGGATTAGCTACTAAATTCCATCTTGTTCCTGTGCCTGAATTTGCAGCATCATTATTAATAATTGCTTGTGTTTGAGTAGTAGAAGCAGGATTTCCAGTGAATTTCAAAATCCCTGTTCCACCACTTTCAGAAGCCATTTGGAAACCCATGCCAATAGAAAAGAAAATTTCACCTTCTAAATCAGCACTAGTTAAGTTTGTCCAAGAATTGGTTGCATTGTTGTAAGGCCCTATCGCGTAGGTAGTGCCATTAGTGGCTAAAGTTGAAGCGTTTGCAGTAACAAATGAGTTAATAGATTGCCCGCTTACAGGAGAGCCTATTAAATCCCATTCATTAGTACCTACAGAATTGACATAACGATTATAGGTTATATTTCCATTGACTTCATCTACAGACCCACCAATTATGATGGATGAAAATTCATCAGAATCTGAGTTTAATATAAAGACTCCACTGTTTGAGAAATTTCCACTCATTGTCAAAGCACCAGTTTTTTCAACCGTAAAACTTTTACCTGAAGCAACTGTGAGGTTTTGACCATTTATCAAAAAGGAGACAAAACAAAGTAATAGTGTTAGCTTTTTCATGATTTTTTATTTGTCAGATATTAATTTTTCTACTAAATTTTCTAATCTTGAAATCTTATTGTCTTGTTCTTTGAGTGCATTAATAAGCACAGGTACAAGTCCTTGATAGTTTACCGCTAACATCTCTTTGTCATCTGTTGTAACCAGTTCTGGAAATACCTTTTGTATGTCTTGAGCCAATACACCTATTTTTTGTTTGCCGTTCTTTTTCATTGTGTAGGTCTTTCCATCAATTAGCAGTAGTTTGGCAAGCGTAGAGCCCAAAGACATAATATTTGCTTTGAGTCTTGCATCTGATGAAATCACAACATCGCCACCTATTGTCATATTTCCAGTAAAACTGCCTTCTCCTGCGTACACTTTAGCACCAGAATCTTCTCCCATATAAACTGCTGTTACAGCGTCATTTCCAAGAACTACAGAATTATCTGCTTGCCCAGTAGCCTCATATCCAATAACGGTTTGATTAGTAGCATTATCGGCGCTTGCCGCTGCTTTATAACCAAATGCAGTATTATTAGCCCCTGAAGTGTTGTTAACTAAAGATCTATACCCATATGCAGTATTTTTAGCACCTGTATTAATGGATAAAGACTGGGACCCATATGCAGTATTATAACTCGCTGTCGTATTACTATTTAAAGAATAAAATCCAGTTGCAGTATTGTCGACCCCTGAGGTGTTCAATTGTAGACTATGAGCCCCAGTTCCGACATTCCTAGTCCCTTCGTTTTTTTGTAATGCTAGATAACCCAGTGCGGTGTTGTAATTCGCATTGGTGATAGACATCACCCAATTGGTGCCAGCTAAAGACTGATACCCCACTGCAGTATTGCCACTTGAATTGTTCGTTTCCATGGATCGGGTCCCAACTGCTGTATTTGTGCTTCCAGTGGTGTTATTCTTCAAAACTCCAGAACCAACTGCAGTATTATGATTCCCTGTTGAGTTATCTTCTAAAGCTAAGTCACCAAATGCAGAATTATGATCCCCTTCGGAATTGGATTCTAGGGATAGATTTCCAAATGCAGAATTATTCCGCCCTGAGGAATTAGATCTTAGAGATCGATATCCAAATGCGCTGTTCCAGTAGCCTGTAGTATTTAATTTTAGAGATTCTGCTCCAACTGCAGTATTATCTGAACCAGTGGTATTAGATTTTAGAGATTGATATCCAAATGCACTATTATCAGTACCTGAAGTGATGGAGTTCAGAGATTCTGTTCCAATATTAGTATTGTTTTGTGCATTCATACTACATGCGATAGTTACTGCTAAAAGTATAAGTATTTTTTTCATAATTAATTGTGATGTTATTTTTGTTTGGTAATTAATTCTTTAAACATTTCTTTTAATTCGTCTATTTCTGATTGTTGTTCTTTAAGCGCATTAATAAGCACGGGTAAAAGCCCTTGATAGTTTACCGCTAACATCTCTTTGTCATCTGTTGTAACCAGTTCTGGAAATACCTTTTGTATGTCTTGAGCCAATACACCTATTTTTTGTTTGCCGTTCTTTTTCATTGTGTAGGTCTTTCCATCAATTAGCAGTAGTTTGGCAAGCGTAGAGCCCAAAGACATAATATTTGCTTTGAGTCTTGCATCTGATGAAATCACAACATCGCCACTTACTGTTAAGTCATTACTAACAGTAGCGTTTCCATTATACATTACTTTAAAGGCATCAGATTTTACAGCATTAGTGCCATTTCCGATCACAAAAGCAGTATTTCCAATATTGGGCAGTGTTCCGTCAACAGTAACCGTTGAACCGCTTAAATTGTATGTGCCAATCACAAGAGAACCATAATCACTAGCTATAGTACCTTTTCCCATTACTGTAGAGGCAGATCCACTTGCTGTTGTTTGATATCCTGTTGCTGTAGAAGAATTTCCACTTGCTGATGTCTCATGACCCATTGCGGTTGCGTACAACTCACTCGCAGATGTAGAACGCCCCATTGCTATAGAACTACCTCCAGATGCTGATGTGAGATAACCCATAGCAATTGAATTATCGCCGCCTGCTGTTGTCTCTTTCCCCATGGCTGAAGAGGAAGCTCCACTTGCCGTTGTTTTATATCCTGTTGCTGTAGAAGAATTACCACTTGCTGTTGTCTCATGTCCCATTGCGGTTGCATATAATTCTGTTGCAGATGTAGAACGTCCCATTGCTGTAGAGGAACCACCACTGGCATTTGCTAGATAGCCTAAAGCTGTAGAGAAGTCTCCACTGGCTGTTGTTTGATATCCCATTGATGAAGATGATTCACCACTTGCAGTTGTTAGATGCCCCATAGCCGTTGAGTATAATGCATCTGCTAATGTCTGACGCCCCATTGCTATAGAGCTACCTCCATCAGCATTTGTTAGGAATCCAATTGCTGTAGAGTAGTTTCCAATTGCTTCTGTCTCACGTCCCATTGCTGTAGATGATTCCCCACTTGCTGTTGTTAGATGCCCCATAGCTGTAGAGTAGTGTCCACTTGCTAATGTCTCACGCCCCATTGCTGTAGAAGCAACTCCACTTGCTGTTGTTTGTAGTCCAATCGCAGACTGAGAGGATACCCCACTATTATTATTTGTACTAGTTGTGCTTATTTGTGCAGTAGCATTAATTCCGATAAATAACCCTACGATAGTAAGTGCTTTTTTCATGATTTATCTTTGTTAGAAATATTCAATTGTATTGTTTTATGTGGTTCCGTATCCGTATCCGTAACCGTACCTATAACCGTATCCATATTTATCAATAAATTTATCAGGTTTGGTGTCATCAGTAACAACATAGCCTATGTTTTTTGGCTTGTATTTTTCATTATATTCTAATAGAAAATTAACTAACTTTTTTGATGAGAAATACTTTCTAAAAACATGAATAACAAAGTCTGACTTTTGTGTTAATTTTAAAGCATCAACCATCATCATTACTGGCGCAGTGTCAAAAACTACGTAATCATATTTTTCTTTTAAATAAGATATTAATTCATCAAATTTAACATGCTCAAAAACATTATGACTTAAATTATTTGTTCCAACAAAAAGAGTATCTAGTTGATTTTCTTTTATTTTATATTGTTCAAAAAGTTTTTTAAAATCATTTTCATCATCATAAATAATATCTGTGAGCCCTTTTGTCTTTAATTTGATGTTTTTATTGTCAAATAATTTTGATAAATCAGGATTTCCTGAATCAGTTCCAATAAGAATTACCTTATTGCCCGTTTTTGCTAAGAAATTTGAAAAATTATAGGCAGTATATGTTTTTCCTTCATCTTTAATACATGATGTAACCATGATTGATAATCCATTTTTGGATTTAGGAATTTTCATATTAATATTATGATAAATTCTTTTCATAAGTTCAGATTGTATTGATTTAACCTCATTAGATGTCTTATCTCTTGTTAATTTTATGACACCTAAAAAATCAATTCCCTGAAGTTTTAGTTTTAAATATTCTACATCAACATAGAATGTTCTAAAAAAAAATAAACTTAATGTAAAACCAACTGGAAGAAGAAATCCCGCAAATAAAAACATTGAAAAAGTTTTTTTCGAACTGGTTTTTGATATTACAGTATAGTCAACTTCATTAATCAATTTTATATTTGGTTCTAAAGAGGATAAATTGATTAACGCTTCTTCTTTCTTTTTGGATAAATATGAATATAAATTATTTACAAGTAAAAGATCTTTTTCTAGATTACTTAACTCAGCTTCTTTAAGTGGAATAACTCCAATCATTAAATTACTTTTTTGTTTAAAGTCATCATATTTATTTAATTTCATTTTTAGTTTATTAGTATAAATATTTAAACTATTAAGAATATTAGACCTTAAAACAACCAGTTGATTTTGTGATTGTATAACAAGTGGATTTTTTTCTGTAGCCCCAACCAGTAAATTATTCTTTTCTAAAATAACTTTGTTAAACTGAGAAACCATTTGATTTATATTCTTATTATCAATACCAATATCAGTTGGTAATAGATCAAATGAGCTTTGTTTTTCAACTTCATTTATTAATTTAAGTGATAGCTCACTTTGTAATGAATTGGTAAATATTTTTTGTTCAATCTCGTTTATGTTATTTAACACTGAATTGGTCTGAGTTCCGGGCATATATACACCATTTGTGATTTTAAATTTAGAAATTACAGAATTCAGCGAATCAATTTTTATTTTTAAATCGAATATTCTCTTATCAATAAAATCAATGGATAATTTATATACACTTTTTTTCTCTTTAACATTATTTTCTGTAATCTCATCAATAATTCCATTTAACACAGAAGAGTTTAGTTCTTTGTTAGGACCAGAATATGAGATTCCATAAACATTTGATTTTTTCGGTTGATTAACAGCATATTTTGTTTTTAATTCATTAATCGTTTGATTGACGGTAAATTGATCAATAATATAGGTGCCCTGAATTATACTGTTTAAGATTTTTGTCTTGTATTTAAATATTGAATTCTCAATTATATTTTCTTTTTTGGAAAATGAAAATGTGTTGTCATTTATTTCAATAATTACATTTTCTTTTTGATATTTAATGATGCATTGTTTTTGAGAGGTTTCATCCTTAAAAATAATTTCAAATGGTAATGATTCTTTTGTTAATACCTTGTTTGATTTCCAAGTATTTTTTTTTTGAAACCTATAATTAAGATCTAATTTTTCTACTACTTGTTTTAATATCAATGTTGATTTAAAAATACTAGCATGATCTTCACTTTCAAGATTATTATTATATAAAAATTGATATTCATTGTTATTAATAAAAGATGAAGGATCAGATTGATCTTCACTAACTATTATTGATGCGTTTGTTTGAAATATGTCTTGTCGATAAGAGTTAAATGCAACGCCAATAATCGAGAATATTGCTATAGATGTAATAATTATCCATCTGTGGGATAAAACAGCAAAAAACAATGCCATTATATCTATAGCATCTTCTTCTTGGATTTGTGGATTATTAGGATTCATTATCTAGTTAATAATATAATTACAGTAGTTAATAGTGAATACGCTGCAGTATTTCGTAAAATCCCAAAATCAAATGCTAAAGAAGCATTATCTGGTCTTACGTAAACTATATCATTTTGCTTTAAGAAGTAGTCTTCTGAATTTAAAAACTCATGTGAAGTAAGGTCTAAATATTTTGTTTCAATTTTGTTATTTACGTTTCTTAATAACATTATTTTAGTTGGGTCTGCATTTTTTTTAAGGTCTCCAGCTCTACTTATTAATTCTATGAAAGAAATACTTTGATTTATTACCTCAAATGCACCTGGCTTAGCTACTTCTCCTAATATTGAAACTCTAAAATTTAAAATCTTTATTCTTACATTCGGATTAAGAACATATTCTGTTATATCATTTTTTATAGATTCGGAAAGTGCAGAACATGTCATTCCAGAAGCTTTTATTATACCAATAATCGGTATATCTACATTACCTAAGCTATCCACCAAATAACCATCTAATTTTCTTGCTTCTGAATTTCTAATCGACCCAATTTTATCCATAGATTGTTGTGCTGAAAAAATCGAAGTACTTAAATTATTTAAAGAAGAAATATTAATATCAATCAAATCACCGTTAGTTATGACGGCTTCAGGGATTTTAATTGAAGTATTCTCAGGGATATCTTTGAATAATATCTTATTGCTCGAACAGCTAACTAGAGATAGTAATATAAATGCTAGAATTATATAGTTTTTAAAATGCAAAAAAAAATGTATTTATGTTTGTTATGCATAATTACATTTTTTTTGATGTTTTGATAAATGTTATTTTTTTAAAATTATTGTCTTAATTTTTAATAAATATCCTTTCTAAAGATGAATATGTAATATTTAAAAATTTCCTAACAAATCAAGTTCCTCTTTTTTATAAAGACCTATTATTTATTGTAATTAAATTATATAGATATTTTATTTAAAGTAGTTTCAGTAATAACTTATATAATTATTATTTTAAAAATATATATTTATTCTTTAAGAGGTATGTTTCAGAATAGCCTGTTTTATTTGATATTTCTGAAAGTGATTTATCATTTAGAATCATTTTTTTTGTTAACTCTATCCTTCTTTCTTTTATAAATTTAGCAGGTTTAAATTTTTTACTTAAATTATTCATTTCATTGTAATCTAATTGAAATTCAGATTCTAACATTTTCAAAGTTGCATTATTTAAGTTTTTATTAATAAAACGCTTAATACTTATAATCATTTGTTCGTCCGTAACATTTGTTTTTTTGTATTTTTTTCTAAATAATATCAAAATAATAATAATGAAAATTAATACTCCTAAATATATGTACCGGGATGGTTCACTAATTTTAAAATCTCTGAAAATTAATTCTCTTTCTAAATCTGATATATTATCTATTTTATAAACTCCATGAATACTGCCAAAACTCACAGTATTCTTGTTTTTATAAACAGCATTCGTGTTGAATTCATCTACAATATAATTTTCGATTATCTTTTCCTTTGTTTTATCAAAAATTGATAATCCGTTATTTCCTAATAAAAATATCAGATTATTATAATCTGAGATTGTGTGTGCTGCGGATTTAATAGGAAATTTATTAATTAATACTAAACCTTCTATTGTTCTTTTTAAATGTAATAATTTGTTTTTTGAAATAGCATAAAAGTCATTTCCATTAATATCACTTTCTAAAATATCATTTATTTCATATTCGATATTGTTGTCTATTATCTGAATATTATTGGTATTAACATTTAATGAAATATATTTTTTATTGTCAACGAAGTGAAATTCAGCTCGATCATTAATTCTAGATTCTATCTTATTTCTAATTGGGATAATTTTATTTTGAATTGAGTATATTAATTGGAAAGTGTTTAATTTGTAATTATATCTATAGATACCGTTATCAGAAATGACTAGATAGTTAGAATTATTTAAACTGTAGATTTCTGAAATAACACCATATTCTCCTTTTGTTCTTAATGAGAGATCATTATTGTACAATAAATTTTCTTGATTGTTTTCGTAGCTCAAAAGACCATTGTAGCATACAAAAATTAAATTATCAAATTCTTTAATTTGCCCGTCGGTGTAGGTTATTTTATTTAGTTTATTTCCATTTATATAAACACCTCCATATGTACCAACTGCGTTTTGACTTATTGACCTAACACTTCCAATAGGATTAAATGAGTATAAGAGGTTATTATAAATCAATAACTTTCCTCTAGCTATTATTAATAGATTGTCTTCTAAGTATGCGAAATCAGTTACCGAATTGGAATAAATCTCTGGATATAATTCTGGAGTTTTTATAAATCTTATCTTAAAATTCTTGTTTTTCTTGAGATTTGAATTTATTTGACCTATGATTGACTTATTAAAAAGTGCTAGATCTCCATTAGATTTAATTTTAAAAACACCCTTATTAGAACCTACGTATAATTCATTTTCATGTGATACAAAGTTGTAAAATACTTTATCTTCATAAATTTTTTTAATTACAAAATTGTTATTTGACGTAGTAATTACACTTAGGAAGTACAAAAAATATAACATAAAAATGGGGTATTTAATAATACAATAGTAGCTTTAATTTTTATAAAGACAAAAATTAATTTTTTAAAAAATTATCTTTTTTTTTAAATTTTCATCAATTCTACTCTATCTGTCTTTTTTAGGCACTAAACTTTTTGTAGTTCTTGTGTAAAGTAATAGTAATAAAATAAAGGTAAAGCAATAGCGTTCAACATAAAAAGTTGGATTGAAATTCACAAAAATGAAATCTTCATTGAGAGTTCTTGGGGTGGAAAAATGGTTTACAGAATACTCAAACAAACTTCTACTAAAACATTTTTCAATGAGAAGGTTTGCAAAGAATTACGAGATTTTATAATATCTTATGCAGAGTTAGAGGGGGTTATGCTTGATGAATTTGTATTGAACAATTCTCTGCAGCCGGTGCAGGAGGATAATGATCAACTTGGTGTAGTTAGTGATATATTCTCTTTAGAATATGTTTTTTGAAAACAATTGAATTGCATTAATGGTACTAACGAAATCCCTCCGTAATATATAAACGTTCGATATTTCAACAGGGTTATCTACTAAAACAATAAAACGGTTATACTTTTATAAAGTGTAACCGTTTTTTTTATTACTAACGAGGGCTATTCAATTAAGGAAGTATGAACAAATCTTCAACTGAACAATTTAAAGTCTTTGAAATTTTCAATGCTAATACGGTAGATGGTACATATACTCCATTTTCAATGGCATTAATACTCTTCCTTGAAACCTCAGCTCTTACAGATAATTCTTGTTGAGTTAAACCACAAGACTTCCTTAGTTGTTCTAAATTATTTAAAAGTTTTGTATGGTTCTTGCCCATAGTTATTCTTTTTCATATTTTTCAACGGCATCAGTTAATTCTTTTTCAGTATTTGGATAGAGATATCCTGCGATCATTGTTCCAATTCCAATTAATCCAACCAAAGCACCAACACCTTTTAATATATTTCCAATTGCATAATATCCAAGAAGGTATAGACCAATACCAACAAAAATTGTGATGACTCCGTTTCTACGATAATCTATTGGTTCCTTTTTTCTTTCATCAAAAATACTCAGCAATTCTTCTAATTTTGAAGAGTCATCTAAATGTTTTGAAATTTCTATTATAGTTTTATTTTTGTCTTTACCTTCTTTGTATTGCCAGTAAAATACGGATACAGGTATTATTACTCCAATTAGCATTCCAAAAAGCGGTATAATATTTTCCATAATTTTATATATTTTATTAATGTAACGCAAACGTAACATTAATTATTGTGATACGCAAACGTTACATTTAATAATTTGGTAAATTTTTAAGAATCAGTAATTCTATCTGATTTGCAGTATCGTTAAAATCTCTTGGTGTAAAACTAATGTTCGATATTTCAATAGAGAACTCTACTAAAACAATAAAACGGTTATACTTTTATAGTGTAGCCGTTTTTTTTGTTGAATGACGTAAAGATGTCGTTTTATAATCTTAACTTTAAGGGTAGTTTTGCTTCATGGAATTTAAAAACATTATTAAAGAATTAAGACTAAGACAAGGTTATACTCAAGTTGACTTGGCCGAACTGAGTTCTCTTTCACTGAGAACTATTCAAAGGATCGAGAACAACGAAGTGGAGCCAACTCCATACTCCTTAAATCAAATAGGGGAAGTTCTTGGCGTTAATTTAAACGAACTTAAAAACAACATTATGAAGCAAAAATCAAAATCAACAAATTCATGGAACATTTTATTACACCTATCTTCAATTTTTGGAATTATAACAACTTCCATTATTTGGGTAATTTTTAAAAGAAAAGATGAAATAATTGAATTTCAAGGAAGAGATGTTATCAATTTTAAATTTAATTGGATTCTCCTTTATATCGTATTTGGAGTATCCTCGTTACTAATAACCCAATCTTGGGCTTTATTCATAATTGCCTTAGTTTCCTTGTACTCCATTGGATTAATTGTCTCAATATATAATTCCGTTCGAGTAGCGAATAACAAAGACTATACTTATCCCATTTTCATAAGACTCTTAAGTCACAAATAGAAGAAGTCGTGCTGCAACTTTGAACAATAGGGGGAGGGGAAATCAAATTGATTTAATTCATTAATTTTGACTCATGTCAAGCACTAACACAAAAGATAAACCTTCAAAAAGAATAGAATACAGAGGTGAAAATGTCCGAGTTTCAAGAACAGGAGGTGTTTCTGCAACGAAAACATTTAAGGGTGATGGAGTTGGTGCAACCATTAATACAAACCATGGAGTTCGACTTCATAAACGATTATTTAAGGGTGCAAGAATGGGTTTCCAAAATGGTAACTTTCAGTTCATTGGAAGATACAACAGTGGTCCATTCAATTTCAATGTTTCAAAAAACGGATTTAGTACTTCCCTCAAAAATAAAAGAGGTTCTTATAACATCCTAAAACCGAATTATTCAAGTTTCAAATTAGGTGGTATTCAAGTTAGAGGTAAAAACGCTGCTAAGTTTCAAATGATCTATATGGTGATCATTCTCTTTGTTAATTTCATTAAAGTATTTTGGCACATTTTTATCTCTTTTTTGTGGTTTGTTTTTTTATCCATTAAATGGATTGTAGACTTTACAATTGGATTTTTCAAAGGTTTTAGAGATTGATTCTTAATAATTCAGAAATATTAATGATAACAAGTTTGATTGAAATTTACAAAAATAGATCTCGAGTCTGTGTTAGATCTTTGTGCTAGAGAATCCTATGAATTACCATTAAATGCAGGTTTTGTGTTAGAACTAAAAACACCTTCCTTTTTTTAATTTATATTCAAATAAACCTTGTAGAACTT
>Ga0209196_1002298_pt1 | contig 12418 bp, 7 predicted proteins | sample COGITO_mtgs_1105_5_FD_184801 | JGI IMG/M metagenome (GOLD analysis project Ga0209196, IMG submission 184801) | Pelagic marine microbial communities from North Sea - COGITO_mtgs_110509 (SPAdes) (version 2) | ecosystem: Environmental > Aquatic > Marine > Epipelagic ... | reverse complement strand
AGAACAAGAATTATCCATTAAACAAGAACAAGATTTAATTAATAAATACGAGTTAAGACTAAAAGACTTAGATAAAGAATTAGAAGGAGCTAAAAGCACAGGATTATTTAGTGATGATAAAAAATATAAAAGCACTTTATTAAAACAAGAACAAGAAAGACAATCAATAAGCGCCAACATATCTGAATCTGAAGCGCGATCTAATTTGGTTAGGTCTGAATCATTATCTTCCATAAATGAAACGCGCAAACAAATCGACTCAACTAATGCGCTTAAGATCGAAACAATCAAGGAAGACCCTAAGATAGAATTATACTCCTTGGAAATTGATAAGGCTTACGATAGAGTCGCTGAGCTTGAGAATCAATCATTTGAATATGGCCAAGGATTAAGGGCGCTTGAAACAGAGATGGGGCCGATAACCTATATCGTTGAAGCCTTGAACGACTGGACGGGTGTTGAGATTGACACTGGCAAGGGAATAAGGATTGTTATTGTAACTTTGATATTTGTTTTTGATCCACTCGCTATTCTATTGCTTATTGCGGCGACAATGTCTTATGCTGAGCTTCAAAGAAAGCGAGCAGAGGGAGATATTCCGCCTGACGTGCGCGAGATAAGGAATAAATTACTAGAAGAAATCGAAGAGTATTTGCAAGAGGGTGGGATAGCCGAACATTTCATAGAGCGAGCAAAAAAATAGCTTGACTTGGAGGGTAATTTATGTTAAATTACTCTCATGACAATTCCCATATTCAAGAGCCACTACTCTATCGGTAAAAGCATCTTAACATTATCTCCGGCCTCAGACAAAGACCCAGAAGAAGACTCACAAGATGGCCCGATCAGCGTCTTCGACATAGTCAAAGAAAATAACTTAAAACAAGTAGTTATTGTAGAGGACAGCTTAACAGGCTTTCTCGAGGCCGACAAGGTTTCAAGGGAGCTTGGGGTTCAATTAATCTTTGGAGTAAGATTTGACGTATGTAACGACGCCTCAAACGAAGAGTCTATAAAAGAATCCAACTGCAGGCATAAAATAATCATATTCCCCAAGAACTCTGAAGGCTGTCGCTCTTTAAATAAAATTTATACTGAGTGCAAGACAAATCACAACAACTTCCTCGACATGAAATTACTCTCCGGCTTATGGGATGAAGATAATTTATCGATGTGCATACCATTCTATGATTCATTTATATTTAACAACCTAACTTCGTTTAATTCTTGTGTTGTTAATTTTAAATTCACAAAGCCAACGTTCTTCGTGGAAGATAATGGGTTACCTTTTGACTTCATTGTAAAAGAAAAAGTAATTCAATATTGCGATGTTAATAAATTTAAAACAGAAGACGCTCAATCCATCTACTATAAAAACAAAGACGACTTTTCCGCTTACTTGACTTATAAGTTGATATGTGGCAGAAATTCATTTGCCGGAAGGCAGCTCTCTCTAGAGAAGCCCAACTTCGATCATCTCGGAAGCGACCAGTTTTGCTGGGAAAGCTATATGGAAAAACAAGGAGAAGCATCATGAAAGAAAACCTACTTAGATTTAATAAAAAGCAAAAATACATGGTCTTCGACTTTGAAACTTGCAATCTTAACTTAGTGTCCAAAGACAACAAGCCTTGGCAGTTAGCCTTTATGATTTATGAAGGTGATAAATTAATAGAATCTAACGATTACTTCATACATTGGGATGATTTAAAAATGTCTGATGGAGCAAGAAAAGTTACTGGATTTAAAGATTCTGTTTACAAGAAGAAGGCTAAGCCTGCGGAAAAAATCCTGGATCATTTTGAAAAATATCTATACGATGATGACTACATCAAGTTAGGACACAACATCTTTGGTTTTGATATTTACATTCACAATATATATCGCAAATTACTCGGCAGAAAGACTGACTATTCTTACTTAAAAAAATGTATAGACACTCTCTCTATTGCAAAAGCCATTGCTAAAGACATAAAAATCAACGAAGATGACGAGCTACTATCCTGGCAATTTAAATTAAACTCTATATACGAAAGAGGTCTAAGATTAAACTTGGGCGCTTGTTGTAAAAATTATGACGTCGAACTTGACACAACAAAATTACATGATGCACTTTATGATATCCAAAAAAATTACCAAGTATTCAGAAAAATGTTATGGAAAATAGAAATATAAAATCAATAGAAGTAGAAGAGTTGTTAAGTTTTTATCGATCTGAAATTTCAGAGCTTAAAACGAAAGCTAACTCAATAGCAAAATCCTTTATATCTCACCCAAAGGACTACTGGGACGAAAACTTAGTTGAATTTGCTGGGTTGATCGACGACCTGCTTGAAATAGAAAACACTACAAAATCTTTGGACGACTACAAAAACCAAGCAATACTATCCTTATCTTATGAGTAAATTTTTAAGTCAGTTCTCGAGCTACGAAGGGTCGGCGCCTCCAGGTGTGCGACTTCCAGAAATCAAAATCACGCAAAAGAATTATGATAGTTTGGGCCTAGACCCAAAGACTTCCAACTTTGACTTCCTGAGGGAGCTTTGCTTAAAAGGTGTCAAGAACAAAGGTATAGACAAACTGCCCAACAAAAAAGAATACTACAGTAGAGTAAAAGAAGAATTAAAAATCCTAAATGAATTAGGCTTTATTGATTATATATTATTAAATTGGGACATACTTGACTTTTGCCATAAGAGTAAAATACCCACAGGCCCAGGGCGTGGAAGTGCTGCTGGCTCGCTTATTCTTTTTCTTATAGATGTAACAAAGATAGATCCGATTAAGTATGGTTTATTCTTTGAGCGTTTTGTCAGCAAAAGCAGAGCGAAGAAGATTGAAAAAGAAGGTATTACATATCTTGATGGATCCTTGCTTGCTGATGTAGATAATGACATTGCATACGAACATAGAGATAAAGTTATCGAGTATATTGAAAACAAATACCCCGGAAGGACTGCTAAAATCTTAACGCTAAACACTCTTAGTAGTAAATTATGCATAAGGGAGTGTGGAAAAATTGTGGGTAATTATAGCGAGATGGATATAAACGTTATTACGGCTCAGATACCCAAGCATTTTGGTAAAGTTGCAAGTATAGAGTTTGCAATAGAAGACAATGAAAAGTTTTCTGAATGGGCATTAAAGAATCAAGAAGTAATAAAGATTGCTAAAAAAATCCAAGGATTAAATAAAAACTCAGGAGTTCATCCTTCTGGCATCGCTATATCTTACGATGAACTTATTGATTTTTGTCCTGTACAAAGGACTAATGACGGAGCTTTAGTTACCGGATATGATATGAATTGGGTTTCGGAATTAATGGTTAAGTTCGACATCCTTGGACTGAGGACTCTTAGTGTTATATATAATACATGTGAGAGTATTGATTTGAACCCAATAGACATACCCCTTGAGGCCGATGAAACCTATTACCCTCTAGGGGAACTCGATTGCCCCCATGGATTGTTCCAGATTGAGGCCAGCACAAATTTTAGCGTATGCAAAAAGATTAAGCCTAGAACCCTAGAGGAGCTTAGTGCCGTGATAGCTATCGCTAGACCTGGAGCTCTTGATTTTGTCGACGATTACTCCACATACGTAAGGACTGGTGAATTTCAAAGCGTTCATGAAGTTTTTGACGAAGAGCTTAGTTACACAGGAGGAATCCCATTGTACCAAGAGCAGTTAATGAAGATGGCCGTAAAGCTTGGCTTCACACTAGATGAAGCGGAGCAGCTAAGAAGGATTGTCGGCAAAAAGAAAGTTGAAAAGATGCAAGAGTGGAAGCAAAAGATAGAAGCAAAGGTTATCGAAAACAGCTTACCAGTAGAAGCTGGAGACGTTCTTTGGAAGGTGGCGGAGGATAGTGCAAATTATTCGTTCAATAAAAGTCATTCGATAGCATACAGTACCCTTGCGGCGTGGACCATATACCTAAAGTTTAACCATCCTCAAGAGTTTTTTCTAGCGTTGCTAAAGATGACCAACTCTGAACCTACTCCTCAAGCAGAAGTTTCAAAGATTAGTCAAGAACTTCCCCAGTTTGACATCAAACTACTTCCTCCCAATTTAATTAAATCGAAAATGGACTTCTCAATCGAAGGCAAGAATATTAGATATGGATTAAGTAGTATCAAGGGTATTAGCGACAAATCACTAGACTCTTTGCGCAAATTCAGGAGCGAAGATAGCTCAACTAAGTTTGATTTATTCTTGGCTGCAAAACAAGCTGGATTAAATATAGGCGTATTGTCGGCACTGATTCAAGCAGGAGCATTGAGTGACGACCTAAGTGCCGACAGGTCCAAGTTGGTGCTGGAAGCTCAATTGTTCAACATTCTAACTGACAGGGAAAAGCGCAACTTTATTGCCTTCTCAGAAAAGGAGACGGTTGATTTGTTTGAAATCTTTAAGACGATCACAACTTCTGAATTCAAAGCTGTGGGTGACGACGGCAAGGCCTTAATGAAGGAGTCCAGATACGGAACTCTTAAGAAGAAATACGCTCCCTACAAGGATATATATTATAAAAACAGCAAAAGCCAAGACTTTGCTAATTGGTATTTTGAAAAAGCCTTACTTGGATTTAGTTATTCATCTCGCTTGAGTGAAGTTTTTAAGCACCAAACAAAGGCTCCACAAAACTCCCTACATTTCAAATCCCTAGAGCCAAGAGAGTCAGCAAAATACATATTCACAGTCGCCTTCTCAAAGAAGGAAAAATCCAAGAATGGCAATCTTTATATCAAGCTTGAGCTTGAAGATGAATTTGGTACAATCGACGCTATACTTTGCGACAATGCAAGAGAGAAAAAATGCACAAACTATTTGAAGGATAATGCTGTACCCAAAGAAGGAAATATTATCACCGTACACGGAGATAAAACTCCAGACGGAGACGCCATCTTTGTCAACCACATGAAGGTGGTAGATGAAATTATCTATATGAATTTGAAAGACTTAAAAGTATAAGTGTAACAATATGAGTATGGAAACATCACCAAACTTCACTCCTAAGTGTCAACGCATTATAGCAGATTCTAAAAATCTAGCAGAATCTCTTTTTCATGAAGAGGTTAACTGCGGCCACTTGCTGGTCTCAATCTTTTCTTCTGATTGCAGCTTCCTAAATGACTTGGTTAGAGGGTTCAACCTAAAGGTTAGTGATTTTATAGAATTCGTAGAAGGTTTTTATCTCTTTGAGGAGGCAGTCGTCGATAGCTCAGAAGCTTATTTTGGCGAAGACATTAAGGAGTTACTAACTAAATCCCATGAGTTTGCAAAAAAGATACAGAATAGCTATGTTGGCCCAGAACACTTATTCTTTTCGTTTTTGAACGACTCAAACGGAGTTTGCTCTCACTTTTTTTATGCCCACAATGTTTCTCCCTCTAAGATACTTGAAGCTTTTCTTGTTTTGTTTGACGAACAACAAGCTTTCTCCAATGAACCTACTAAAAGAAGTGATGAAGAGCAGCAGGTTCCCGCATCACAAAGAAAGCCTCAAGCTGACCCCAATAGCATGCTTGAATCTTTTTGCACGAACCTAAACGAGCTAAACCATAAAGGGTCTATTGGTAAAATTATAGGTAAAGATGCTGAGATGGACAGGGCTTGTGAAATACTTGGTAGAAAAATAAAGAACAATCCACTATTAATAGGTGAACCCGGCGTTGGTAAGACTGCAGTGGTCGAGGGTCTTGTCCAAAGAATAGGCAAAAACAAAGTTCCACCATTCTTGTTTGGAAAGAAAATATACTCGGTTGATCTAGCCTCAATGATAGCTGGAACAAAATATCGCGGGCAATTCGAAAAAAGACTTAAAGACTTAATACTTGAGTGCTCTCAAGACAAAAACATAGTATTGTTTATAGATGAAATTCATACTATCGTTGGGGCTGGTAGCGCAGAAGGAGCAATGGATGCCGCAAATATGCTAAAACCCTCGCTAGCTAGAGGCGACCTAACAGTTATAGGTGCAACCACTTTTTCTGAATACAAAAAAAATATCGAGAAAGACATTGCGCTTGTTCGACGATTTGAAAACGTAATGATAGAAGAACCTTCTGCTGATGAATGCTACCAGATACTAAAAGGAATCAAATCCTCTTACGAGCAATTTCATGGAGTAAAATATTCGCTATCAATATTAAAGAAGATAGTATCACTCTGCGAAGATTATCTTCCTGGTAAAAATTTTCCAGATAAAGCCATAGACGTGCTTGATGAGTGTGGTGCAAAATTAAAAATCAAAAACACCACTCCATCAAAAGAAATGATGAAGATCGAATCTCAGATTTATGACTTAAGCCCACAGGCTGCTAGTTCGTCAATCGAAGATGATTTAATCAATCAATACACAAAGCTAGGCGACGAATGGGAAAACAACTTCAGACAAAGTGTGACAGAAGACGACATATTAGAATGCCTTTCTTCTAAAACAAAGCTCCCAAAAGAAAACTTTGAAAATTCTAAGGACGAAAAGTTAGTTAGCTTAGGAAGAAAGCTAAACAGGGACGTGGTTAATCAAAAAGACGCAGTATCAGATATACATAAATCAATACTAAGGTTTAAACTTGGGCTTAAAGACATGAACAAGCCAATAGGTTCATTTCTCTGCCTGGGAGCTAGTGGAGTTGGAAAGACTTGGACTGCAAAAATGATAGCCAAGCATTACTTTGGCTCAGAAAAGAATATTTTGCGCTTCGACATGTCCGAATACTCGGATAAGGTTTCATCCTCAAAGCTCACTGGTGCTTCCCCTGGGTACGTTGGCTACGAAGAAGGGGGTGTACTAATTGAGGCCATCAAGAAGAAGCCGCATTGCGTATTATTGTTCGATGAAGTTGAGAAGTCGCACCCAGAAGTCCAACAACTATTGTTGCAAATACTAGAAGAAGGTGAACTCGAAGATAATTCGGGCACAAAAGTTTACTTCAAAGATACTATTATTATACTTACTAGTAATATTGGTTCCGACCTAACAACAAAGAGCTCGCTTGGCTTTTCTCCTACCCCAGTGTCTAACGATACCAAGATACATGACCTAGCAAAAAAGATACTAAGCCCAGAATTAGTTAATAGATTAGACTCAGTAATAGTATTTAATCACTTAAAACAAGACCATCTATTAAAAATATTTAAATCAGAAATCAGAAAACTATCTTCTAAATTAAGATCTAAAAAAATAAAATTGATAATAAATAGTGAAGCGGCGGAATTCATATGCGAGCAAGCATCCAAAGAAAAGATGGGCGCAAGACCACTTAAAAGATTAATCAAATCAAATATAGAAGACAAAATAGTAGAACACTACTTTAATAATCAAGAAGAAAAAGAATTGAAATTTAACTTTTTACTACAAGAAGAACAAGTTATATACAATATAGATTAATTAAAAACAAATGTCTGGAATAAATATGTGTATATTATTTTACCATGCCAGACAAAAAGATTTCAGAATTTCAGACGTTCGCAGGAGCCACAGGCGAAGATGTCTTTTTCGTAGTCGCTAGCGGAGAAACCGAAAACTCTAGCGCTAAAAACTATAAGATACCATATGGTGACTTAAAATCTGATCTCGGACTGGACGCTGGAGGAGGCGGTTCAGTTATTGGAGGAGATCAAGACAACATTAACTTTGGCGGTACTCAACCCGGAGATGTTCGAAACATAAACTTCCAACAGGGCGGCGAGAATGTTATGGTTATCAATGAAGATGGCGATGTTAATATTCAGAACGATCTCACTGTTACTGGCAACATTAGCGGCGGCATTATCAGCGGAAAGACTGGAGTTTTCACAGAGTTCTTAACAATAAGCGGTTTCTCTGTTCTTACTGGTTTTGAAATCCCAGGAGGCGGTTCAGTTATTGGAGGAGATCAAGACAACATTGACTTTGGTGGTACTGACCCAGGAGATGTTCGAAACATAAATTTCCAACAGGGTGGCGAAAATGTTATGGTTATCAATGAAGATGGCGATGTTAATATTCAGAACGATCTTACTGTTACTGGCAACATTAGCGGCGGCATTATCAGCGGCAAGACTGGAGTTTTCACAGAGACATTATTGTCTGAAAATACTTTAGGAAACAATGCTTCGTTCACAACTTCTTTATTGATTAGCGGAAAGCCAGTGTCTACTGGGGCTGGCGGAACAGTGGGCGGGTTACCAGTCGTAGGAGGGGATCAAGATAATATTGACTTTGGCGGCACCGAGCCTGGAGATGATCGTCCAATTAATTTCCAGCAGGGCGGCGAGAATGTCATGGTTATCAATCAAGATGGTGATGTTAGTATTCAGAACGATCTTACTGTTACTGGGAATATTAGCGGCGGAATTATCAGCGGCAAGACCGGAGTTTTCACAGAAAGCCTTTCGGTTAGCGGGGTCAGTGTATTAACAGGTAACCAGCAAGCATCGATTCAATGGCTTGAAGATATAGGAAACGGCCAATTAACGGTCAAAGAAAGTTCCATTGATGGAATAAACTTCACTAATACTAAATGGTACGACACTATTCAAGCTGGCGGAGACATTTATTACGACGAAGGAAATGTAGGCGTTAATAACAATAATCCTCAAGCCGAATTGGATGTAAGCGGGGATATTTACTCTGAAAGAATCAAGATAGGTAACGTTATAGTTTACTCTAATGCTAACGACGACCTTGTATTTGATACGGCACCCAACTTAGGCGGTCAAGCTGCCCCTCAAAATCCAGCAGCCACTTCTATAACTTGGACGATAACTGATGGCAATATTGATTTTCCAGGAATGAAAGTGGCCTATGCGTACAATTTTATATTTGTCGAAATTCAAACTCAAATCGTTGGCAACGACGTAGTTTTTACAGTTGACCCCACAATGGAACAATATTTTAATGGTGCGCCTGCGGGTACTATTTCAGATATTGTTTTTCTTGATGCAGCATCAATCCAGGGCAATGAAATAGGTCTTTGGGTTACTAGTATCTCACATAACGGCACTACTGCTGCCTTGGCTTTTACCGCAGGCTTCTCATGGATATCCCTTGATCCAAATCATCCTTTTATGGCCTCTCCTGCTGAAGACGCAAATGGAGATGAAATAACCCAAGATTTCAGAAATATTATGGCTGCAATAAACCAAGTCGGAAGCCACTCTTTCTCTTTGGTCCAATAGAATTTAAAAATGTCTGAAAACAAAAAAATAACGGACTTAAATCCGTCAATACCTAAAAATGGATACGCCTTTGTAGCTGCTACTGGTGCGGAAAACTTTAGAGTTTCTTATTCTGATTTATCTGAATACAGCTCTATAGGAACAAAGAGCGGATCATTTACTCAGTCTTTAACTATTAGCGGCGAAACAGTTCTTACTGGTGATGCCCTTGATCCTAGATTCGATGATCTTAGTGGTCAGCTTGTTGCGACTGGAGCGTTGCTGGGACAATCCTTGCAGGTGCTAAGTGGTGCCTTGGATGCTAGTGGTCAATTACTGGACGATAAGGTTTCTAGCGTAAGTGGTGCCTTGGATGCTAGTGGTCAATTTCTGGAAGCTGAAATTATAAAAATCAATGATGGACTTGAATTAGTTTCTTCTTCATCTTTTGTTTTCTTTTCTGACGCCCTGAACAACGGTGGGGCCACTTTTAAAGTTTACAACCCAACTCCTGCTCCAGATGTTTATTTGTCTGATGTTGTTGTTGATTTTGCGAACGACATGAAAGTTTCAATACGCTGGGATGGGCCGCCGGACGATTACATAGGTACCGGTTATATTAATGGAACTCAAATACCAATCAGTAATATCACTGAGCTTGGAGATAAAACGCGCCGTTTTGAAGGTTACTTAGACAACTTGGATTTGGCCGGAGATAATAGAATTACCGGATCATCTAATGGTCGCACTGGATATCTTAATTTATTCGAAATTGGAGTTGGCATACTGGCTGAAGACATTTCTATTGCCGCTGTTAATACCGCAATTCCTTCTCCAGGAAGCAACCTTGGAACCACTCATTTAAAAAACGGGGACACTGTTGACATAGAAGTAGTTTACGATGCAAACAACTTTTTCCACCCACTTCAAGTGCCTGCTTCTATTAATATTTATAATGAAGCTCTTGCTCAACAATCCACACACACAAACTTGGCATGGCACGACTCTGCGCTGGGAGCTGGATTTAGCGGTGTAACTCTTCCAGTTGTTGTAAGTAATAGAGATGGAGATCTTGGAGTTTGCATTGATTCAACCAATAATGCAGGCGTTGTTGCTGCAAAACAATGCTCTACAGAATTCGCCGGACCTAACAGAACTCGGCCAGTTGACAATGTTGCGCCAACAATATCATTTGGCACAGTTGATTACCCAATCAACCAAGGCGCGCTAAAATTAAATGAAACTGCGACGGTAAATCATACCATAAGTGATGCCGACACATACTCTTATAGCTCTAATATTGGTGAGTTAAACATCATTAGTTCAACCCTTTACGAGCCAGCAAAATCTGTATCTCGTATAAATGGTGATTACAACGTATCAAACAATAATTTTAACGTCATAGCCACAAAGACTACGAATGGTATTATCGTTTCAAGCGCAACCAATGTAAAAATTGCAAATACCGCGCTTCAACTTAGCATACCAAACCTTAATGGAAACATACAGAGCGGGCCAACTCCAGGTGCTACTTATAACTTTAACTTGAACAGCGATCAAATTTTTAACGCCTCACCCTCGTTGTCTTTAGATGCTTCTCAAAATCCTATTTCTTCTCTGGTTCATTCTTCTCAGGGAACAGGCCCAACTTCAAACTCTTTCGCCTTAACGGTTGAAGATGAAGATGCAAAAGGAGCCTTTAACTGGACTGTCTCTGCCGTCAACCTTGCGGGTTTAGTTACAACTCAAGTAGCGCCCAGCTCGTATAATTTAAGAGGTTTCAGTCTAAGGGATACAATTTCTGATCCAGGAAGAAACGATGGATTAGGTAGAGGACTACATCCGATAGGCACAAGCGTATTCGACCCGAGCAATGTAACCTTCGAAAATCTTGTAGAGCCTGGTAATGGTCCAAACGGTGGAACTCTTTATGCTTACAAAAGTTTCGCAAACGGAACTCAACTAAATGATGCCATGGATTTTGTTCATCAATTTGCTATTTGTGACGTAAATGCAAATTTTTCCACCAATGGAAACTATATTTATAACTTAGATAAAACTCGCAGAGATGCAAATAACGCTCCCGGAAATCCGGCCGTAGCTAAGATTGAGGAAAACTAATATGGGTAATATTTTTGAAGATTATGTAAGCGCTAATTTAGGTATACGTAAACCTTTTATTTTAGACGTCGGACTTCCCTCTGCAAGCCCTAAAGCTGCCGGCATAATAGGTACTCAATATATTGACTCTGACACTTATTTTCTGTACGAGAAAACTGGTGAAAATAATCAAACTGATTGGGTTAAAATAGGTGAAATTGGTCAACCCAGAGGGCAGCTTCCTAAAGGAATAGATGGATCAGTACAATTTAATAGCGGAGAATCCTTTGGGGGCACACTAAATTTAACATACGATTATGATAAAGGATTACTTAGCGGCGAAAGCGGCCACTTCAATTCGCTTCATTCGGATTTTATCACTGGTCAAACTGGACATTTTGGAGAAGAACTTTCTGTAGGAGATCCATCTCAGGAAGATGTTTTTGTTGTTGAGGATGGTAATATATCGCTTGCTGGCAGTGCTAATTTTTCTGGCCCTATAAATGGGCCAAGCATTCAGGCTGATACGGGCAAATTCAATACTCTTTTTGTGTCTGGAGATGCTCATGTTTCTGGCGATTTTTACGTTAGCGGAACAACTTATGTTCAAGAAATAATAGACACAACAGTGTCTGGCAGCATAAGTGGTTATACTGGCATTTTTAATACCACAAGCGGAAGGGTTGCATCTTTTACCGAGTCTTTGACTATCAGCGGAATTTCTGTTGCGACTGGAGTTGGTGGTACAATCGGCGGGTTTCCAGTTATCGGGGGTGACCAAGACAATATTGATTTTGGCGGCACGGAGCCTGGAGATGTTCGAAACATAAATTTCCAACAGGGTGGCGAAAATGTTATGGTCATCAATGAAGATGGCGATGTTAATATTCAGAACGATCTTACTGTTACTGGCAACATTAGCGGCGGCATTATCAGCGGAAAGACTGGAGTTTTCACAGAGTCCTTAACAATAAGCGGTTTCTCTGTTCTTACTGGTTTTGAAATCCCAGGAGGCGGTTCAGTTATTGGAGGGGACCAAGACAATATTGACTTTGGTGGTACTGACCCAGGAGATGTTCGAAACATAAATTTCCAACAGGGTGGCGAAAATGTTATGGTCATCAATGAAGATGGCGATGTTAATATTCAGAACGATCTTACTGTTACTGGC
>Ga0209196_1002294_pt1 | contig 12433 bp, 17 predicted proteins | sample COGITO_mtgs_1105_5_FD_184801 | JGI IMG/M metagenome (GOLD analysis project Ga0209196, IMG submission 184801) | Pelagic marine microbial communities from North Sea - COGITO_mtgs_110509 (SPAdes) (version 2) | ecosystem: Environmental > Aquatic > Marine > Epipelagic ... | reverse complement strand
CGAATTGAAAGAGAGTAGTATTGGACTTCCAGACTTTGTTACTATGACAAACTACTGCGAAGAGAAAGGATATCATGTACACCTTACGCGTTCACGTTATGGCGTTACTTGTAATGTCTATAAAGAAAATAAACTCATCAAGTCTGGAGATATAGTTTATGATACTTGTATAGATGCACAGAAAGAAAGCTATACCAAAATATACAAAGCAATCACATAATGTTAAAAAAAGTTTACGAGTCACACGAGAAGTGGATCAATACTGTTTTAAAAATGGGAGCAACCCAATATGAAGCAGAAGATATTGTAGGAGAGATGTACTTAATTATCGGTCAAATGCTCAACAAAGGTCTGAACATTTCTTATGGAGACTCTGGTGTAAACTATTATTATATCTATAGAACATTAAAAACAAACTATTTACAAATGCAATTGAAAAAAAATAAACTCCCTAAAACATCTATTGATTTAGTTTATGATCTAGAGACTGGAGAGTATATTGATTTCAATGAAGCAAACGAAGCTGTAGAAGAAGAGCTTGAGAAATTGCATTGGTACGACAGGAAAGTGTATAACATGGTGCAAGATGAGTACAGCATAACAGAGCTATCAAGAAAGACAAACATCACATACCATTCACTTTATAATACGTTTAGAAAAGTAAAGGATAGGCTAAAACAAAAATTAAAATAAATGAATATAGAACTAAGACCAACAGAAAAGAAAGACCATTACAGATTATTTATCAACGGAACAGATGTAACTGGCGAACAAGAAAGAAGCACGTTTAGACACATAGTAGAAGTGATTGACAACGGAATTAATACAGGACTTTAACTGAATTGTATATGATTTAGTGCGTATAAATTAACGACAAACTACTTTGACTATCATAATTACTGAAATATTAACGACAACTAAAAGTGTATGATTAGTAAAATTGAAACACGAACTATTGAATTATTAACCAACATTGGCTTTTATTAATTATAGCCTTTGTTATAAACTTTTAAAACTATGGAAATTTACAAAAATTGGCAAATAGAAAAAGGTGACTTTGGTTACTTTGAAGCGACTAACTTAAATGATTGCGATGCTTATATGAAACACGCAAAAAGCATAGAGGAAATAAAAACTGAAATAGACGAGTACGAATAGTTTTTATATTTGCTAACTGATTTGTACAAGAATAGTTGCGACATAAAGCAACAAGTAAATAAATAAACATTAACCAAGAAGCATTAAAACACTTCTAAAACAAGCCATAAAGCAAGCAATTAGTTTTGTACGTTGTTAGGCACTTTTAAAATTATGAAAGGTTTAAGACTTAGTAAAGAAAAAAGAAAAATAGTTAATTTTATTATGAAAGGATGGACAGTTATTGATGGAAGTGATAGAACTAATGAAGAAATAATTACAGATATTATAGAAAATGATATAGAATTAATAGACTAATAATTTTTATTGTGTCTAACTACTATTATGCTTCATTCAAAAAATTGAACCAATGAGAAACCCAGTAAACAAAAGGCATTTAGATAAATTAGAGAAATACGTCTATAACGCAATGAAAAGAGATGAGCTTGATATAGTGCAACTCTTTCAACGATTAGAGATATACGCTAACTTAAAAAGCATAAGCCAATATGCAAAAGACAATAAACTCTCCTACAACGGAGTGAAAAAACATAGAGAAATAATAACACTATTCGGCTGCAAGTTTGTAGCTGATAATAAATAATTAAATGAAACTAGGAAACTTAATAGAACTGATCACAAAGTTCACAGGAATAAAATGGCTATGGAAAAAGATACATCCAGACTGTAATTGTGATAAAAGAAAAGAATCACTAAATGATATTGAATTATGGTAGAAGATATAATACTCTGGAAAGAAATACAAGAAAGAATTACTCATAAAATATCTAATGCAGATTTTAAAATAATGTGTGAACTGCATGCGAAATACTTCAACCATAAATTTGAGATACCATGCTCTTGTAATAAAGCTAAGATAAGACAATGGCTGTTCCAACTAAATGATATACTCAAATGAATACAAGAGATAAAATGGCAGAGATGCAAGAACAAGAAGATACAATAGTAAAAGCTGTTATTAGCTCTTTTAAGCAACGTTCTAATATAGGTATAAAGAAGTACAACAAAACATTAGATAGAGATGATTTAAGCACCTTACAATGGTTGCAACATTTACAAGAGGAGCTGATGGATGCTACTCTCTATATTGAGAAACTAAAAAAAAGTGATGATTTAAAATAAAAAAGACTTCTTTTCTTATTATATAATTAATCAAATATTTAGATTTTATTAGATAATGGATAAGAGAAGAAATAATGGAAACACTGGTCACTCAACTAAAGCCAAGGCTGGCACTATAGATAAAAGAAAGAATCAATACAGAAAAGCATTAGAAGAAGCCTGTACAAAAGAAGATGTTATTGAGGTTATTCGTATGGTAAAAAATAAAGCTATACAAAAACAAGATGTAAAAGCTGCTCAATTATTCTTAGAGTATTATGTTGGTAAACCTAAAGAGTCTTTAGATGTTACAACAGATGGAGAAATGATAAATATACCGATCATTCAGTTTAAGAAATCAAATGAGTAACATCATTATAAATGAAAAGTTTGAACCTTTAAGAGAGAGTAAAGCAAGATACTATATCATTACTGGAGGAAGGGGTTCATCAAAGTCTTTTAGTACAACATTAATAGAAGGAACAAATACTTTTAAACAAGGGTATAATTGCTTGTACACTCGTTATACAATGACATCTGCTGAGTTGTCTATCATACCAGAATTTAATGAGAAGATTGAACTTCTCCAGTCATCTGATTACTTCGATATAAACAGAAAAGAAATAACCAATACAATAACAGGAAGTAAGATAATATTTAGAGGTATAAAAACATCTGCTGGAAATCAAACAGCAAACTTAAAATCTCTTCAAGGTATATCAACATGGGTATTAGATGAAGCTGAAGAGATGGTAGACGAGAATGAGTTTGATACAATTGATCTATCTGTAAGAAGCAACACACAACAAAATAGAATCGTATTAATCTTAAACCCTACCACAAAAGAACATTGGATATACAGAAGATTCTTTGAAACCAAAGGAGTAAAAGAAGGGTTCAATGGTGTGATGGGTGATACTTGCTACATTCATACTACATACTTAGACAATAAAGAAAACCTTCCAGAATCTTTCTTAAACAATATAGAAAACATAAGGCTTACAAATCCTAATAAATACAAGCATAAAATTCTTGGAGGATGGTTAGATAAAGCAGAAGGAGTTGTGTTTACTAATTGGTCTTTTGGTGTATTCAATCCAGATGGTTTACAGACATCTGCTGGAATGGACTTTGGATTTTCTGTTGATCCTGATACACTTACTGAAGTTGCTATAGATAAGAATAAAAGAAAGATATATGTTAAAGAACATCTTTACAGAAATGGATTAGGAACAACTGAACTAGCAGAAATCATTTTAAATAGAGTAGGGAAAAAACTAATTATTGCAGATTCTGCTGAACCTCGCTTAATATCGGACTTGAAATTTAAAGGAGTAAATATAAAAGCAGTAAAAAAAGGAACTATTGAAAGTGGGATTACTACAATGCAAGACTTTGAAATAGTTGTAGACCTTAACTCTAATAATATTGCAAAGGAATTAAACAACTATGTTTATTTAGATAAAGGTTCAAAATTATATTTAGATGATTTCAATCATGCAATTGATGGAATCAGATATAATGTTATTTATAATTTAGATAATCCTAACAAGGGTGCATACTACATAAGATAAATGGATAACAAGCACATGATAGCAGTTCTTGAGTGCTTCATACATCATAGAACAGGCAAACAAATTAGGATTGCAAAGCCAACAAAACCTAATCATTACTTACTACTTACAAAAGCATATGAAAATTGTAAAGGTTTTTTTATAAAATAGGTCTCTTTTTTCATTATATATAAAAGGTTTTATATGCAAATAGAGATAAATGTACCTACATCGTTAAACGAAATTACACTAGAGCAGTATCAAAGATATTTAAAAGCTACAGAAGAGACTCCAGATGGCTCTTTATTAGATGCTAAAATTATTGAAATCTTCTGTGGTATTCCTGTGTCTGAAAGCTATAAACTAAAGATGTCTAGTGTACAAGCTATCGTAGATATCTTAGTTGATATGCTAAATGAGAAGCCAACACACATTAATAGATTTTCTTTAGATGGTGTACAATATGGTTTCATCCCAGACCTAGACGAGATGTCATTAGGAGAGTATGTAGATTTGGATGGTAATGCTTCAGACTGGCAAAAGATGCACATTGCAATGAATGTCTTATACAGACCTATAAAAATAAAGAAAGGTACTAAATATAGTATACAAGAATATACTGCTGAAGGCCCTGACAAGATGAAAGATATGCCATTGGGTGTAGCTATAGGAAGCCTTTTTTTTTTCTACAAGTTAGGGTTAGAATTATCGAGTCATACGATTCTCTCTTCAGTCAATCAACAAGAGATGGAGACTATTCAAGAGCAGCTAACTTCGGAAAGAAGTGGGGATGGTACTCATCAATTTATAGCCTCGCTGGAGGAGATGTTACAAAGTTTGAAGATATCACTAAACTAAATTTTCATGAATGCTTTACTTTCTTATCATTCACAAAAGAGAAAGCAGAGATAGAAGCACAACAAATAAAAAGTAAGTTTTAAATGAAAGGATTTTATCAAGTAACGGAAACAATAAAAAACCAACTGTTAGCAGATGTAAATGTAAACACAGTTACAACTGGGGATATAACAAGGGTTGATTTATCGAAGCAAACTATATTTCCTTTATCTCATTTAATAGTTAATAATGTAACAAATGAAGACAATGTGTTGCGTTTCAGCTTATCTGTTCTTGCTATGGATATTGTTGATGTTTCGAAAGAGGCAGTAGTAGATATATTTAGAGGAAACAACAATGAGCAAGATGTTTTAAATACTCAGTTAGCAGTATTAAATAAGTTAGTACAAGTATTAAGAGGAGGCACATTATTTCAAGACCTATACCAGTTAGATGGCTCTCCAAGTTTTGAGCCTTTCTATGATAGGTTTGAGAATGAGATGGCTGGATGGGCATTAACATTTGATGTGATTATAAATAACGATATAACAATATGTTAAGCAATGTAAAAGATGAGCTTAACAGATTTGCTAAGTATGTCATAAGCCAATCAAGAGCAAACCTTACAAGAGGAAAAAAGAACAGCTCTAAAGAGTTATACAATAGTTTAAAGTCTAACTTAAATGTAAGTCCAAACAGTTTTGGATTGAAGTTCTTGATGGAAGACTATGGAGTATTCCAAGACAAAGGAGTAAGTGGAAAAAAAGTAAAATATAATACTCCTTTTAGTTACAAAGATAAAATGCCTCCTCCGAGTAAGATGGATAAGTGGATAGTAAGAAAAGGTTTAAAAGGAACAAGAGATAAAGAAGGAAGATTTATACCTAGGAGGTCATTACAATTTATGATAGCTAGAAGCATTTTTAATAAAGGTATAAAGCCTAGTATGTTTTTTACCAAACCATTTAAAAAAGCCTTTGATAATTTACCTAAAGATATAGTAGAAGCATACAAATTAGATGTGGAAGAATTAATAAAATATACTACAAATGGCAATAATTAATACTAGAAGTCCTCACTATATCTCTGTAGCAATTGCAGACCTAGGAGTTGCAACTTTAACAATTGAAGTTTATACAGGAGACAAGACTACAGGGTTTACTGGTGTGCCTCAATATAATTTAAGTAAGCAAGTAATAGGATCAACTGCTAAAATATCATTTGAAGTATCTGAGCTAATAAGAGATTATTTAGATGTCTCTTTTGATGGAGACTATGATACAACAGCAGAAGGTTCTTCTAAATGGGTAAGAACTATTTTAACTGCTGTAGATGGAAATGGTGTACAGCTATCACAAACAATAAGTACAGATTTAGCCTTTAACAGTTATGGTTATTTTGAGGAGGGTGCTAACTATTCTTTTGATAATAAGTCTTTGTTGATGTCACAAAGAGATATAAAAGTAACTCCTCTTGGAGATTATAGAATACCAATATACACAGAGAACAATCCAACATTATTATTTTTAGATTCTGCTGGAGCAACACAAAGAACAGTATCATATACCACAAGCACACAAAGTAACGGACAAATAGAATCGGTTGAGTTATTTCCAGAACTATGTGTAAACGGAAATTTCACAACAGATAGTGGATGGACAAAAGAAACTACTGACTGGACAATAAACAATGGTGCAAGTTTTTTAAATTCTTCTGATTTAGCAAAGGATAGATTATTTCAATCTTCTGCTGGTTTAACTGATGGGGTAAATATTACCTCTGAATTTACTGTGACAAATTTTAGTGGAACTGGTAGTGCTTCTATGCGTTACCCTTTCCCTATTCCAATTACAAGAAATGGATTTTATAGAGTATCTGGAGTTGGAGAGAATATTGAAAGAATACAATTTGAAGCAGAAGCAACAGACTTAACTACACCTCTTACATTCTCTATTGATAATGTATCTGTTAAAAAGACTGTAGATGTAAGCAGTATAAGAGTAACAGATGACAATTCAATAAATGTAATATCTGTCTCTGAGGATTGCGAGAGTAAGTACACACCATATAAAGTAACATTTACAAACAAGTTTGGAGTATTACAAGATTTGTATTTCTTCCAGAGGTCTAAAGAAAATATGTCATCAAAGAGACAGAGCTATAGTTCAAATACGTTGAACTCATCAAACTCATATAGTATATCTGATCACACAAAAAGAGATTTTAATATCACAGCTTCTGAGACTATTTCTTTAAGTAGTGGATTTGTACCTGAGTCATATAATGATGTGTTTAAACAGTTGATGTTATCTGAAACTGTATGGCTTAACAACGAACACAACCAAGTATTACCAATCAATATAAAGACAAGCAGTATCAGTTACAAAACTCAAGTAAATGATAAGCTAATAGAGTACACAATAAATTTTGAGAACTCATACAATGTACTAAACGATATACGATAAATGCAGAGCGTTCAACTTTACATAGGTAGTGAAAGAATTGAGTTGTTTGATGATGAGAGTGTAGTCCTTACTCAGTCAATTCAAAACGTAAAAGATATAAGTAAAATTTTTACAGATTTTACGAGGACTTTTAGTGTTCCAGCAACTGCAAAAAATAATAAAGTCTTTAAGCATTTTTATAATTCTACGATCACAAATACATTTGATGCACGATCTAAGGTAGATGCTACAATTGAGTTGAACCATTTAAAATTTAGAAGTGGTAAAGTAAAACTAAATGGAGTTGATTTAAAGAACAATAAACCGAGCTTGTATAGGATTACATTCTTTGGTAATACAGTCTCTTTAAAAGATACTTTAGGAGAGGATAAGTTAGGTTCTTTAAGTAGTTTAAATACTATAGAGTTAGTGTATGATTCTTCAAGTATAAAAAGTTCTTTACAAGCGAATCCATCTTCTAACGATGTTATTGTTCCATTAATAACACATACTAAAAGATTGATTTATGATAGCAATGTTTCTTCAACTACTGCTGAAAATGTTGCATACAATAGCAATGTAACAGGAGTTTATTGGAATGATTTAAAATATGCTTTAAGAGTAGATAAAATTGTACAAGCAATATCATCAACTTATGGTATTAATTTTAGTGATGACTTTTTTACAAGCACAAATGAACCTTACTACAATTTGTTTATGTGGTTGCATAGAAAAAAGGGAGATGTTACATCAACTGGTACTGGAAATATATTAGCACAATCTTTGGTTAATACTTGGACAGTAACACACAACCCACAACAGACTGGAATAATAAATGTATCTACTTTAAATATAACATCAATTACTTTAAATCCATCCCCAAATTCAAATTTTCAATTTGGAGGATTGACATTAAAACTAAGGACAACAAGTACAGACTTATATAATGTATCAATTCAGATAAATGGACAAGAGGTGCATAGAGCTGTAGATGTATCTGGAGATTTAGATATATCTGATACTGAGTATAATTTAGTAGCTGGTGGTTATAATGTGATAATTGAATCAGCTAATAATATAACATTTACAGAAGTAACTTGGCTATTAGCAACTAGCTTTGGACTTGCAACAATATTTACACCATTTACATCTGCTTCTTTTACGCATAACAATTCTTTTAGTTTTATTATATCACAGCAGATACCAGATTTAAAAATCATAGACCTTATGATTGGTCTATTTCGTATGTTTAATCTTACGGCTTATGTGGATGAGAGTACAGATAAAATAGTTGTAAAAACTTTAGATAGTTATTATGCTGGGGGCAACTCTTATGACATTAGTGAATTTTTAGATGTAGATAAAAGCTCTGTTGATTCGGCTTTACCATTTAAAGAAATAACCTTTGAACATGGAGACACAAAAACACTACTAGCAAAACAACACGAACAACTTGCAGCTCAGACTTGGGGAAAGATGCACTATAATCAAGTAGGTGGATTAGATTCGGGAGTAGACATATACAAAGTTAAAACACCTTTCTCACAATTGAAATATGAAAGGTTGAGAGACTACAATACAGATGCAGATACCTCTGTTCAATACGGATATTTTGTTGATGACAACCAAGAACCATACATCGGTAAACCTTTGTTATTTTATCCAATTAGAAACAATGGTAATAATATTTCTTTTGTTGAAGATAGTACAACACATTCACAGATTGTAAATTATAACATACCATCAAATAGCGTTGCTTTGTCATCTGCTACGAGTAAGTATAATATAAATTTCAACAACGAGATCAATGAATATACAGCAGAGAATGACTTTACTGATACCTTGTTTCAAGCATACCACAGCGACTATATCTCTGATGTATTTGATGTAAGAAATAGGCTAACAAAAGTAAGTGCTTATCTACCATTAAGAATTTTACTTAATTATACGTTAGCAGATAGGTTTTCAATCTTTGGCAATAGGTATAAGATAAATTCTATCAAAACTAATTTCAAGACTGGCAAGTCTGATATAGAGTTATTGAATGATATTTTTGTTGTTCCAGCTCCAACAATTCCACCAGATCAAACACCTCCAACTGTACCAACAAGTTTAACAAGTTCGAACTTAACAGCGACATCATTTATACTTTGTTGGAATGCTTCAACAGACTCTGGAGTAGGTGTAAAGAGTTATCAAGTTTTCCAAGATGGAGTATTAATTCAAAGGATTTCAGCAGTTCCTATCAACTTTGTGTATTGTGCAACTATAGTAGGATTAACAAGTGGTCAAACGTATGTGATGACAGTAAGTGCAACTGACTTTAATAACAATGTATCAAACCCATCAACAGCATTAACAGTAACAACCATATCATAATGATAAAAGAGATATTAGAATTGTTAAGAGATACAGACTGCAAGTCTGAGATAGTACAAATAGCAAAAGGAAAAAATAAATTTCCAGATAGTTTTAAAGAAATATTTACAAGACAAAAGCAAGAAATGCAATGGAAAAAATAATTGTTGAACTAGAAGCAAAAACAAACAAAGCCTTAAAAGGAATTGATAATGTTGCTAAGAGTGTATCAGACTTAAACAAGGAGGTTGTAAGCTCTAATAAAAAAACAGCAGAGTCTTTAAATGGTATTCAAAAAGTTACTAAGACAGTTACAAAAGGAGTAAAAGGATTAGGTACAGGATTAAAGGCTCTTGGACTAGGGTTAATTATTTCTTCTTTAGATACTTTAAAAGATTTGTTTTCTCAAAACCAAAAAGTTGTTGATCTATTTACTACAGCTTTTGAGTTTGCTGGTCAGATGGTAAGTCAAGTTACAACAGCGGTTACAGATATTTATGATGCACTTACACAGACAACAGACCAATTTGATGCACTAGGTAAGGTTATTTCTGGAGTTGTTACAATTGGATTAACTCCTCTTAAATTAACTTTCTACGGAATAAAGTTAGCAGTACAAGAAGCGATGTTAGCTTGGGAAAATAGTTTTTTAGGAGGTAAAGATGAGGAGACAATAAAGCAATTAAATTTATCAATAACAGAAACAAGAACAAATCTTTTAGATGTAGGAAAGGCAGCTTTAAATGCTGGTAAAGATATTGTAGATAATTTTGGAGAGGCAGTAACTGAGGTTGGAGATGCTGGAAAAATTGTAGCAAAAGAATTAGGAGAGGTAAATGTAAAAAGTGCTTTAGAGTCTGCAAAAGCCATTACAGAATTAAAGAAGTCTGCTGAATTAGCATCTGTTTTAAACCAAGGATTGATTGAGCAGTATGATAGACAAGCAGAGCAATTAAGACAGATAAGAGATGATGACAGTAAAAGCATAGAAGAAAGAATAAAAGCGAATGAAGAACTTGCTTTGGTATTAGACGAGCAAGAAGTAGCAATGAAAAAAAATGCACAGATTGCTGTTGATGCTGCTGCTGCTGAATTATCTAAAAACAAAGATAGTATTGAACTACAGAAAGCATATCAAGATGCGTTAAATGAACAGGCTGGAATTGAGGCACAGATAACTGGATTTAGAAGTGAACAACAAACCAACACAAACTCTTTATTAAAAGAGCAGAAAGAGATAATGAACGAGATTTCTTTGTTTGGTAAATCTGAAAGAGAAAAAGAAAGGTTAGAGCTTCAACAAGAGTATGATTTAAACAAAGAGCTAATAGAAAGAGAGGTTACAGATGATGCAGAAAAGAAAGAGCGTTTACTTGCTTTACAAACTGACTTCAATACTAGATTAAAGGAGATAAATGATGGTTTTGATGCAGAGGATATAGAGACTAAACAATTAAAAGCAGATAAAGAAGCTGAGATAGAGCAACAAAAAATAGCTATAAAACAAAACACTTTAAGTAATATTGTTTCTATTGCTAATGCAGAATCAGCAGTTGGTAAAGCAGCATTAATTGCTAAACAACTTTTAATGGCTAAAGAATTAATATTAGAGATAAAGAAAACAATTACATTTTCAACACAAGCAGCAGCAAGGTCAACTGTTGCTATGGCAGAAGGCTCAGCACAAACTGCTAAAATTGGATTTCCACAAAATATTCCTATGTTAATTGGTTATGCAGCACAAGCTGCTGGTATTTTCTCTGCTATAAGGTCAGCAGTAAAAAGTTCTAAAGCTGGTGCATCAATCCCAAACATTACACCACCATCATCTCCATCAGTACCAACTGGAGCATCTGTTCCTCCAGCATTTAATGTAGTTGGGGCAAGTGATACAAATCAGTTAGCAGATGCAATAGGTGGGCAGTCTAAGCAACCATCAAGAGCTTATGTTGTGGCTTCAGATGTATCAACAGCTCAGGCATTAGATAGAAATATTATTACAGAAAGTGGAACATAAAAATACAAAACACATTAAATAAATCATTATATAGATATGAGAATTATAGAATTAATTTTAGATGATGATGAGGCAATCGGTGTAGAAGCTATTTCTGTAGTTGAAAACCCAGCTATTGAGTCAGATTTTATAGCACTTAATAAACAAGAGATAAAACTTGCTGAAATAAGCAAAGAGAAAAGGCTTTTAATGGGTGCTTTATTGATACCAAAGAAACCTATTTACAGAAAGTCAGGTGATGATGAATACTATATTTTCTTCTCAGAAAAGACAGTAGCAAAGGCTTCTCAATTATACCTACAAAATGGAAACCAATCAGAAGCAACACTAGAGCATGATGCAGAATTGAAAGGATTGACATTAGTTGAAAGTTGGATCGTAGAAGATAAAGCAAAAGACAAGACTGCTTTGTATGGTTTAGATGTTCCTGTAGGCACATGGATGGGTTCTGTAAAAGTAGAGAACGAAGATGTATGGAATGATTATGTAAAGACTGGTAAAGTAAAAGGATTTTCTATAGAAGGATATTTCGCTGATCGATTAGAATCAAAACCAAAAGCAGAATTATCAGCAGACGAAAATAAAATAGAAGAACTTAAAAAGTTATTAAGTTGAGCAGAAGATCGGTTTATTGTTATTGCAAAAACACCTATACAGTTTTGGAATGTGACTGTAAAAAAAGCAAAGATAGAGAAATCTGGAGGCAAGGAATAGGTAGAACAACTGCAATACCAGCAATCCCAGATGATATTTTTGATTCAACATTTGACACAACATTTAATTAAAAATTATGAGCATAAAAAGCGAAGCAATAATTATAAGAGATGAAACAACAACTGGTGCAAATACTGCTGCTAGAGTTGGTACTAATCTTGTATCAATTGCAGATGATTTAATAGCAAAACAATCTGAGATAGATTTAAATACTGCAAAGGTTGGAATAACTACTCAGCAATCAACTGACA
>Ga0209196_1002286_pt1 | contig 12455 bp, 9 predicted proteins | sample COGITO_mtgs_1105_5_FD_184801 | JGI IMG/M metagenome (GOLD analysis project Ga0209196, IMG submission 184801) | Pelagic marine microbial communities from North Sea - COGITO_mtgs_110509 (SPAdes) (version 2) | ecosystem: Environmental > Aquatic > Marine > Epipelagic ... | reverse complement strand
AAAATCAAAAAAAAGACACAAATTACAAAAAAAATAGATAAAAAAATTATTTTTTAATTTTAACCCACAACCCTTTTTTTGGATTAAAATTAAAAATCTATATATTGTGTTATAATTCAATTTAGATTTTGCTTAATTATGAGTCTAACTTTTATAACCTTAATCACAATTATCCATTTTTCGCTTTTGTCAATAACGGCATATGGCGCATATAAAAGAAATAGAAGCTGGTTTACTTTAGGCCTTTGTTTTTTCAGTACTATCCCAATAATTGTAGAGTCATTGCTTTATGCCCTAGACGATGCTTTAGTGCGCCTTCCTGTAATCATTATGTTTTTGACACAGGTCATAATTACCCTGCCTATAGGAGTGAAATATGCCGCAAATGATCCGACAGCACTGGCTATAACTCAAAAAATTGGTTTTGCTGTTATAGTCGCAAATTTATGTCACGGCTATCTAATTTTAAGTGAATCGCTTAATAATGTTCCTATCCTATTTGGCGTTTTTCATTTGTGCATGGCCACAATTGTGCTTTATGCGATTATTAGATCACACACATCACCAAACATTCGTTGGAACTAGTTTTTGTCGTTTAACCAACACCTTTTCATCATAAAATAAACACCTTATTTAGACTGTTTTAAGGATTCTAAAATAGCGTTAAAATGGTTTTCAATTTTTGTGTCTGTTATTCCAAACATCGTTTTTTTAGGCTTCCCATTTTTTCGATGCAAATAAAGTCCTTTCAAATCATCCCACTCTACATCCATGTTTTGAGACATGTTTACTGTATTTCCAAGTTGCATAGAAACAACGATGCATTCTATACTGCCTTCATGGGTCTTGAAAACCAGGTTGTAGCGCACTGCAAAACTATTGACGAATCCCATAGACTTCATAGTATATAAGTCAGAAATTGTTTCTTGAATCACGAGTTCTTCTGCTGGAGTTGAGGACATCAAAACATCCTCTGGGTACGCATACTTAGAAGCGATGTAGTTGTACACAATTTCATAATTCTCGGCAGCAGACCGTTCATTAAATACAAAGGCAGAAGCGTTCATCACAGATTTGAGACCTGCAATAGCTTTTGTTTCATCCGTTTTTACATATTTAAATGTTGTGTCTTGGGCTTGTAGCTGACTACAAAAAATGAAGCTAATTAAAAATAAAATTGATTTCATATATATATTATTTAGTGTCGGTCAGATGTGACCTCCATTTAACCTCTCAACGGAGTGTCAAGATTTAAAGATGGATTTGAGATAGTATAGTGTGATTAAAGAAAACCGTTTACTTGTTTTTGGTTTGGTTATAGAAATGAGCCACTTTATAAATATTATCATACTTAAACCATCTTTTATCGGTGGTACGGCTCATGAATTTTTCATTATCATAACAAAGTCTTCTCATTTGTTTTCTAAAAACCAAGGCTGTTAGTTTAGAAATTCGGCCGTCTTTAAGCGCTAAGTAACTGAGCATTTGACCTTGATTAAATGTAATCGAACCCGGATTATTTTGTACAACATTCGCTTTTGGGTTTTGAAAAATAGTAAGATGTTCCCCATAATATAGAGTGACATAAAACAGACGTTTCCCATATATTTTTTTAAAGTTTTTAGGCAACGAAAGAATAATCAGTCCATCATAAGAGATCAACTGGCAATCGGCCGCTTTAATGGTTCTTGCTTTATCGCCTTTTTTCACTCTATAACGGAATGAATTGATGTCATTCTCTTTATACGTATAGCCTTTAACTTGACCCACAAGCTCACTGCCATCAGCTAATACAATGGTTCCAGGGAGCCATGATGAACCCACGAATTTCTTGGTCGTTGAAGTGTTTCCACTGTTGTAATATGATTTTGTAGTCTGTGCTACTGCAGTTGCGCCTATGATTAGAAAGGCAAAAATAATAAGTTGTTTTCGCATGATTGGTTAATTTGTTTGCAATTTAAGCTATTTATTATGGATATGAAACAAAAAAAGCCCACTCTGTGAGCGGGCTTTAGATTGTTTAGATTGGAAAACTTTAAACGGCCTTCTTTACAAAAGGTAATCCAGTTTTTTCGTTTTCTACAATCATTTTTCCATCAGGAAGATCACATGTATTATCACGCTCATCTTTTGCGAAATAATAAATAGTTTGTTCTCTACCACCTTTAAGAATTACATCTTTAGTGTGTAAAAAATACGTCTTTCCTTTGCTATTTTTGAATGAATATCCCATAATATATATTTATTTTAGTCTAAATTACAAAAATTAGTTTGTTCTTTCCAAAAAAAATATCAGATAAATGCTGTTTTTTTTAAAAACTAATCCTAATTGTTAATAAAATGGGTGATTTTGGAGTGAATTTGCTGTAAATACGGTGGTAATTCATCAAATAGCCAAGGATGCTGACTTCCAAACACATGATTTGCGCCTTCCAATACGGCCAAATATGCGTTAGGACACCACGTATGTAGCATCAGAGCCTCCTCTAAATGAACACTTGTGTCATGATCGCCATGAATAATAAGGAATGGCAGCTGTAATTTTTTAACGGCCGTTTGAATCGTAAGTCTGGATTCATTTGCCATAAAATTTTCGTAGAATTGATAATAGTGAGGCATTTGTTGTTTTGTACGGCCATTCATTACAAAACGGACGCCTTCCGATTTCCAAGTTTTAAGATCGGCTCCTTTTGGAAACCTCGATTTAAAATCTGAAACACCCGCCAAACTCACTAGCTTTTTAACTCGGGAATCTTCGGCGGCTTTAAGAGTTACAATGCCACCACCTCGACTGTGTCCAACTAAAATAATATTAGAGGTGTTAATATTCGGATGCTTTGCATAGGTCGTTTCTACCCAATTAAGCACCGCGTTCAAATCGTCCAGTTCTTTTGTATAATTATTATGACCAAAAGCTTCGAGGTCAGGAAAATCGATGGGTTGCTTAACAGTCCCGCCATTGTGAGAAAAATTAAACTTTAAGACCGCTGTACCAGATGCGGCAAATGCTTCTGCAAGCAAACTCCAAGCGCCCCAGTCTTTAAAACCTTTATACCCATGGCAAAAGATAATTAGTGGTGCGTATTCAATAGCGTTATTATAAAATACATCTAATAAGATCGGACGGCAATGCGGTCCTTTAATATCGATATTTTTTTTAGTTACAACCATTAAACTTCTTTTTCGATAAAATCAATATCTTGGTTAAAGAGCTCCAAAATTAGCTTTTTAAGCTCCAACTCGTAGTTCTCTAAAGTTTCAATAGATAGGAGCGTCGTTTTTTGAGCATAAGCCCCTGGCTTATCTTTCTTTGCAAACTTAAGCAATCCTGATTTGAGGTTTTTAAACGAAATGATTCCCGCTTCAACTGCTGTTGTAAAAGGGGCCTGGGTGTTTATCATATAGGCATACGTCAAGATTTGAAAACTTTTACTGTACGCTTTATAGTCTGAGGTCAAATCTTCCCAATTCACGAGTTCTAACTCGGATTGAGAAACTTGAGAGGTCTTATAGTCAATGATTCGTTGGGTGCCATTACAGGTGTCTACCCTGTCAATCGTTCCAATTAATTGAACCGGTGTTTGGAGTTCGGGAATATCAATTGCCACTGCAATCTTTGATTCAATTGCGTCAATTTTAATTTGATCACCATTATTGATACACGCTAATTCGTACGCCAAAAAATTAGAAACATAGCGTTTCGCTATTTCAAAACTAATAAGATTTAAGCCCGTTGTGATATCGCCTTCTTTAAAGAGCTCCTTAAAATAGCGAGTCACGGTGGGTTCGATTTTGGGTTTTAAAGCAGTGATCATTGCCGCATCCAACACACAGCCTACAAAAGGGGTGTAAAAAGCTTCTAACGTATTATGAATAACACTTCCAAAGGTGTTCGCAGCGATCGTTTCTTCCAAAAGGTTTTCTGCCTTGACACCCAAAATTTTCTGGTTGTAAAAGTCGATGGGATTTCGAATATATTGACTCAGAGAAGAGGGTGAAAATCCTTTTTCGGCCACACGTTTGAGTTGGGATAAAATTTCAGGTGATTTTTTGACGGCCAATAGTTGAGGCGTGATTTGTGGTGTCTCTGGGATCACTATTTTGTGATCTAATTCATGATGTGCTTCAAATTCTAGTTGGGTTATAAATCGACTGCGTTCACCGCCACTCAACACATCGGGTTCTGTATTGTATATAATATGGGCATGCTTCGCACGTTGAAGCAAACGGTAAAAATGATAGGTATAAACCGCATCCTTTTCTTTATAGGTTGGCAAGCCGTTTTCGACTTTAACATCAAACGGAATAAATGAATTGTTCGTTTTCCCTGCAGGTAAAACACCTTCATTCACAGAAACAATGATCACAGTCTCAAAGTCTAATACCCGCGATTCGAGCATTCCCATGATTTGCAGTCCTTTTAAAGGTTGGCCTTTAAAATCAAGCGTTTCCGAGCTTAATAATTCCTTGTAAAGGTTTTGTAAAACTTTAATACTTGTGAGATAGCTATATGATTTATTTAACCGCTGTAAATGATTAAATATTTCAGAAAAACGATATAAATACTCTAAAGGTAAAAGATGGTTGTTTTTAGAAGTGGAATAATGATCTTTAAGTTTAAAGATAAGAGTCAAAACACTTTCGATTGCTTTGGTTGGCTGGTCATTCCAGGTTCCGAACAAAAGTTCTAAAACAGTATCATGATCTGGTGCGATTGCAATGATTTGATCTTTCGTAAGACTTACTAAGTTTTGATTTTTGATGGTTGTCATAATCAATTGTGCAGCATCCTGATCTTGAGTTTGAAACAAGGGACGTACAAATTGGTGGGATAAGACCGCAATGACATCTTGGTAGTAATAATGTGACGATGCTTCTTTTTGGAGTTGAAACCATTGGTCTATAAAAGCGGCAAAAGGAATTTGTTTTAAAGGCAACCCCATCGTGATATTAATGTCTTCAATCGAGCTTGGAATCGAATTCAATATTGGGATTAGCAAATCCTCATTTCCTAAAACCAACGCTGTGTTTTGAAGCTTATTTTCGGAGAATAGTCGTTGTAACAACGCGCCTACGTATTTAACCTGACCTATGTTTTTTGGTGTTCCGACTACGGATATATGTTTGGGTTTGGTATAATAATTAGAAACCCATTTTATAGGGTGGGATTTGAAATGTTTCCATGCTTTTTGATGTTGTCTTATAAAGTAGCCCGCATCGTGTTGGGGCGTTTCTAAAAACGTTTGATCAATATCCCAATAGATCGTTGCTTTGTTTTGTTTTAGTAATTCCTGAATAATGGTGGATTCCGAAGCATTTAAAGCATTAAACCCTAAAAACACATGTGATGTATCGGGGTTATTCTGAATATACCCCTCAAGTTTTTCGACGGCTTCTCGGTAAATCAATCCCTGATAGCCTGCTCCTTTTTGAAGGAGGTGCTTTGTAAACTTTTTGTAATATTTATAAATTTGTTTCCAAAAAAACAAATAACCTTTAATAAGCGGCGTCGAATTCGCCTCTAAGGACCAGTGATTTAATTCTTGAATTGCTGAGAGGTACTCAAAAATCTGATCTTGTGGTATTAAATAGCGATCAATTTCATTAAAATCTTGGAGTACAATAGGGGCCCACTTTGAAAAACTATCAAAAGAATCTTGTTCATTTTGAGGGGTTAGTTCTAAATAAACCTCGTAAAATTCAAAAAGAAGTTCGGTATTACTTAGAAGTCTGAGTTCAGACAACTCTTCAATAAAGGTCTCAACTGCAATGATTTGAGGTAAAAAGCTAGTGGTTTTATTTAATTTAGACCACTCCATTTTAAGAAACAGCCCAGCCCGTTTATTCGGAAGAATAAGGCTTAGTTTGGAAACATCTTTCGAGTGTGCTTCTAAGTCTTTTAGAACGTCATAAATAAAACTTGTCATGTTATAAAAATAAAAAAACGCTTCGCAATAGCGAAGCGTTTTAAGCTTTTTATTATGTAGTGGTAATAACTACTTTGCTAATTTAACTTCTACACGTCTGTTAGCAGCTCTTCCTGCAGCAGTCATGTTAGATTCAATTGGAGTTGTTTCACCATATCCAACAGTTGTTAATCTTTCCGCAGAAACACCATTCGATGTAAAGTAGTTTACAACAGCATTCGCTCTAGATTCAGATAATCTTTGATTAAATGCTTTGCTAGAAATACTGTCTGTATGACCTTCAACGATAAAGTTTGCTTTTGGATATTCATTAAGAATTCCTGTAATTGCTTGTAGCGTTGGAAATGCTGATTTCTTGAAATTTGATTTCCCTAAGCTAAAGTTTATTGTTCTTGCGTAGTTTGTAAGTTGAGTCTGTACATCTTCTGTAGGAAGAACAACCTCAGGACAACCGTTGTTTGCAACAGTTCCTGCTTCAGTAGGACAGTTATCGTCTTTGTCTAACACACCGTCACTATCACCATCTTTCCAAGGACATCCACCATTTGCAACTGGACCTGCCTCATTTGGACATGTATCTTGTGCATTGGCAACACCATCTGAATCTGAATCTGGACAACCAGCTAATGCCTTTAATCCTGCTTCATTTGGACAATTGTCTTTATTATCAGAAACGCCATCACCATCAGTATCAGGACACCCTTTAAATTCTGCTAATCCTGCTTCATTTGGACAAGCATCTTCTGAATCTTGAATACCATCTGCATCAGAATCTGGACATCCATCAAATTGTGCTAAACCAGCAACTTCTGGACAGGTATCGTCTTTATCATACACGCCATCGCCATCAGTATCAACTCCACCGAACTTTACAGAAAGTCCTAACGAGTGCTGAAAGTGCGATGTTAATTGTTTTTCAAATGAATTCTTGTAAGTCGATTGTGCCGTAAGACCAAAATTCTTAGTAATCCAATATGCAACGCCTACTGATCCGTTAAACGTCGCTGAACCAGCTAAATCACTCGTAGAGTCATCTGATGCAATCGTATTATATTTACCCTTTTCGATCCAAGTATAACCCCCACCGATAGCTAAAAAAGGCTCAAGTCTTGAGGTGTTTAAAAGCGTAGATAAACTATACTTTACGTTTGCATCAACACCATAATACATAAGGTTATCTACTGCAACACTAGGCTCGCCTTCTAAAGAACCCCATTTTTCAATTCTGTTCATTGATCCAGAAATACCGATTGAAAAATCGTTATCAAGATACCTTTGTACAGAAAGCGTTGAAAATGCAGGAAGGACATTCCAATGATCAGAGACGTTAAAGAACTCTCCAAAGAAATCTCCCTGTGGAGCATCTTCTCCAACTGGATAAACATCAACGGCGTTAACGCCTATTGTAATTTGCCAAGGATTGTTACTGTCCTGAGCGTTCACATTGCCAATCACAACGATTAGTAAAGTGGATAGAATTAATCTGCTAAGATTTTTCATATTAGTTAAATTTAGTATTTTTAATTGCTTGCAAAAGTATGGTGTTAATCATAGAAAACAAATTTAAAATCAAAAAAAATGCTAATAATGTATAAGTGTATTTGAATTAAACTTCAATAATTGTGTTTTTAAGCAAGTTAAATGCTGTTTTTTAACCTAATAACAACTTAATCTCTATGTTTGAGTTGACATAAACCAGTATTTTTTTACTGACTTTATAACCCATTTCTTGAACAATATCAGAATAGGTCTCCAATTGAGTCTCGTATTTATCGTAATGATCGCCAGTTTTATAGTCGATAATGACTGCTGTTAAGTCCTTAAAAAGAACCAATCTGTCTGGGATGATTATGGTTCCAGATGCGGTCATAATTTCGCGTTCATTGTAAACCTCAACATCAGAACTATAATACGGAGTTAATAATGGGTGACTCACAATTGCTTCCAAAGTACTAAAAAGTTCATCGCTTTGAGTCGATGAAATCACGCCTGCATTAAAAAAATCGAGCAGTGTCGTTTCAATATCAGATTTAGTATAAATCTTTGACATTAGTAAATGAATTAAATTCCCTTTCTCAAGTGCATCTTTTTGGGATGTATCCCACAAGTACCCTGCATTCGTCGCCATCGACACATTGAGGTGTTCTTTAGGGGTCGATATAAATTCGCGCTGAAGTACTGTTGGGTATTTTGCAGGTTTGGGCAGATCAATTTTTTCAAACACCCCAAATTCATATTCAAATGTTGCGCCTTCCCAATTACCAATTGATTTTAGATAATTAATTAAAAGCCCTGAATATGTTTTAAGGTTTTCTTCTCCTTTTTTGGAAACCGACGCATTTCCTACAATGTATAACTGCTCGACGGCTCTTGTAAGAGCGACGTATAACAAGTTAATGTTATCGAGTTCTAGTTTTGATTGATGATCTCTAAAAATAGATTCTCCTTCCGAACCGTAGGCCTCAAAGTCTTTGTTGTAATTTAATAAAAAATGTGAAAAAGGTGCGTATGACGATTCCAACGGCATCCATTCTTTTGGCTCCAATTCTTTATAAATGTCTAACTCTGCAAAGGGAAAAATGACCACAGGAAATTCCAATCCCTTCGATTTATGAACCGTCATAATTTGAACCGCATTAATGCCCTTTGGAGTCACTACGCTTAAACTATCTTTTTTAAGGTTATAATGATCTATAAATTGTTGAATACTCGGAGTTGGTTTTTGAGTGAATTCAAGTACAAAATCTAAGAAAAACTGAATATAGGCATTCGATGTTTTTGACAATCGAAAACTACTAATTATATACTCAACAGATTCATAAATAGAAAGCTGGAGAGCAGTCGTCGGAGAAAACTGAAGCCCTAAAGGTTCTAGTGATTTGAAAAATGCCGTTCGGTTTAACGGAATGGATTTAGATCGAAACAAATGGGAGTCACCCAACTCGTTATGGGCTAAAATATAATTGAGAACTTCCAATTTTGCTTCCATGTTTGAAGGCTCGTGCAAATACGTTAACAGGCTAATAATATATTTGACTTCTGGTGATTGCGCCACTAAAAGGGTCTCGCTCGAAACAATATCGATTCCGTTTTGGCTTAATAAGTTTGCTACCGCAATCCCTTCTTTACGTTTTCGGACGAGCACACAGATGTCTTTCCATTTAGCGTCTGGGCTTGAATCTAAATAGGTAGTTATAATTTTTAAAACTTTTTCCGCATATAAAAGTTGTTTGTCAGACCCTTTTTCAAATTCTAAAAAAGAAATATTGACATAGCCAGTTTTAGCATTAAACTCTAATTGAGGGGGGGATTGGTATAGCGATTTATACGTCTCATTTTAAAAAGTAACGTTCGATAGGTGTTCAAAAAAATTATTATTGAAGTCCACGACTGTCTTGCAACTTCTGTAATTTGTTGGAAGATGAGAAAGCGTAGCGTCAAAAGGAAATGCTGTCGCGTTATTATGTAAATTAATAAACTGCTCCGCCTTTCCACCTCTCCAGCGATAAATTGCTTGTTTAGCATCCCCAACCAACATAGCACTGCCGTTTTCTTCCGCTAGTGTATTGGTTAACAATGGCACCAAATTTTCCCATTGCAACTCGGAAGTATCTTGAAATTCATCAATAAAAAAATGATTAAACTTTTCGCCTATTCGCTCATAAATAAAAGGAGCTGGTTGATCTTTTATCTGTTGACTTATGATGGTGTTAAATTCGGAGATCATCAAAAGGTTCTCTTCGTCTTTAATTATTTTTAATTCTTGATAGATCAAATTTAGGACAGAAAGCGGTGTGGTGTTTTTTCGAATATTTTTTAAATAGCGGTAACGATACACGCCTTGCTTCGTTTTATGAAATGCATCGACAAGCTGAGGGCGAAGTGCATCAATTGCTTCAGCAACGTGTGGCGGCGATTTTTTTGTATATAACGAAGTTGTTTCGATGGATATTTGCCATACTGCATCAAGCTTGATATCAAATTTTTTGGAAGCTAAGGCCGTAAAATGTTTTGGTAAGGACCCTCTTGTAAAATCTGAAAATTCAACGCCGCTCGCTGAAATTGATTCTAAAACTTGGATCGATTGTTCTGCGATTTCTGTCTCAATCGCGTTAATATCGTTTGTTAGCTTTGTTTTTAGGTCTTGGAAATCCTGCAACGACCGTTGCGAAAGCGCCTTTAAAAATGGCGCATCGGTTTCACTGATTAAAAGCTTTGCTGTTTTGACTAGGTCCAAAGCAATGTTCCAACTCTTATCGTCATCTGCTTTTTCAATTGCAAACGCAACCAATACTTTTGTGAGCGCCTTGTTTTTTCCTGCTTTTGAAAGCAACCTATTGACGGCTTTTTGGAGTAAATGATCGGTATCGAGTTCTACTTCAAAATTCATGGGAAGTTTTAAATCAAAAGCAAAAGTCCGAATCAATTTTTGAGTAAACTTATCAATAGTTGAGATGTCAAAGGCTGCATAATTATGCAGAATTTTACTTAAGAGTTGTTTGGATTTGGCATGAATGATCGTCGGAGAACTCTCCAACTCGTCCACAACTTGTTCAAATAACGCGTCTGGCTGACTCAAAATTGTTGGCGAAGCAAACGTCATCAGTGCTCCTACAATCCGCGTTTTCATTTCATCGACAGCTTTGTTTGTAAAGGTAATTGCTAAAACGTGGCGGTGTGGCAAAAATTCTTTAGAGGTTAAAACTATTTTTAAATAGTCTTTTACCAAAGTAAATGTTTTACCACTCCCTGCCGAAGCATTATAGATATTGAATGTTGATGCGCTCACTAAATAAAATTTATACCAAAATAAACAATCTTAATTATATAAGCTCGTAATTTTTATTTGATTATTGTAAATTTGAACGAAACATTTAAACACTTAAAATAAATTCTTATGGCTTTTGAATTACCAAAATTAAATTACGCTTATGATGCACTAGAGCCTCATATTGATGCTCGAACAATGGAAATCCACCATTCTAAACATCATAACGGTTACACCAACAATCTAAACGCTGCCATTGCAGGCACTGATTTAGAAAATAAATCCATAGAGGCAATTCTTGGAAACTTAGACATGTCTAATAAGGCAGTTCGAAATAACGGAGGTGGGTTTTATAACCACTCATTGTTTTGGAATGTCATGAATCCTGAAGGGAAGGAAGCACTTTCTGGAGAGCTGAAAGACGCTATTGTTGCGGCTTATGGATCTTTTGAAGATTTTAAAACTGCTTTTAGTAAAGCGGCTGCAACTCAGTTTGGATCTGGATGGGCATGGTTATGTGTTCATAAAGGTGGAAAAGTAGAAGTTTGTTCTACACCAAATCAAGACAATCCATTAATGCCAGGCGTATCTTGTGACGGCACTCCAATCTTAGGATTAGATGTTTGGGAACATGCTTATTACTTGAATTACCAAAATCGTCGTCCAGATTATATTAATGCATTTTTTAATGTAATTAACTGGAAAGAAGTTAATGCTCGTTTTCAAGCTGCAAAATAAGCTTTAGGAAACTATAGAAAATAAAAAAGGTGAACTTGCGTTCACCTTTTTTGCCCCAAATCTACCATGAACTTAACCTACTTATGTTATGGTGAGTCAAAGATAGCAGTTTAATGTATAGTAGAAGTTTATTTTAGACGAACTGCTGTTTTATTAGATAAAGTGTATTTTCTATCAATAAGCTCTTTCGTTATTCCCTTCAAAAAAGTTAATAAATGCTCGATTGACAACCCGATTTCCACCTGGTGTTGGATAATTTCCTGTGAAATACCAGTCCCCTAAGTTTTTTGGACAAGCAATGTGTAGGTTTTCTATGGGTTGGAAAATAATTTTGACCTCCGCTTTAATCCCGTCTTCACTTAAAAGTTCTGCTATTTTATCAGACAGTTGTTCGGGGGTAAAGGGTGCATAAATTTCTTTCACGAAATTTTGAACCTCGGTATCAACTAAATTTTCTTGAGCTTTACATCGGGTGTAGATTTCTTCAACTAAGTGGTATTTGTTTTGATCTTTTAATAATGATAATGCTGCTCTAAACGCCACCAACCCTTCAAGGTTTGCCATGTCAATTCCATAACAATCTGGATACCGAATTTGCGGAGCGGAAGACACCACAACGATTCGCTTGGGTGACAAACGATCCATCATTTTTAGGATACTTTTCTTTAAAGTCGTCCCTCGTACGATGCTGTCATCAATAATCACAAGGTTATCCTCTGGCTTAATAACGCCATAAGTCACATCATACACGTGTGCAACCAAATCATCACGACTGCTATCTTCGGTAATAAATGTTCGAAGTTTAACGTCTTTGATAGCTATTTTTTCGATGCGAGTGCGTTCTGAAAGAATCTGAGTGACTTTTTCAGCAGACAAGGATCGTGTCCCGTTTAATATTTTTTCTGTTTTCTTTTTGTTTAAATATTCCTCAACTTCTTCAATCATTCCAAAGAATGAGGTTTCAGCGGTATTAGGAATGTAGGAAAATACGGAGTTTTTTATATCGTAATCAACCTGCTTCA
>Ga0209196_1002263_pt1 | contig 12505 bp, 10 predicted proteins | sample COGITO_mtgs_1105_5_FD_184801 | JGI IMG/M metagenome (GOLD analysis project Ga0209196, IMG submission 184801) | Pelagic marine microbial communities from North Sea - COGITO_mtgs_110509 (SPAdes) (version 2) | ecosystem: Environmental > Aquatic > Marine > Epipelagic ... | reverse complement strand
CGTCGGGAGACTTTGCCGGCGGTATGGGCCGAGCTGCACGTGAAAACGCAGGTTTGGCGGGTGTCATCGTCGCCATCGGTGATCAATTGATCACGGTGAAAATGATGGGGGATGCCGATGCCTTAGCCGCTGAGCAGGAAAGGCTGATAAAATTCTGCGAAGACCTGCGTATTAGAAGTGCTGACAGAAGTGCTGACAGAGGTGCTGACTCCAAGTAAGCTTATTTAACGATCTATCTCGTGGCCAATTCATCATCATCTATACCCGTTCGGCTTTTCCGTTTTTTCTCGGGTTTCGGGTTAGCAGTTACCTGTTTATTACTTCTGCTCATCCTGACCTGGCTCAGTACGCTGGAGCAACCCGCTAAAGGCCTCTACGAGGTGCAGAAACGCTACTACGATGCCGAAGCATGGTATGTGGTGCCCGAACTTGATTGGTTACCCAAGATCAATGGTAAGCCGGTTTCCTTGCCGCTGCCTGGGGCTTATCTCGTCAGTGCCGTTTTATTTGTGAATCTCTTTTTGGGAGGCATTCTCCGCATCCGCAAGGGTTGGAAAAATATTGGGGTGATCATCTCTCACTTTAGTATGATTAGCCTGTTGATTGCTGGATTCGTCTCCCATCACTATTCCAAAGAGGGCATCATGGCGGTTTACCAAGGTGATACATCTGACTTTGCTCAGAGCTACACGGAATACACCATTGAGGTTGCCGAGATCGTCAATGGGGAGAAAGAAAAGCCCTATGTTCTTCCCACGGAGCACCTTAAGAGTCTTGGCGCGGATCAATCTCGTGTTTTTGAAATTCCTGAACTGGGCATCGAGCTCAATGTGTCTGGCTGGATGAGGAATTCAGCCCGTGTCAAAGTTGATAAGGACGATGCCGGTAAAGATGTGATCGAGGTCGATGGCTGGGCGCTACAGTGGCTGAAGACTAATCCGACCGAGGAGCTCAATCTTGCTGGCTGCCATGTGGATGTTTTCGTTGAAGGAGACCAGGATAAAACAGCACGCCTCGTTCTTCACGGGGGAGACCCTAATGCCTGCACGATTACCGTTGATGGCAAGATATACGGTCTGCGTTTAATGCGTGAGATCTGGCCTATGCCCTTTCAGGTGCGGCTTGATGAATCGATTGGCGAATATTACCCAGGAACTCGAAAGCCGAGCACCTTTCAAAGTGATATAACCCGTATCGCCGATGGCTCGGAGCAGGCTTTCCGCATTAAGATGAACGAACCCATGCGTTACGGTGGCTATACTCTCTACCAGGCGAGGTGGGAAGATAGTGGAGATCGTCCCATGTCTGGGTTTGCGATCGTCAAAAACCCATCTGATCAGTGGCCTAAATACAGCCTCTACATTTCGATTTTGGGACTTACGATTCACTTTGGTATGAAGCTTGGAGGATTTGTCGGCAAATCTTCAAAAACTAAAAACAAGGAGGTAAGCTCCGATCAGGCAACGGCATGAGCAAAGAAAACAGTAGCAAGCGGCGTTCAAAAATAGGGCGTTGGATCGCCTTCATCTTGGTAGTTTTGTTGTTGGGCGGTTATGGCCTCTACACGCTCAGGATCAACGTAAGCTCAGAAAAACCGCGGGTCATTGAGGGCTATGAGCTCTGGCAAGACGATGTGGTTGATGTTGCCCGTGATATTGGGGTGCAAGACGGTGGCCGCATTAAGCCTTTCTCTACCTGGGCAGGTTTCACCATGTTGCAGCTGCACGGTGCACGTGGCATGAAAATCGAGGCCGAGGCCGAGGGTGAAGTGGTTAAGATTAGCCCTGAAGAATTCATGCTGGATTGTCTGTTTCGCAGCGACATGGCGCGGAAGCTTCCCATTTTCCGAATAGATAACTCAGAGGTGATTAGCTCTCTGGCAACTGGTGACTTGCCCGAGGAGGTGCAGCGTTTGTCCGGTATTGATAATGCCAGCAAAAACGAGGTGATCAGAGAGGTGGTAAAGGATAAGGGCCGCCGAGATCGCTACAGCTATGCGGAGCTTGAACCAATAGCGCCCATCCTACTGGCAAGAGTCCAGAAGATCAGGAAAGAGCAGCCCAGCAAGGCTAAGATGACCAGCGAGCAGCGGGACACCGTCGACCTTGGCGACAAGATATGGCTTTTCTCGGGCTTGATTTATCACATGGACTTTGCTCGTGCCGATATCGAGATACAAGAGGGTACGCCCGCCATGGACAAGGAGCGGATGAAGAGAATGAGCTACTGGGTGAGATCCTTTCCACTACTTCGCAAAGCGGTGCTCGAAATGCAGCCTAAGGGAGAGCAGTTGCCACCCGGCATCATGACTTTATTTAGCGACCTTGAGCGCAGGATGACACGTGCTTCTCAGGATATTCGCTTTCTGCCTCCTTATGCTGAGGACTCTGAGGAATGGCTGCCAGTGGGTAAGCGTATCGAACAAGTGCTTACGGGCAAACGCGCTCACGCCGAGGCCTTGATTTCCGATATGGAAATGATGGAGGACACCTGCCTCGCTCTGCGCGATGAGGGACAGAGCGCGTTCAGCAAGCAGCTTGCTGCTTGGAAAAAATCCGTTCATGATCGCATGGAGCCGAAGGTGGTTGGCCAGCTTGGATCTGAAGTTGCTTATGGTAAATGGAATTACTTCTATCGGGCACTGGTCATCTTCATCTTCGCATTTGTTTTTGTCATGATCAGCTGGTTGGCGCCACGCAGCAAGGGTGGTAGGATATGCACAGGGTTTGCGGCATTGTTAGCTGTGGCTGCTCTCGGACTGATGATCGCCGGCATTACTCATCGCTCTATCATCATGGAGCGCTCTCCCATTGGTAACCTTTATGATACTATTCTGTTTATTGGAGCTACAGGGGTTTTAGTTTTATTGCTTGTCGAGCTGCTCAGCAAACGTGCGGTGGCCTTAGGTCTTGCCGTGTTCATGGGCATGGCCTGCATGTTCCTCGCGCGCCGTTATGAAATCGGTGATGCTAAGGACCACATGGACCCTCTGGTTGCCGTTCTTAAATCTAATTTCTGGTTATCCACCCACGTGGTCACGGTAACCATCGGTTACATGGGCGGGCTTGCCGCGGCAGGTCTTTCAACCATTTATTTGTTTGCTCGTGTCCTAGGTATTGACGAGGGAGACAAAAACTTCCGCCGGGCGATGACGCGTATCGCCTATGGTATGGTTTGCTTCACCCTGTTTTTCAGTCTGATAGGAACGGTTCTTGGCGGTATCTGGGCAAACGATTCATGGGGCAGATTCTGGGGTTGGGACCCGAAGGAGAATGGCGCATTGATGATCGTATTATGGTGTCTTGTTGTTCTTCACGCCCGCATGGCCGGTTATCTTCGTGAATGGGGTATACACGTCGCTGCAGTCTTTGGGGCTAACATCGTTGCTTTCTCATGGTGGCATGTGAATTCCCTAAGCACGGGCCTCCACTCCTATGGTTTCATTGATGGCCTTGGCATCATATGGGGATTTTACGGATTGCTGACTGCTGTCTGCCTAATGGGCATGATTTGCGCTTTGCTGGAAAGAAGGGGCAAGGCCAAGGCGAAGACGAACTCCAAGGCGACTGAGAACTAAGCTCTCAGCTTAAGAACTCAAAGGAGCTCGGCGGCAATGGCATCAACGAGCATTGGGCCGTTGTTGATGAGCCGTAGGTGCTGGTTCTTTATTTCAGCGAGATTGTTGGCTATCAATTGCTCTACGCTGCCATCTGGCGAGTCAGATAAATAACCTTCTGGTAAGCCTTTGGTGGTTCTCAGCAGCAGAGCAATGCGCTCTGTTCGGAATGCCTCAGGAGTAATGATTTCCTGATCTGATTTAGCGTGGCCCAGTGTGGTGATTGCTTGGATGTAGCGTGCGGTATCAGGTAGGTTGGTCCAGCGGTTTGCGGCCACCGTGGAGACTGCGGATGGTCCCAGGCCGAGGTAGTCTTCGCCCTGCCAGTAGGCCAGGTTGTGCCGAGATTCTTTACCAGGACGAGCATAGTTAGAGGTTTCGTAATGGAGGAATTCAGCGTTCTTGAGCTTCTGATCAGCAAGGGAGAACATGTCCGCATTGATATCCTGATCCTCATGATGACGGAGCTTGTCAAAAAAGGGGGTATCCTCCTCGTAGGTGAGGTTATAGGCCGAGATGTGATCTGGGTTTAGCGAAATGGCTTTGTCTAGGGAGTACTGCCAGTGTTCGATCGTTTGTCCTGGGACGGAAAACATGAGGTCGATATTGACCTCGTCTAGCCCGGCTTGCTGGAGAATCTGCACGGCCTCCGCTGCCTCCTCTGCTGTGTGTTCGCGTCCAAGGGTCTTGAGCACAGGAGCTGCAAAAGACTGGATGCCAAGTGAGACTCGGTTGACACCGAGTTCTTTGAATAGTTTGGCTTTGCTTACGCCAAAAGTCGCTGGATTGGCTTCAAGGGTGATATGGGTGTTCTCCAGAGGGAGGGCATCATGCAGGCCTTGGAAGAGTTCGGTGAGGTGACTGGGCGAAAGCATCGACGGCGTTCCGCCACCCAGATAGAGTGTGGTGATATCGGCAAGACGATGGTCAGCGCTTGCACGTCTGGCCTCTTCGATGACCGCCTTGATAAAAGCCTGCTGATCGGTGCCGCCTGGAGTGTGCTTATAGAAAGAGCAATACGGGCAGATCCGGTGGCAGAAGGGGATGTGAATGTAGACAATCAATGGACAAAATTTTCAATCCGAGATTTGAAATTATCTAGATCGTCATGGCGGAGAAACCACCATCGACGGTGATTTCCGTGCCAGTAACAAATGAGCCAGCTTTATTAGAAGCCAGCATAAGCGTGGCGCCGGTCAGTTCATCGGCAGTGCCGAAGCGGGACATGGGAGTGTGGCGCAGAATTTCCAGCGCACGTGTCTCGTCACCTTTCTGTGATGCCTCTGCAGACGGGAAGAACCCTGGCACCAGTGTATTGACCCGAATATCATACTCTGCCCATTCGCGTGCTAGGTTTTTGGTGAGGTTATGCACCGCAGCCTTAGCAGCGGCATAGGCAAAGACACCTGATACGGGCATGGTTCCCGCCATCGATCCCATGTTGATGATGCTGCACGGCTCATGGTGGTCGACGAAGAACTGGCCGAAGATTTGGCAGGCACGGAAGACACTTTTGAAGTTCACATCCATCAGGGAAGTGAGTTCCTCCTCAGTGATTTCCAAGAAAGGAGTGGCTGATCCAAGACCGGCGCCATTGACGAGAATATCTACCTTTCCTGAACGGAGTAGCACGGCAGTGAGCAGATCATCAATCTCCTGACGTTTGCTGACATCAGCCTTGTGGAACCAAGATTTGCCTCCGAACGCATCAATAGCCGCGAGCTTGTCGATGGCGTTTTCAGGATTGCGGCCTACTAAGATGACCTCCGCGCCGGCACGTGCGAGGGCAATACCCATGGTGCCACAGAGATTACCTGTGCCGCCAATAACAACGGCAACCTGGCCAGAGAGATCGAAGAGTGTCGAGTTGGTGTCCACGGAATGAAGGGTGTTCAGTGAGCTATTAAATCTTTTTCTCGATCATTGCATTGGCCTTCAGGCGCTCTATCCAGCGGTCGTTTTTATCTTTGTTTTTACGACTGCGAACTCGAGATTCCATTCTGCCCTTCACGGCTTCAAGAGTGGGAGTAGGGCCGAGGTGTTTTTTGTCGAGTCTGACAATAGTATAGCCTCTGGTGTCTTCGAGCGGGCCGAGAATTTCGCCTGTTGGTGTTTCCATCAGAATGGCAGCAAAGGCAGGGGATAGGTCCGTGCGTTTGGTTTTTCCAACCTTACCGCCATCTTGTGCGTATGAGTCTACCGAATATTCTTTGGCTAAGCCTTCAAAGGCCTCACCTTTTTTGAGACGAGCTACAATATCTTCAGCGAGCTGTAGTTGGGTTTCTGGTGTTACCAGAGCATCTGACGGGTTGGTTTTGGCGATGTAGATTTTGTGGTATTCCAGTGCGTCGCCGGTGATGTCACGCATTTTTGATTTATGTTCATTGTATTCAGCCGCGATCTCTCTGGGCATTGGCGGGGTCGCATTTTTGAACTGCTGGGAGCGCATCGCTTGCACGATGAGTTTCTTCTCTGTCTCGCGGCGGTGTTGGGCAGGTGTGACGCCAGCTTGGCGCAGCGATTTGTTGAATTCAGAGCGGTTGTTGTTATAGAGTGACCTGATCTGACGATCGATTTCCTGATCGATGGCGTAGGGTGGGAACTGACGGTCTCCGGTGCGAACTCTGAATTCAGAAAGGATAAGCTCACGCTCAATGAGGCTGTCGAGAATCTCATTGCGGGCATTGTTGATGAGCTCATTATACTGGGCGCCTTTACGTGGCATAGATGCATTCAGTTGCTGCCGGTATGGGGTGAGGTGATAATTCAACTCATTCTTGGTAATGACACGGCCGTTGACCTTTGCTGCAATGCCAGTCACTTCACGAGCTGAAGCATCAGTGCTGAAAAGCGTAAGGGTGACAAGAGCGACAAGGGGCGTGAGGCAGAGGTGAAATACTTTTTTGAAGGTAGTCATGGGATGGCTATGATATGAATCTATTAGATTTTTTAGATGTAGCTGTCAGATATTTGGCGGGCAGTTTGAAGAGCAAATTAGCGAGCAATATTGTTGCCTATAATTCATAGCTCAATCTGACCTGCGTCAAAGCTAAATATGAGGCTATCTGTGTTCTCGTCAACTGGAGATTGGTCGGTTGTGAGCTGTAAATTAGAGGTGATTGTTGGAGCTTAAATAGATTGCAGCATATCGAGTGCTTCTTTGATTTTCCCAGAGGGTTTCGTGGCGTCGAGGCGAGGGAACCGTTTGCCGGTGAGGAAGATATAATTGCCGTTTCTCGTCAGCATGAGTCGCTGTTCTCGGATTTCAACACTGCTGATGTTAGCCTTGGCCGCTGTAAGTTTAAGTTCTGTTGCAAGCAGGAGATTTAATACTGGCCGTGGGGCTTTGCCAAAACGATCTTGCCAGCGTGTTCGGAGGGCCTTGAGTTCTTTAAGGGAGATCAGCTCGGCTAGCTCCTTGTAGGCTGATATGCGCAGCCTAGCCTCGGGCATATAGTTCGCAGGCAGATACGCTCTGAGAGTTTCCTTAGTGGCGCCACCTTGATCTAAGTCGAGCTCGTTGAAGGAGAGGAAGTCAGCACGCAGTGTTACGTCTACACGGGTGGACGATCTGCCGGTGCTGAGCTGGTCAATGGATTGGCGCAGCAGCTGGCAATAGAGATCAAAGCCGACGGCTGCGATATGGCCTGATTGCTTGGTGCCTAATAGGTTTCCTGCTCCCCGAATTTCGAGGTCTCGCATGGCGATTTTGAAGCCAGAGCCCAGAGCGGTATACTGCTGGATGGCGTTGATGCGCTTGCGTGCATCACTATTGATCAGGTCCCGAGGTGAGAGCAATATAGCATAGGCTTGGCCTCCTGCGCGTCCCACGCGACCACGTAGCTGATAGAGATCTGCGAGTCCAAAGCGATCGGCACGGTCAATGATGATGGTATTGGCATTGGGGATATCGATGCCGCTTTCGATAATGGTGGTGGCTAGCAGGATATCTGCTTTTCCTTGCACAAAAGTGCGCATCACACCCTCTAGTTCGTCTTTTTCCATCTGGCCGTGGCCGACAACACAGCTCGCCTCGGGAACAATCTTGTTGAGCATGGATTTCATCTGGTCGATACTTTGCACGCGATTATGGAGGAAAAATATCTGGCCGCCTCGTTTCAGCTCTCTGCGTATCGAGTCGCGAATGATGCGTTCGTCGTAACCGTGAATGGCCGTGTTGATAGGGACTTTTCCGGGCAGGGGAGTATCAATGGAAGACATGTCCCTCGCTCCCATCAGTGAGAGGTAGAGGGTGCGGGGAATGGGGGTTGCGGAGAGGGTGAGAACATCAATGTTGGCAAACATCTCCTTAAAGCGTTCTTTGTGCTTCACGCCAAAGCGTTGTTCCTCATCAATGATGGCAATGCCCAGATCTTTGTAGGCGACGTCCTTGGAAATCAAGCGGTGAGTGCCAATGACGATATCTACGGACCCATTCTTGAGTCCTTCAAGAGTTTCTCTCACTTCACTGGCTTTTCGGAATCGGTTGAGAAGTTCGATGCGGAGTGGGTAGTCACTCATGCGCTCGCGAAATGTGCGCCAGTGTTGCTCGGCGAGCACGGTGGTGGGGACAAGGACGGCTGCTTGCTTGCCACCCATTACTGCTTTGAAAACGGCACGAATGGCCACCTCTGTTTTGCCAAAGCCAACGTCTCCACAGATCAGCCTGTCCATCGGTTTGCCCGACTCCATGTCTGCTTTGGTATCATCGATGGCGTCTCTCTGGCCTGTGGTTAGGGTGTGGTGAAACGAGTTTTCAAACTCCCACACCCAGCGTGTGTCCGGAGGGTGTGCGTAGCCGCGTGCCGTTTGTCTCTGTGCCTGTATCTGGAGCAGCTTGGCGGCGTAATCGAGGATCGATTTTTCTGCGGACTTGCGAGCTTTACTCCAGGAGGTTGACCCTAGCTTGGTAAGCTCCGGTTCTTTGCCGCCCAGTCCGACATACTTGGATAGCAGGTGAGACTGATCGAGCGGCACACTCAGGGTGCTGCCGTTGTGGTAACCAATATGTATTTCCTCATGCCCTTCTTCATTGGTCTCAATGCCCGCGTATTTGCCAATGCCATACTCGGCATGAACCACGAGATCTCCCCAATTAATATCCTCAAGTGCTGTCTGGGCACGTGCTTTGCGCTGGTGGTCGAGGTGGTTGGATTTCCTGCGGCGCTGGGGTGTTTGATACCTGCCAAATAGCTCTGCGGAAGAAATGAAGGCTAGCTTTGAATCTGGCACGGTGAATCCTTGGATGAGTTCTCCAAAGAGCGGGGTGATTTCTGCAGAACTAAAAAAGTCATCGTGCACGAGTTCCTTAAAACGTTCCTTTTCTCCGACGTTGGAGAAGGTGATGAAGATGTGCCATTCCTCGGCTCTCCAGTCTGCAATTTGCTGAAAGAAACGATGTCGGCGAGTTTCATTGAGAATAAAATCACCAGCCTCAAAGGTGCCAAGTGGGCTGCCTGCACAGAGGGGAGTCAGAGAGGGGTCACCATCGTTTTTGATGATGCCATCGTAGTGATCGGGAAGGTGATCACCTGCCGCAATGAGTCGGTCGTTTTTACCAAGGTAGTCCGCGACAGAGGATGTCTTCCCGGTGTTCGAGAGCGTAATCTGAGCCTCTTTGACGCGATGTGTTGATATTTGCGAGTCGATGTCAAACTTGCGAAGCGATTCGATTTCGGTATCAAAAAATTCAATCCTCAGTGGAGCGGAGGCATGCCATGAAAAAATATCGATGATGCCGCCACGACGCGCCAGTTGGCCGTGAGCATGCACTTGGCTTACCCGTTCATAACCATTGGCGATGATCTTTGTTTCGAAAGATTCAGGATCATGATGCTCGCCGATGGCAAGCTTGAGAGCGGCGTCTTTCAGGCTAGATATGGAGGGTGCAGTATCGAGCAGGGAGTCAGGTGACAGGATGAGTAATTCTTGTTTTTTAGCGGTGGGTTCTGCGCAAAGGTGGTTCAGCACCGCTAGGCGCGCAGCAAGCGTTTCTGGGGCGGTATTGATGCTGTCGTCATCATCAGCTGGCAACTCCGGAAGAACCAAGGCCTTGATGTTCCAAAGCTCTAACTCCGCAGCAATGCGATCTCTTACTCTTGGGTTGGAATGGGTCAGCCAAATCCTGCTATTTTTACGCGCCTCATGCACGCTGTGGCAGGCCAGTGCGGTGACAAAAGAGTAGGCGGCGTCATCGACAGGTTGGAACTCAACCGGATGCTTGGTCCTCGGTTCGTGTACAAGGGATTCCAGCCGTTTCTTAAATGAAGCGGAGCTCATTGCTTCGACGATTCCCGCTATGCCCTTGGGCGGAGATGGGGGCGTCGAATCTTTAGCTGGAGTCGTTTTTGACACCGGTGAAGTGGTATACTGCTGTGTTGCCCAGAGAGCAAGAGACATGATGCGGGGTGTCACACTTATTGATATCACCAAAATAGTTGAAATGGGCACTTTCGTCGCTGAGTATTGTAGGTTACTAATGGGTCATGAGATGGGGGTTAATGAGGGTATTACAGTCTTTGCTGTGTGTCGGCATCACTGTGATACTGAGCTGCTGCTCTTCCTCGGACACGTCCTCGTCTTATAATCGATCTGGGGTAGGCTCTGATTACGGAGCTACCGCCTCGCTAAAAGGGCAACTGGTGCCTCCCACTGCGCGGAAAAGCGCGGCTACACTATATAGGGAGGTCAATGTGAAGCAGGACTTGATTCCGCGTGGCCGGCATGCCCGAAAGTATCACCGCAGCATGCAGCCGCGCTATATCACCATTCACAGCACGCAGAATTTTTCCCGTGGTGCCGATGCTCTGCGACATTCTGAGGCTCTTAAAAACGGTAAGCTTCGTGCTCGCAAGCTGCGTGGATATAACCGCATTGGCTACCTTGTCTGGCATTACACCGTCGACGAGGACCGTGCCGTGCAGCATTTACCCACGAATGAGCAGGGTGAGCATGCTGATTTTAGTGGGCCTGGTAACCGCTACTCTATCGGTATCGAAATGTGTGAAAACAAGGGCAATAGCAGGTCTGCTACCATTGAACGCACCGCCAAGCTGACGGCCTACCTGATGCAAAAACACAATATATCGCTGCGCAAGGTAGTACCTCATTATCACTGGCCACGCCGGGGAGTAAGCCAGCCTCACAAGAACTGCCCTCACTACCTTCTCGATAACGGCCATCCCGGGGGCAAGTGGCAGTGGTTTCTTGCCAAGGTGAATAAGTATTACCAAGCAATCGGTGGCTCGAACCCTCAGCCTAGTGGCCCCTCTATTAACAGCTACGGCCAAATCGTTAGCTCCTCGGCACCGCCTTCTCCTATCAAAGAAAAAGTATATGCACCTGCAAGCTCTCGCTACCATACCGTCAAAAAAGGTGATACCTTATCAGCTTTGTCACGTCGTTATGATGTCTCAGTGTCGGCGATCCAGCGCGCTAATGGCTTGCGGAGCAGTGTCATTGTTTTAGGTAAAAAGCTGCGCATCCCGGCTTCCTGAAGGTTTGCTTGAAGGTTTGCTAGAAGATTTTTTTGAGGGGGTGAGTCCCATTTTTTTAATATGTCTGACGTCTGGTATCAATGTGACCGCTGCACCGCCTGCTGCAAGTGGCCTGGCGACGTGCGGGTGGAGCACGATGAGATCGAAAAGATCGCCCGTTTCCTGGGCATGGAGACCCAGCTCTTTATTGAGAAATACACCCGTCTGCGCACCAACCGGACCGGCCTTTCCCTGATCGAAAAAGAGAACCACGAGTGCATCATGCTCGATGGCGAGTCCTGCCGGATCAATCCAGTCAAACCCGAACAATGCCGCGGCTTTCCCAACAAGTGGAATTTCCCAGGCTGGCAGCAGGTGTGTCAGGCCAAGGCGGTCCCCATGGCAAAGGCCAAGGCGATGGGCTTGGTGGATTGAGCGGGGCTGCGGTCAACTGCGCAGGCTCGATTAAGCCCGGCGACGGTGGAGGCTGATGCCCATGAAGCCGGCGAGCAGTAGTAAGGCGCTGGAGGGCTCGGGGACGGCGTTTAATACCAAGGTTGTATTGTAGCCCAGGTCTTCAAAGGAGCCGAGGGTAGTATCACTGATGTAGCTGCCGCCGTTCAGCCAACCGCTCATCAGCATAAGATTCATGTCTTGCCCGTCACTGACACGGGTGATCCCTGTTGCAAATCCTCCATCACCCTCATTCCAGTGACCGTTTGCGGTTCCACCGCCACCACCAAGTTCGACCGGAACAAAAGTAGCTGATTCCTGACCGACAAACTCTTGTTGGTAGGCTGCTAAGCCAGTGGCTCCGGTGTATTGGCCGCTTCCGTCAACATAGAGTTCTTGAGACCCTGGTATCCCTACATCGGAGGAGCTCCACAGTGTTCCAATGCCAATGACGTGTGCCATTTCGTGTAATATAACAGCCTCCCACGTGCCGTCAGTCTCGAGGGCTGCGACATCGGCAGAATCAAAACTCATGGAAACCTGTGAGCGCATAGAGGTAAGATCCTCCGAAGGAGCTTCCAGTCGAAGGACCAGCAGAGCCTAAAGTGCCGCCCGCGCCGTCAATTAAGGGATTGTTGGCACTGATCGTTAGGGTGGTGCCAGTAGTAACGCCAGTCGTTTTATAACTAGTAATCAGACTCTCCCACGTCGCCTCCGCGTTGGTGAAGGCTGCCTGCTGGCTGGTAGTGAATGTGCTCGAACCAAAATCAATGACAATGTCAAACATCGTAACAGCATGTGATGCGGTGGTGAGTGCTAGAGCAAGTGTTAGTGATGAAAGTTGTTTTTTCATGTGTGTGGTATGGGGTTGTGGAGAGTGGAGAGTGGAGAGTGGAGAGTGGAGAGTGGAGAGTGGAGAGTGGAGAGTGGAGAGTGGAGAGTGGAGAGTGGAGAGTGGAGA
>Ga0209196_1002259_pt1 | contig 12525 bp, 22 predicted proteins | sample COGITO_mtgs_1105_5_FD_184801 | JGI IMG/M metagenome (GOLD analysis project Ga0209196, IMG submission 184801) | Pelagic marine microbial communities from North Sea - COGITO_mtgs_110509 (SPAdes) (version 2) | ecosystem: Environmental > Aquatic > Marine > Epipelagic ... | reverse complement strand
ATCATCCTTAAGTGTTCTTCTAAACATCGCGAGAATTTCAATGATGTGACTGTATCGACTGTCCGCTCTAGCTCGGGATTCTAGGTCGTGGTTTACAAATGCTTTCACTCCAAACCGTGTTTCTAAAAGATTAGGCTCAATTTCGTGGGCCAAAAGCCAAGCGGCGAAGGCCGGAAGTTCAGCGGTTACGACATGTTTAATATCTTTGGTGAATTTAAATCCGTCATTGCATTTGAAGACCATCAATTTATCTTTGATGCTCATATCCAAATCGGGAAGGAGCCTCATTGAAACCGGGTCATCATTCAGCGTACATGAGATTCTTCCTCTCCAATAGACCCGCCCGGACTTCTTAAATTTACCATTAATCAAGAATGTGTCATTCGCGATGTGCTCTTTCAGCCGAGCGGTAAATGCTGTATGCATAGCATTCGATGCGGTCGGAGCCTCATCATCAACCAACCACATGCCGTATTCGAATAGGTGATCTGTCCATTCTGATTTACCGGTCAAATATTCTGATGCCTTAATTCCACCCCCAAATAATCCGCCAAGTATAATAGTGTTATACAAGGTTTTCCCGCAATTAGGAGGACCGACTAAAAAGTGTGCGTGTCCACGCTTTGGTTTTCCGGCATGAGCATTTAAATAAGCATGCTTCAACCATGCTAATTCATACTTCAATTGTTTCTCACCCAGCATATGCGTCATCCATTTTGCAATGACTGGGAATTCTGCTCCCCATTCGCCAGCTTGGTCTGCCGGGGTTAAAGGGCTCACCCGAGCGGTATTAAAATAACGACGGTTTTCATGCTTAACAATTTGTGATTTTACAAAGCAAAAGGGTAGACCAGCTTCAATCCGTTTGGCTGAGTTGATCTGAAACAGAGCTTGTTTAACTTCCGATACATTTTCGTGTCTCGCTGGTCGACCGGAAAGATTGTGTCGGCATTGGAGATCTAATTGGCATTCCTCTTTTAAGCTCATTATAAATGAACCGCTTCCATCCTCGATGAAATAATTCCGCCCGTCATACCAATAATGCTCAATCGCCTTGCCGATCCGTCCGACTTCATAATTTCTTACGAATTCATTGCTCGTTATCTCAGCCCATGTATAAAATCCTTTGGGCATGTTAAATACTTGCATGCCGGTTTCCCTTACAATCGCGGCATTTTTAGTCTTATGTTGTCCACCTGGATCCCAAAAGGTCGGTCCTCGGCTACCTTCCACAAATTCCGTAGGCCATTGGTTGTCAGGCCAAACCCTTTGGATCTCAGCGTAAACGGCTTCAAGTGGGATAACTACGCCATGACCACGAAAATCTGCGGATTTTGTTGTTTCATACTGCCAATAGTGAAGCATGGCCGTCGGAATCCGGGCCTCAGGACTGACTGCTTTCCAATCGTGTCCATGGAGTAAATAGTGTTGTCTTTTAAATATACCGGAATCAAACCCCCGAGCGATTGCGTCTCTACCATCAAGCTTCAGCTCTTTGGCCAAGCGTCCAAGGAATTTCTCATTGGTTTTAGATCCGTGGCAAAAGATTGGGTCTTCAAAAAACCAAACCGCGTGGATCCCTCCGCTATAACTTCTAGAAATATAATTAACAGGGTATTCATGATCAATCATCCGACGGACAATCTCCTCGAATTCTTCATCAGTAAAATCGGCATCCCAATCAACGGTCACGCCATGAAGATATCGCATGGGATTCGCTTCACTCACACGCTGACCGGGATCTACTCCTTCGCCGGTAGAATATGCGCAGTAAACTGTGCTCGGGCTTGCGGCCCATGCTTTGAATTCTGTGGTATTTCTAAACTCAGGAAGCTCGAATTCGACTTCCCAAGGTTTAGATTTACTGACCTGACTAGCCCTAAGATTTGGAATCGCGAATAGCTCCATAAGTCAATACCTCCTCTAGTACATTGTTAACGGCTAATTTGAGATCGGTTGAATAGCATGAAATATTCTGAATCTCGTAATTTATCAGCTCGGAATTTATACCCGCTTCTGACACATGCTCATCCGGAGTGTCATCCAATCCTCGGACTACTCGAACAATAACGCCGCCGTGAGCCCTAATCATCGCGGCCTCGTTCGGAAACCGGACATCATCGATTACATAATTTCTTTGAGGCTCCAAATGTGTCTCCAATGATGAGACCCAAATATTTTGAGACACTAATGTTCTCCCAAATTCTGTGCCCAAAAGCTGCATCAATTCCCGAGGGCTTTTACCGAACTTAGGAATTATTTCTTCCTTTAATTCGGGGTTGTAGAGTTCATCATTAGTCAGACCCATGGCTGACAGCATTAATTTAATGGGGGTTGCGAAACTTTTAATTCCGTAATCCCACTCTTCCGCTATTATTCTTGCTACGGATGATTTTCCACATCCTTTTTTTCCAGTAAGTCCTATGATCATTTGGTGTATTGTTTTGTAATTATTGCATCGGATGAGATTGGTACATCTTTCATCCACATGGGCGGGGTGCTCATGATTTTTTGTATCGCTTTTGTGGCGTGTTTAGCGCCCGCTTCGCCCACTTCAACGACAACTTCATCGTGTACATGAAGGACGATTTTAAACCCCGCGTCCGTTATACGATTCATTATAAATCCGAAACAGTCTCTCGCTAACGCTTGAACACTGTTCTGAAAGAGGTTGGCTCCGTACATTTTGGTCCGACGAATCGATCCTTTTTGAGTCGCACATGTTACGCCGTCGGGCTCATGCCGACAGCGAAAGTACTTAAGCGTCCGGCCAGAGGGTAAAGGAATTTCAAAATCATTCCCTTCACTCGCTGTCTGTTTAAGCTGCACATCTAATGATTTCCAAGCCCGTGTGATCTTCTGATTCTTGTCACGAAAATCCATCACCTGGATAAAGGCATTGACCCATTGTCGACGGTCGTCGGTCGGAAGTTGAGGGTAGAGCGTCGCTTTTCCCGGCATGTATTTCCCAGCGTACTCTTGAAATCTCAATTCATCTGCCCGGCTAAAATCCTGATCGAGAATTTGAGTCTGCCCGTACATTGCTACAGTCTCAGCAAATTTTGACCATCCACTTCCGTAGCCCAATTGCAACACACGAACTTTAGCGAGTAGATAAAGCTCAGGATCCTCATCCTTTAATTTCCCGCCTGTCCATCCCATTGTCTGCCTTGCGTGTGCCTCATAGGGAGACATCCCTTTAGCTACAAGCTCTAGGAAATCGGTATCGCCAGCGAGAAACGCGGTTAATCTTGGCTCGATTTGGGAAAGGTCGGATACTATCAGAGTATTCCCATCTCCAGCCGATATGCAGTTACGAATGTTGACTCCGTATTTTGATTCTCTCGGGAGATTCTGAACATTAAAGCCAGCGTCGCCACTCCATCTTCCGGTAGCATCCGCTCCGAAATACTTCATGTTGTATGACATCTTGCCTTCCGGTGTCAGTCGATCTTGCATAGAGCGTAACCGTTTCAAATGCATATTGATTCGGTTGTAATTCTGCATATCTGCAACAAACGAAATCTTATCGCCATTCTCTTTAATCCATTCTTCAAGAACCGGGCTATCTTTCGCCAAGCTTTTGGGAGGCTCAATGCCAAGCTTACGGCACTCAATAGCCAATGCTTTCTTAGAATATACGACATATTCTTTCTTGGTATCCGGATCAATTTCTCCGTACCAAGGAAGTGCCTTCTTTGCTTCGAATAATCTTTTTTCTAATAGATTAATAGAATTCTCCATCAAGGTTACATCAATCGGTAATCCTTCATAAGCCATCGCTCGGGTCATCCGACTCAATCGCTTTTCTTCTTCAGGCCATTTATCTCCGTACATCTCCCAAATCTGGTAGGTAAACTTCGCATCATCCAGTGCGTACTGAAGAACCTCTTTAGATTCGTCCATGGCGATCATGTCGTCCCAGGTCTTGCCCTTCATATTAGTACGAACCCCTTTGTCCATCTCTACCCCTAAGAGCTCTTTGGCGGCCCCCTTGAGATTTCTTTGGAACTGGAAATATACGCACATATCGGCGGAACATTCCCATTCGACTTTAATATTCTGAGGTATGATCCCCATTTCTTGGCATCGCTCAAAGACTCGTTGGTCGAACGACGCATTGTGGGCGATCAAAGTATACCCATCCAACCTTGTAAAATCGTAATCCTTAGTCAGCCCGACATATTCAAACTCGGGACAATAAATTGATACTAGGTATGCATCGAACTCAGGATGCGTGACATATTGGTAGGTAGAACTTCCCGCTATTGAATAATCCTTACTATAAAAGGTCTCAAAATCTAGTGCTGCTACTTTCTTATTCATAATTATGGTGTGTGGTTTTTATGAAATTGTGAATGTCGCGGTGGTAGTGGGGGCCAGAGAACACAACTCTGACCCCCTCACACACCACAACTAATCGATATGAGACAATTAGCTAAAATCTTTTAGCCATTCGACGAACTTGGGATCATGCTTCGTTCCCTTGCGGAGCTTAGGAGCATGCACGAAATTGTTACCAGCTTTCACCTTCTCAGTAGTAAGCCTAAATGATCCGGTATTAATACCTTCTCGGTAATACATCTTTGCGGCTGTAAAAATTGGTACTGCTGCATGCTTGTATGCAGTTCCTTTAATTCTCCATAATGCGAAGGCATAATTATTTCCGTCATGTTCGAATGGGAAGTCATCAGGATTATCTCCTTTAATGCAGACCAACGCGTCAGCTATTGCTTTCCATGATGCTGGTGTGCCATCTTGCCACACAAAGGTAGCTTCTGGGTCAGCTTCGAGAACTTCCGCTTTGGTACTCATGATACGAGGAATTTCTCCGCTGTCCCATTCAATGTTTTCTTCAAACATCTTACCAATACGGCATACGGTAAACTCAACCTCTTTTTCGCCGTCACTGATTTCGGTTTCACCATCCAAAACGATGGTTCCTTTTTTATAGGTTTCGGATAATGCTCCTACGCCTTGAGCTATCTGTAATTTAGGAAACGATATATCGCTCGCATCGAAATCTCCGACCAAACCTTGTCCGGGCTGAATCGCCAAGGATGCGGTTGGGGAACCTTCGATAATATCTCCAGCCGCTTCCGCGTCTGATGTCGTTTCACTTACTTTTTCACTTAATGTTGCTTTTGCCATTTTCGTATTTTGTTATTTTGTATTTGTTTGTATGCTGAATGTTATACACTCAGATTAAAGATTTTGAGACTTGCGGAGATAAGGAGATCTTTCCCGGTCTTCTTCTGCCGGTAAAACTCCACTGTCCTCAAGCCTAGTTTCTATGGCTCCACGAGCGGTCTTTTTCTCACCCCTTGGAAGTTTGTCACCATAAGCCTTGGCCAATTTAGATACCGACACATTACACGCATCCATGAATTCATCGGCACTTAAAAGATCGGATACAGAATCATAGGCTTCCTGACCATTCTCGATCTTAGCTGTGGCATTTCGGTAATGCAGATTGTACCCGGGGATTTCTTCACCATTCTCAACCGCCAGCTTCAATGCCTGTTTCTTAGCAGCAGCCTGCCATTTGTCTACCACTTGTGCTACATTTAACATCCGTGATAAGACCATTGGATCTTCGACTTTCTCGGGACTATAATCCCCCCATAAAGTCATCTCAAAATCAGTTACGCTCTCACTGTATTTCTTGGCGAGCGGTAGTAATTTATCGGACAGGGCAGGGCATGAAAGCTTATGCTTACAATACCGGCAGCCTTCAGAATTAGGAATCGCTTCGGCATTCTCAGCCTGAGCCTTCTCAATGATTAAATTAATCCGAAGACGGATATCTTCCATGTCTTCCCGCTTGTAACTGTGCGTCAGTATCTCATCCCGCCGTGGGAGGATGAAATGAACGGTAGCAGTCTTAAGCTTTGGGAATTTATCCATAACCCCAAGCAAATATGCCTGTCCCTGGATGTTGATGTCACTATCATCAACCTCTCCTCTTCCGTATTTATAATCAACCACATCCGCGTGGTCTCCCTTAATGCTGACAAAGTCAACTGTTCCAAATATCGTAGCCATCTTTTAATATCCCTTCTAAATTTTTATCCATTTTAAATGCGTATATCGGTATCTCCTCGTCGGCGGTCTTTACGAATAAACTTTCACCGCGTTCAACGAGTCCGTGCCCGATAACAATTTTCCTATCCAGTAATAATGTGAGTTCATAGCCATCAATCGGGTTCTCCGTGCTTTGCCGGATCGCTCCCTCAATTGATGAGTACCCATCATCACTACTCCCCATGCTTGATGCTGACTCGTAATTCCTTATAGATATCATCTGCTCCGTCCTCCAATGGTTTAATATAATCAAGGCAGCTAATTACTAATCTCATCTGTTCCTCGTCGAGCCCATCTAGATTGCCGGTCTCAGCAGCTTCGTGAAGCTTCGTGCCTTCCTCAGCAAAAATATTGGTCTCATTACTAGATCGATAGCTTGGGCAAATTTCCACATATTTTAATGTGCTCGGCCCGAGCTCGTGGTGTGCGTCTGGACTACTCATCTTCAGCAAGCCCCCACTCTCCAGTATTAAGGTTCTGGTCAACGGTCGCAGGGTTAAAGCCGCAGCAAACGAGTAAACCTTTAAGCTCGGTTACTACTTCGTCCAATGTACACCCGTCTTTTATCTCTGCGGTATACTCGCTATCTAAATCAGTTATTTGTATCTTCATCCTCAGCCTTCTCCTCTCTCTCCTTTAAAGTGTTAAGTAATCCTTCGCGGATTGCTATGTTTACGAAATCCTCGTCGGTTGCATCTTCCTTACCCCAGCGAACAAGCATGTCTTTGGTCTCCTCCTCCATTTCGAGTTCTAGTTTTACATGCATCTCGTCCTCTTCGGATAGGATTCTAATAATTGGTAAATCCTTATCCTCACTCATTTCTGTAACTCGTCTAGAGCGCTGGCCATTTCCATCATTACCGTGTACATATTCTTAATCTCATGCTGGAGAGTGTGAATCTGCATTTCCTGGAATGCCGTATAAGCTACCATGGAGTTGTCTTCCGGGTGATTCTTTTCGTGAATCGATATCATATCTGATATCTTTTCCTTGAGCTCATTCATTAGCTCAGTCCGATCAGCCGGAAGATCATCCAAGCTGTTAATTGTTTTAAATTTGGATCGCAATGGATCCGGATCGTGGTCTGGTTCAAATCTCATATTTTTTGGTGTGGTGTGTGGTTTCTGTTCTGTTAATAGTGTTATACATACGCATAACATTATGCAATTATAAAAATGGTCTTCTCACAAGCTTTTCGCTAGGAGGCGCATCAACACTGGCTGAGCGCTGGAAAGTTTTTTTCAGTAGCCGACGGACTAAAGTCAAAGGTCGGAGAATTATAGCTATTATTTTTGTTTTCATATTAAATGGAGCTCCCAATCAGATTCGAACTGATGACCCCATCCTTACCATGGATGTGCTCTACCAACTGAGCTATGGGAGCGGAAAATAGGGCGGAGGGTTTCAAGAATGTACATACCAACTTACCCCCATGATGTACCCCCCGCCTTAAAATGGTGGAGCCAGACGGGATCGAACCGACGGCCTCCTGAATGCAAATCAGGCGCTCTTCCAACTGAGCTATGGCCCCATTAAAAATCATAATATTGGATTCATCTCATCGTCATTGATGAGATCGATATTGTTAAGTTTTTCCCGGACAGCTTTGCACACACGCATCTCAACGGTGTCATTTGCAAAGACTATCTTTTGAATACTAGGGCTCTTACCCGTTGCCCGATGAACCCGGCCCAATGCCTGACGCAAATCAATCGCACTAAAGCTCGGGCTTATTAAAGATATGCGTGGGAAGTCACCGGTTTCATCATGCAGACTCAACCCAGTTCCTCCCGCTTGCGTCATGCAAATCAATATTCGACTATCATTCCTTTGGAATTTATTAACCTCAAGTTGACGTTCGAATTCGTTCTGATGACCTCCGATAAAACCAATGTTTTCATCCAGCGAACTTAACCGGTTAATCAAAGCCTGTGCAGTATCTCGAAAATTTACAAAGATTACCACTGAGGATGAGCTCGCATGGGCATCAGCAGTTAACTCTTCAAAGATCGGTACCTTTAATAATTCTACTTCCTGCCGTGCCCGTAATTGAATGGTCAATGCGCTATCCTCATCGGTCTCACGTCGAAGGTCTAAGGCTTCAAGCTCAGCCTTCATGTCCCGATAAATCAAATCTGTATTTGAAGAACCATCTCCTCCAAGATTATAGCCATCTGCAATAACCAAAGTCTCAGGGAATGAACCGGGGGGTAGATCCTTGATGCGAATTCTACTCCCCCGGCCGTCCTTATAGATGTGATCATGGAGTCGTTTTAAAACTGAAGCATATCCCCGAAAGGTTAACCCTCCAAAGACTCCACGCTTACATCCATTCTTTAGACACCAGTTCCACCAACCCGCGTCATTATGCATATCAAGCAAATAACCAAGTGCTCGCATCTCAACCGGATTTGAACAGCTTGTCGCTCCCAAGGAAAGGGTAGGGATACCTCTCTCCTTGCCAGCTATCATTAACTTTGCATTCTCGCTTTTCGCCGATTTGCATCGGTGATCCTCATCAAAAATAAGCAGGGTTTTTGCAGGGTCGATAGACCATCGTCCAGCTCGTTTTGTTTGTTTGTTCTTGGTATAGTACCTAGTATTTCCAGTACGAATCTTTTCGTAATTAAAAACCTGAGGGGCACTATACAAAAATTTATGAGCCCACTCCGTCCAACTCGGGACAACAGCCTTGGGGCAAACGATAAAGGGCTCAAGTCCAAGGCGGCGGGCGACGGTCAGAGCTATGACCGTCTTACCCGTGCCAGTATCACTACCGTCCTTGGCATAACCATTAACCAATAAACTGTCTATCAGAGTTTCGCTGTGGCTTTTCTGCCACGCGAATAGCTCAGGGCATGTAGATGGTAGATTCCCCACTATGTGTCTCCTCAAAAATTTTAAGCCAGTCATCTTGTGTAAGCCCTTCGCGTTTATTCATTATTGAAAGGAATCGCCACATCCGGCGCAGCCCGGTCTCTTCAACCTGGCGAACACGCTCGCGGCTAACTCCCATAATATCGGCAATCTCCTGTAAAGTATATTGCTTCCCCTCTTCCGGGTCATACCAATGCTCGACAATTTCTTTGTCCTCATTTTTTAACTGCGTGCTCCTTAAGCCCGTCATAAACTCTCTCAAGCGGTTGTCTGCGTCGGTTGAGTCCTCCTTGTGGTGATTTATTACTCCACCCACGCGGTTCAGGGCGCGTGCCTTTGTGGGCTTCGTAGAATTCCCGGAGCATTTTGGTTTCCTCCGCGATGATTGCGAGGTCTTCTTGGAAGTATTCACGAGTGGTGAATCGCGTCCCGCAAGTAGGGCACTCACAACGTCTTCTGGTATATTTTGCGACATGCCTAGTTTCCTTTACGTAACTGTTCGTTGCACAGATCGGACAGTTCATTTAACTCGCCCTCCGCCTTGCCCTTGAGGAAGCGTATGTCCGCCTCGTTCGATGATAAAAGCGCGGTGTCCTCGTCGATATAAAGCACCGGTCGGGAACTCTCCAGTTGAGATAATAAAGTCTCCAGTTTCTGTATTCGATCGACGATCCCATCCACGGTTTCCGTCATCTGTTCTAATTGATTCGCCATTCTTTTTGTTTGCATTTCCATACGGGCAGGGGTCTCCTTTTCTGTAGTTGTAGTTGTGTGATTTGTAAGGGTACGATACCAAGTCGCTGCCATTGGTCGCAGGCTTGCAGCTTGGGGTCGAAAGACATAGGCCGAAGGTCGCGGCTATTTTAAGTATTAAGCTTGATTCCATACATCCTCCTTAAGTTGAGAAACTATTATCCGACTGTATTCTTCGACCGAATTTGATATGTCTTCTTTCGTTCCCCCGGGCATACTCTCCTCGGCAATGTGATACATCATGTCATAGCCCACTGAGAGAAAACAATTGGCCATCTCTTCCATCGGTAAGCGCTTCCCAAATTCTGATAATAATATCTGAACGCCTTCCATGAAGAGCTCCACTTTTTCTGCTTCGGCTTCGGCATCGCTCATCATTTATATCCTTTCTGATGATCAAAATCGATGCAGGGCTCGGGGCTCCATAATTCCTCATCAATCTTCTTCCCAAGGTAATCATGCATCTCCCTTTGGATAACATCGATAGCCCTCGGGCCTCGGGCCGCAAGCTCTTGGGTCCAGATTTCAAGGTGCTTGAGGATCTCATCGTAATCATTTGATTCTTTCTCGCGGCTCATGCTCCGTCCTCCCTCAATAAGTGGATGATCGGGGATTTATCCTCCGGGGCGATGGTCCAGATGTTGCCGGCCGAATCCTTAAGTCGAAGGTCGAGATTCATTTCAATCTCAACCCCGTGCGGATCGGTGTAATCTAATTTGATCGGGTCGTTGAGCTCGAAATCCATTTCAACGGAATTTGCGATCTCATCGGTAAAGGTTACTGTATCTTCCTTGATCATGCCGATGCCTCCTCAGGTTTCTTAGCCCATACGGATTCCTCGAAATCTTCGATGCAATCGAAGCCGAGAAGTTCAAGGGATCTGATCAAAAGGCTGTCAGCTGTCTGCCAAATGCCGTTGAACTTTTCATTAGACTCCTCAGTATCTTCGGTCTCTATCTCGAAGCCCCAAAGATCGAGAATCAATTTCCGAAGCGCTTTCTCGGCGTCGGGGTGTAATTTATTATCTATGCTCATATTTTGGTGTGTGGTTTTTTGGTTATTAAATCTCGGGGATTGCAGTCCCCGGTGAATTTTTGTGATATGGCTAAGGTAGAATAATGTTATACACCCGTCAAACTTTTTTTAAAGTTTTTTTTCTTACATGTTCTTTTCCCGGGCCAATCCCTCTATTAATGCGCCTCGCAGGCCACAGGATAAAAGATCTAAATGGCCAAGAACTTCACTCCCGTACTTTACTATCTCACCTGTTATCCCGTCATCGATCTCCAATTCCAAATGAAATGGTCGGTCGGATCCTTCGGGATTCGCTACTTTAATTACTCGGATTTCTCCGATTACCTCTCCAATTTTACTATCTGTCATAATTTAAAAATACATATATAGGGGTGTCAGCCCCCAGGTGGCTTCCATCAATGTTATACCAAAAATAATCTTCCGCATCCTCACGATCCATCTCATCCCGGACCATCAAAACCTCTATCATAGCATCCGCATCATAGATCGCTCGATCCTTGCTGTCCTTACCAATGAGGCAGCCGTCAAAGCCATCGGCCGTAAGACTCATTCCGAAAGGTGGAGGTAGATCTCTAAGGCCAATAAGCCTATTATCACAAAAACTAAAATATAATTAAATACGTCCATGCCGATCCCAATAATTCATTATTAATACCGCATCCGCGGTTGCGTTTGTTATTTTCAAATCCGGATATAACCTAATCGCATTATCTTTAAGCATGCGTTTCCGTTCAGTATATCCCATCTTAGGCTTCAGGCCCGAAAGTCCTTTCTGCCAGGTCTGAGGCCGAAGGAGATGGGTCGCAAAGCCAAGAGCCCGAGACATCCCCACTATAAATCCAAAATTATGTCCAAGCTTAAAACTAGAGGCATTGCTCGTTGCGGAGCTGACAAAAGCCGGGACATCCTCGATGACAACCTCGTAGCTGGAGGGGAGGAGAGGTTGCAAAATCTCAAGGTATCCGCTCTCAGTCTTAAAACTATGCAGTTCAATAGATCCGTTGAGATGACGAACCGAAGCTCCTCCCGCTTTGCCCGGGTCAAAGGCGATTATCCCTTTTGTTTGCTGCTTTTGCATTTTATTAAATAATCATGTACCGCTTTCCGGACAATCTGACTGGGTGTAGTCAACAATTCATCGGCCAAAAGTCGAAGGCCTTCGGCCATAGACTTATCCATTCGCACATTTATCTGCGTACTTTTTTTATCTCGCATAACACTGTTATGCATTGGTATACAGAAGGAATCAACCGGTTGGGGATCTCTGTATAGGAGTCAAATTCATAATAAATGTAAAATAAAATTTGATATTGTCGACAATTTGTAACACAATGTATGACACACACCCTAAAAAACACATAGATATGAGCATCAAAAAACACAAAAAACACATCGATGAGCGAGAGCATAAGGATATTACATGCGCGGTTCGTCTACCCCAATCATTATACAGCGCATTGTCCGATGCTGCTAAAATGACTAACTCATCCCTCTCAGATATCATGCGAGAGGCAATTGTAGATAAGCTGGACTTGATCCGGGAGGCTGAGATTGCTAAGAAGTTAAGAAGGGCTGAAATCGAGGCTAGGGTTGCTAAACTAGGCTTGGGTAAGGATTCGAAGAGCAAAGCAGAATTAGATGCCTTGCTGGACTTGCTAGAGGCATCGTAGAGGTTCTGTCTCTGCGGGCCATGCCCGTTAGACCGGTTTTCGGGTTTTACTAGGTCAGATTGAGATCTATCATAGGTCTTATTTTCGCTGGTCGCTGGTTTTCAG
>Ga0209196_1002249_pt1 | contig 12562 bp, 6 predicted proteins | sample COGITO_mtgs_1105_5_FD_184801 | JGI IMG/M metagenome (GOLD analysis project Ga0209196, IMG submission 184801) | Pelagic marine microbial communities from North Sea - COGITO_mtgs_110509 (SPAdes) (version 2) | ecosystem: Environmental > Aquatic > Marine > Epipelagic ... | reverse complement strand
TTGTCGCCTATCAGGAAGATCAGGCGAAAGACCTTTCGCTCAGCTTCCGCGTCACCGGCATGGTTCCAGAAATCTGGAATCCGGTCACTGGCGAAAAAGTTGTTGTCGCCAACTACACCGATGACGGAACCATCACGACGCTTCCAATCAAAATGGATCCATTCGGCTCGCGCTTCGTCGTGTTCCGCCCCGGCGATACGAGAAACGCGGTCGCCAAGCTAACCCAGAACGGGCATCCGGTACTGCTGGATGGCAACGGCTTGCGCTACACGGTCTGGGAAAACGGAACCTATGCGGCTGAGTTCGCTGACGGCGCAACAGTCGAAGCAACCGTTGCAAACATTCCCGCACCCGAAGCCGTGCTGCTGGGCTGGGCCGTTACCTTTCAGGAAGCGCGCGGCGCGCCCGAAGGAGCGATTGCTTTCGATCAGCTCATCTCTTGGACGGAGCGCCCAGAAGAGGGAATCAAGTATTTCTCTGGAACCGCGACCTATGAGAAGGACATCCATATCAGCGCCGAACGTCTGCAGGAGGATCGCCGCGTTTGGCTCGACCTCGGGCAGGTGGAGCAATTGGCTGAGGTGTCCGTCAATGGAACATCGCTCGGTGTGCTCTGGAAGAAACCGTTTAAAGTCGATATCACGGATGTCGTTAAGTCCGGCGCGAATCACGTGAAGATCAAAGTGACCAACTGTTGGAAGAATCGTATTTTAGGCGATTGGAAACTCCCGGCCGATCAGAAGATCACCTGGACTTTGTATCCGTTTTATCACGACGATAAGGATGCGCCGCTGATGCCCTCCGGCCTGCTCGGCCCGGTGCGTCTGTTGAGTGCAGAGTCGATTACGTTCAAGCCATAAAATGAAATGATGCATTACAAAAAAATGATAATTGCGGCAAGCGCACTGCTGGCTGACTGTTGCATCCACGCCAGCGCGCAGGAAACGCCGCCGCCGAATGTGCTGCTGATTGCGATTGACGATCTGAATGACTGGATCGGTTGCATGGGCGGGCATCCGCAGGCGAAGACGCCGCATATGGATCGGCTCGCCGCGCGCGGGGTGCTGTTCAATAATGCGCACTGCCAAGCGCCGGTGTGTAACCCGTCACGTGCCAGTATGATGACCTCGCTCTATCCGAGTACGTCGGGTGTTTACTTTCTGACGCCTGATCTGAGCCGATCGCCGGTCGCAATGAATAATACGTTGTTGCCGACGCGTTTTCAAAATGAAGGCTATCACGTCACAGGTGCCGGCAAGCTCTTTCATGGGAATCTGAACGAAAAACACATGCCAAATTATGCAGGATCATTTGGCGGGTTTGGCCCTTTGCCCGAGACAAAAATCACTTCGTTTCCCGGCGGAAGGATCTGGGACTGGGGCGTGTTCCCTGAAAGCGATGACCTGATGACGGATCATAAAATAGCCGAGTGGGGTGTTCAGCAATTGGCGAAGCAACAGGAACAGCCCCTGTTTCTGGCGACGGGTTTTTACACGCCGCACGTTCCGCAATATGCACCGCAGAAGTGGTTCGACCTCTATCCCCTTGAAACATTGCAGCTGCCGCAGGTGGCAGCAAACGATTTGAAGGATATTTCAGAGTACGGAGTCAACCTGACCCGGCTCAAGCATGTGGCGCCGACCATGGAATGGGTGGAAGCAAACGATCAATGGAAGCTGCTTGTTCAGTCCTACCTTGCCTGCATCAGCTTCACCGACCATCAGGTGGGTAAACTGCTCGATGCATTGGACAACAGCCCTTACAAAGACAATACCTACATTGTTCTTTATACCGACCACGGTTTTCATCAGGGCGAGAAGGAGCGCTTTGCCAAGCGCAGTTTGTGGGAAGACGGAACGCGCACGCCGATGATCATTGCTGGACCGGGCATTGTTAAAGGAGGGGTGTGCTCCAAGCCGACACAGTTGCTTGATATCTATCCGACGCTGCTGGAACTGACCGGATTGAAAGCCGACCCCAAACTCGAGGGGAATTCACTCGTTCCTCTTCTGAAAAATCCACAGACAGATTGGCCGCACATGGCGCGTACCAGTTTCGGTCCTGGCAACTATTCCATCGTTTCCGAGCACTACCGCTACATCCAGTATAATGATGGATCGGAAGAGTTCTACGACCGCGCAAAAGATCCGCACGAGTGGAACAATGTAATCAATAACCCGGAATACGCAGCGGTGATCAAAAAGCACCGCGCTCAGATCCCGCAGCAACGTCACGAAATATTGGGGAACAGTTCAACCGGGCACAAATCATTTGAGGCCAGTGAAGCGGTCAGCCGCGGCGAACCCGTCCCAGCGGATAAAAAGGTGATAAAGAAGAGGAAGAAGAGATAAAGGGAATTTTCTAATGATGATATATACACGAATAATAGCTTTGCTTGTGATGGCGGCGACCGTATCGCCGGCCGAAATGAATGCCAGCAAATCGCCCAACCTGGTTTTTGTTTTTGCGGATCAGTGGCGCGCTGCAGCCACCGGCTATGCCGGAGATCCGAATCTTAAAGGCAAAACACCGAATCTCGACAAACTGGCCGAAGACGGTGTCTGGATGCGGACTGCCGTTTCGACCATGCCGGTTTGCTCCTCTTACCGGGCCAGCTTGTTGACTGGTCAATATGCGTTGTCGCACGGTCTGTTCATTAACGATGCACCGCTGAACCCGGAGCTGAACACGATCGGTAAGGTATACAAGGCCGCCGGTTACGATACGGGCTATGTCGGGAAGTGGCATGTGGACGGACATGGCCGATCCAGCTTCATCCCAGCAGAGCGCCAGCACGGGTTTGACTACTGGAAGGTTCTGGAGTGTTCGCACAGTTATAACGACTCTCCATACTATGAAGGAGACAGTCCGCAGATGAAAAAATGGAAGGGGTATGATGCAGCAGCTCAGACCCGCGATGTGCAGAACTACATTACCGAACACGCCAATGGCGCTAAACCGTTTGCGGTCTTCCTCTCGTGGGGGCCGCCGCATGGGCCGGTCAAACTGGCTCCGAAGAAATATCAGAAACAGTTTCGGCCCGAAGCCTTTCAGTTGCGGCCTAATGTGCCGGCGGAGATGGCGAAAACCGCCCGCATGAAACTGCTCGGTTATTATGCGCACATCATTGCGCTCGATGAATATGTGGGTGATTTGCTGAACACCATTGATGAGGCAGGGATTGCCGATAACACTATTTTTGTATTCACGTCAGACCACGGCGACATGATGGGGTCACAGGACGCGATGATGAAACAGCAACCGTATGATGAATCCTGTCAGGTTCCCTTTTTAGTAAGCTATCCTGCCGGACTCGGGCGTGAAGGCCGGCAGATCGATATGCCGTTCGGTACGCCGGATATTATGCCAACGCTGCTGGGATTGTGCGGCCTGGATATCCCTGAATCGGTTGAGGGAACCGATTATTCCCGAGTGCTGGCCGGTCAGGCGAAGCCGGAAAACGAAGCCGCGCTGATTGAGTGCATTACACCGTGCGGGAATTGGAATCGTCGGCAGGGTGGCAAGGAGTATCGGGGCATTCGCACCCGACGGTATACCTATGTCCGCGATCTGGATGGTCCATGGCTGCTGTTTGACAACGAGAAAGATCCATATCAGATGGAAAATCTGTTGAGTTCGCCGGAACATCAAAGCCTGCAGGAACGGCTCGATAAGGTTCTCGCTGACAAGCTGCGGGATCGCAAAGACGAGTTCCTGCGTGGGGATGAATATATTAAGCAATGGGGCTATAAGGTAAATAAGCTTGGCAATATTCCGCATACTAAATGATGTATATACAAATAATAGCTTTGCTTGTGATGGCGGCGACCGTATCGCTGGCCGAGGTGAATACATGTAAATCGCCCAACATTCTTCTGATCCTGGTCGATGATATGGGGTATTCCGACCTAGGATGTTACGGTGGAGAGATCAATACACCGACCATTGATCGTTTGGCGTCAAACGGTTTGCGCTACTCTCAGTTCTATAACAGTGCTCGTTGCACGCCAACACGAGCAGCGATTCTGTCAGGTTATTACGCTCAGCAAATCAACCGCGATTCTGTTCTTGAGTTAAAGGGAAAAGGTGTGCGCCCAAAGTGGGCTCGCTTGTTACCGAAATACTTGAAACCTGCCGGATACCGCTCCTATCACTCAGGCAAGTGGCACATTGACGGCAAGCCAATGGGGAATGGATTTGATCGTTCGTTATATATTGATAATCATGGTGAATTCAGCCCCAAGGTGCTTTTAAAGAACGGCAAAAGAATAGAACCCAAGGACGGATTTTATGCAACGATCGCTGTGGCGGATCATGCAATCGAAGTCCTGAAGGAGCATCAGACCCATCATGCTGACAAACCGTTCTTTTCGTTCGTTGCATTTACCGCCCCCCATTTCCCCTTGCAAGCGTTGCCTGAGGATATTGCACGGGTAGGAGATCGTTACAAAGTCGGGTGGGATGTCATCCGCAGTCAGCGCTGGGAACGGTTGCAGGAAATGGGATTGGTCAAGGGATCGCTCTCGAAGGTGGAGTACACTCAAGGCCCTCCTTTAGATTTTTCTGAACAGCTCACAGTCCTTGGAGAAAGTGAGGTCGATCGTCCTGCTCCCTGGAATGACCTCACTGAGACGCAGAAAGAATTCCAGCAGGTAAAGATGACGATTCATGCGGCAATGATCGAACGGATGGATGTCGAAGTGGGCCGCATTCTCAAACAAGTTAAAGCCATGAATGCATTCAATGATACCCTGATCTTCTTTTTGTCAGACAACGGGGCAAGTGCCGAAATGATGGTGCGCGGCGACGGCCACGATCCCCAGGCAACGCCGGGATCGGCGGGCAGTTATTTATGCCTCGGGCCGGGTTGGTCCACGGTCGCCAACACGCCGTTTAGAAAGCATAAAATCTGGGCGCATGAAGGCGGCAGTTGCACCCCCTTTATTGTTCATTGGCCAAAACAGACTTCGCAAGCTGGAGCGATACGGGAAACACCCGGGCATGTCATTGACATGGTTCCCACCATTCTCGATTTGGCGGGCGTAGAAACCCCAAAGCAACGGGTTCCATTCCCGGGACACAGCTTGCTCCCCTCATTCAAGATGGACACCGGTGATAATCGAGTGCTCTGGTGGTCGCACAAGGGGAATCACGCCGTTCGAAACGGAAACTGGAAGCTGGTCAAAACGAACGAAGGCAACTGGGAGCTGTATAACATAAGTGAAGATCGCGCGGAGACCGCGAACTTGGTGGATCAATATCCGGAAAAAGTCAAAGAGCTAGAGAAACAATGGGAAGCCCAGGTTGAACAGATTCGACAAGTAAAGAAGCTGAAGTAATATAAAGGCGATGGGTTCAGACCCCTGCTTCGCAATCGATAAGATTGCGGAATGCGTTGCGATATATTTTTTAAATACAGGGAATAGTTATGAATAAAATCAGGATTGGGTTGCAGGGTTGGGCAATGGCGATTGCCGGCTTGTTGGGAGTTGCTTCAGGCAGTTCACTTGTGGCTTCGGAGTCACTCTATGACGGTTTTGGGAATCCGGCGATGGAGTACGGGCCGCGGACCTGGTGGCACTGGATTAATGAACGCGTTACAAAGGACGGGATCACCAAAGACCTCGAAGCCATGAAGACCATGGGCTACAAGGGTGTGCATATGGTCAATCTGCCGTCGCTGCAGAACGCGGCGATAGGGGATGACGTAGTCGGCTCTGAGATCTGGTATGAGAAGGTCGATTTCGCTGTAAAAGAGTGTGCGCGGCTTGGGCTGGAGTTCAGTTTCGGCAGCTGCCCAGGCTGGGTTGCCGGCGGTCCGTGGGTTGCTCCGGAGCAGTCGATGCAGGATATTTTCTGGCGTCACAAGTATGTGACGGGGCCGACCAAAGATCCGATCCAGCTGCCGCAGCCGAACAAGAGTCGCGGCTGGTATCGCGATGTGGCGGTTCTCGCGTTCCCGACCATCCCCGGCGACGCGGTGCCGGTGGCATCACTGGTCAAGAGTGTCCGCTCGGATGATTTTCCCAGCGTTGACTGGTCGGCGGCAATTGATGGCGATGGCGAAAGCTATGTCGAGCTTCCGGGCGGCAAGCGAGGGGACCGTCCGCGGTCGGTGATTTTCGAGTTCGCTGAGCCTCAGACGGTGCGTTCACTGCATGTTGAAATGCACGAAGACAGCGCAACCCGCATCATCAAGCTTTACGGCAGTAATGACGGCAAGAAGTGGCACTATTTAAAACACATACGCCGCTGGATTAAGCACTTTGATCCCCGCCGGGAGGAACTCGTTGACGGTTATCCGGATGCGACCGTTAAATTTGTGAAGCTTGAGCTTGAAGTTGCATTGCCTGACCCGAGTGTGACGATGAAGCTTTACGAGCTCAACTTTCAGTCTGCGCGTCTGACCGATATTTTCACGAAATCGGCACGAGTGCGCACGCATCCGACGGTTTCCAATCCATCCACGCAGAAGATTTCCGCCGATCAGCTGATTGCAGTGGATCAGATCCTCGATTTGACAGCTTATCTGCAGAAGGATGGAACGCTCAATTATAACCTGCCCGCGGGCGAGTGGACCATACTCCGCTTTGGTCATACGACCAACGGCAACACGATCCACCCCGCCTCAGAACGTGCCGTTGGCCTCGAAGTGGATAAGTTCAGCAAGGAGGCCCTTTATCATCACTTGGATAGTGGGGTGACGAAGGGAATTATTGAGCGTATGGGCGATCTGACCGGAAAAACGGTGGTGGAAATGAACATCGACAGCTGGGAAGCCAACTGTCAGACTTGGACGGCCAAATTCCCCGAGGAGTTTGAGGCGCGGCGCGGTTACGAGATGACCAAGTGGCTGCTCGCCCTGACCGGTCGATTTGTGGAGAGTGTCGACGAAACCGAGCGTTTCCTGTGGGACTACCGTCGCACGATCGGCGATTTGCTTGCGGATAATTTCTACGGCGCGTTCGGCGACTACATCCGCCCGCACGGGCTGAAGCTTTCGGCTGAGGCTCCCGGAATCGGTATTCCGATCCATGGCGACCACATCCAGATGCTGGGAAAGATGGATATTCCGCAGGGCGAGTTCTGGCTGGGCGGTGAGCCGAATGAAAAATACCCGCAATGGCCGGGCGGTCAGGAAAACACCAAAGAGGCGGCGGTTGCCGCACATGTCTACGGCAAAGAGGTGGTCTCCTGCGAGGCCTTCACTTCCTTTGCGCATCACGACGGATTCACCCAGTATCCGCACATTTTGAAGCCGGTCGGCGATCGCCAGTTCTGCAAAGGAATGAACGAGATCGTCTTCCACCGCTACGTGCATCAGCCGGATGAAAAAGTTCCGGGAGTCGGACTCGGTCAGTTCGGGCTCAATTTGGAACGCACCACCACCTGGTGGGAGCCGGGGCGCGAGTGGATCACCTATCTGCGCCGTTGCCAGTTCATGCTGCGTCAGGGCCGTTTCTTCGCGGATGCTTGCTACTATTACGGGCAGGATGTTCCGGGCAGTGCCTACTTCTTCCATCCGGGCTCGGGACTTGATGTACGCAAAAAAATGCTGCCGGTTCTGCCGAGGGGGTATGACTTCGACGTCTGCGACCACACCACCTTCGCAAGCATGTTTGTTGAAGAGGGTTTTGTCGGGCTTCCGAGCGGGATGCGCTATCAGTATCTCGTGCTGCCGGATCATGCCCGCTATACGCCGGCCGCGCTGGAAAAGGTGTACGAGCTGGTCAATGCCGGCGCCACCGTGATCGGACCGCGCCCGGTGCGCTGCCCGTCCCTGAAAGATTTCGAGAATGCGGACGATCGCATTCAGGAGCTCGCGGCGAAAATCTGGCCGAAAGGAAAAGGCGAACGCCGCGTTGGTAAGGGGCGCGTGATTGCTGGTAAATCGTTCGAAGAGATTCTGGCTGAAGACAAGCTGGCCGCGGACTTCAGTGCCGGCGAAGACAATGTCTGGTACATCCACCGCAAACTGAAGGATGGGGAGTCGTACTTTGTCGCGTATCAGGAAGATCAGGCTAAAGATCTGACCCTTACGTTTCGCGTCACGGGCATAGTTCCGGAAATTTGGGATCCGGTGACCGGAGGGAAATCGGTTGTCGCCAACTACACGGACGACGGCACCGTCACAAGCGTTCCCTTTAAAATGGATCCGTTTGGTTCACGCTTCGTGGTGTTCCGCCGTGCGGCCGGAACGGCTGCCGTCAGCAAGTTGACTAAAGATGGAAAGCCGGTTGTTCTCGACGGCGACGGCCTCAGCTTTACGGTCTGGGAAAACGGCAACTATGCGGCCACGTTTAGCGACGGCCGGGTAGTTGAGGCGGAAGTGGAAGGCATTCCAGCTCCGCAAGAAGTGGAAGGCCCCTGGAGCGTTACGTTTCAGAAAGAGCGCGGCGCGCCGGAAGGGGAGGTTGTTTTTGATGCGCTGACTTCGTGGCCGGAACGTGAGGAGTTCGGAATCAAATATTTCTCTGGCACCGCGAACTACACGAAAACGATTAACGTGTCTGCTGACCGCCTGAAACAAGGCCGCCGGGTCTGGCTGGATCTGGGCGAGGTTGCGAATCTGGCGGTGGTTTCGGTGAATGGTCAGACCTTTGCTCCGCTGTGGAAGTCGCCCTTCCTCGTCGATGTCACCGATGCGGTAAAAGCCGGATCGAACAAGCTGGAAGTGAAGGTGACCAACTGCTGGAAGAACCGGATTCTCGGCGATTGGAAGGTGCCGGCGGACCAGAAGGTCACCTGGACACTCTATCCGTTCTATCACGATGACAAAGAGGCACCGCTGATGGAGTCCGGCCTGCTCGGTCCGGTGCGTCTGTTGGGTTCAGAGACCGTACTGTTGAAATGATTATTTTTTCTGGCTGGTGAACAAGAGGGATTCCAATGATTAAATATATACGAATAATAGCTTTGCTTCTGATCGCTGCGACCGTATCGCTGGCCGAGATTAACACCGGCAAATCGCCCAACATTCTACTCATTCTGGTCGATGACATGGGGTATTCCGACCTGGGATGTTATGGCGGAGAAATTCACACACCGACCATTGATGGCTTGGCGTCAAACGGTTTGCGCTACTCCCAGTTTTATAACAGTGCCCGTTGCGTGCCATCCCGGGCAGCACTTTTATCCGGTTATTACGCGCAGCAAATCAACCGCGACTCCGTTCTGGATGTCGAAGGCGGTGCCCGCGGCAAGCGCCCTCGGTGGGCCGGGCTGTTGCCGGATTATCTGAAACCGGCCGGCTACCGGTCCTATCACTCCGGCAAGTGGCATATCGATGGGATGCCTGTAGAGGGCGGCTTCGACAGATCCTACTATAGTGGGGACTCAAACCGTTTCTTCAGTCCGAAGGTGCTCTTTCAAGACGATAAAAAATACACACCGGAAAAATCAGAAAAGGGATACTATGCGACGACAGCCATCGCGGATCATATGATCGAGGCGCTCAAGGAACATCAGCAGGATTATGCGGATCAGCCGTTTTTTTCGTTCGTTGCCTTTACCGCGCCCCATTTTCCCCTGCAGGCGTTGCCGGAGGATATTGAGCGGGTGGGAGATCGGTATCGTGTCGGGTGGGATGTGATCCGCAGTCAGCGTTGGGAACGTCTGCAGAAAATGGGATTGGTCAAGGGGACGCTCTCTGAGGTGGAATACGATCAAGGCCCACCTTACGATTACGCTGAACAGCTCACCGTCCTTGGAGATGCTGAGGTCACCCGCCCAGTTCCCTGGAAGGATCTCACTGAGACGCAGAAAGAATTCCAACAAGTAAAGATGACGATTCATGCGGCAATGATCGAACGGATGGATGTCGAAGTGGGCCGCATTCTCAAACAGCTGAAAGCGATGAATGCATTTGAGGATACCGTCATTTTCTTTTTGTCTGACAATGGAGCCAGTGCTGAGATGATGGTGCGTGGGAATGGCCACGACCCTGAAGCTGCGCCGGGTTCGGCAGACAGTTATTTATGCCTCGGGCCGGGTTGGTCCACGGTCGCCAACACTCCATTTAGAAAACATAAAATCTGGGCGCATGAAGGCGGCAGTTGCACCCCCTTTATTGTTCATTGGCCAAAACAGACTTTGCAACCTGGAGCGATCCGGAAAACAAGCGGGCATGTCATTGACATGGTTCCCACCATTCTCGATTTGGCGGGCGTAGAAACCCCAAAGCAACGGGTTCCATTCCCGGGACATAGCTTGCTCCCCTCATTCAAGATGGACACCGGTGATAATCGAGTGCTCTGGTGGTCGCACAAGGGGAATCACGCCGTTCGAAACGGAAACTGGAAGCTGGTCAAAACAAACGAAGGCAAATGGGAGCTGTATAACATAAGTGAAGATCGCGCGGAGACAGCGAACCTGGTGGATCAATATCCGGAAAAAGTCAGAGAGCTAGAGAAACAATGGGAAGCCCAGGTCGCGCAGATTCGACAAGTCAGGAAGCTGAAGTAATGCTGCTTAATTCTTCGCCCAAAGGGAGACCTTCCCAATGAACGCAAATTGATGTTAATTAACGGTTAAAGAAACCGATCCCAAGCCAACTGCCGGATTTAGGATCAAGAAATAGAACCACAGAACCCAAGAAAATTTAAAAATGCCCATCATTCTTCCACCGATCACTCGTCGTCAATTCATCCAGCGCTCGCTCGCTTTAGGGGGCACGGCTATCATGGCGTCGCGCGTGTGGGCCGCCACAGATAGCGAACGCGTTGGCTTAGACCCAAATCGTGTGGCTTTGCTTGCAGATACACACATCAGTGCCGATCCGAATAGCGTCTATCCAGGGACGAAGTGGCCTGGATCTCCCGTAGGGGAGGACGAGCATGAAAGCGTCAATATGGCAGGCTGCCTTGCCGCGGCTGCCAAGGGCGTCCTTGCACTCAATCCTCGGCCGGCTCACCTGATCGTCAACGGCGACTGTGCGCTCAGTAATGGTAAAGAAGCCGAGTATAAAGAGTTTCTCAGGCTAGTTGAGCCGCTTCGAGCTGCGGGTATCACCGTTCATGTCACGATCGGCAATCACGACAATCGGAAGAATTTGTGGAAATTGCTGCCGTTTCTAAAGCAAGAGCAAATGGGCGTGCAGGCGGGCGTGATTGAATTGCCGCACGCGAATCTCATCCTGTTGGACTCAGGCAAAAGGGGAATCCTGGGAGACCAACAGTTGGACTGGCTCGCCAAACAACTCGACCAACGAGTCGATAAGCCAGCCCTGATCTTTGGTCACTTTAACCCGTATCCCAATCGCGGCGTGCGTCCCATCCGAGGCATGCGTGATGGGGCGTCTTTGTTGAAACTGCTTGCCGAACGAAAGCATGCCAGGGGCTATTTTTATGGTCACACGCATGAGTGGCAATACGATCGACGGGACCATCTCCATTTGATTAACCAACCGGCAGTCAGTTACTATTTTGGCAAAGGCCATGCGCATGGCTGGGTCGATATGACGCTCACGGAAACGTCCGCTGACCTCGAGTTACACTGCATCAACCGCAAACACCCGCAGCACGGTGACCAGCGACAGGTCATCTTGAAAGACCAGCCCATTGCGATTCGTGTTGCCTCTTACAATGTTGAGTTCGGCAGAAGCGCGACCCCCGAACAGATTGGGGAGATGTTGAAGCCATACAATTTGGACATCATCGGCTTTGACGAAGCGCCGGATGGCGATTGGACGGCTCGCGTCGGCAAGGTGCTGGGGATGGAACACAGTTATGTAGGCAAAATCTCATCGGCCAATCATAAGGACAAATACAAGTCGATCCTCAGTCGGACACCGCTAGCAGACACGGTAGAGCATGAACTGCAGGTGGAACGTCGACGTTGCTGGAACCCTGCGTCGGTGGTGAGAGCCGTGACAGAGATCGATGGCGTTCCATTCGCATTTTACTCGTTGCATATCTGCGGTACGCGCGATCGCGAAAAGGTAGGGCATGCCTACCAGCTGGCAAACGAGATCTTACCGAACGAGACGACGGAACGGGTGATCGTCGTCGGCGATTTCAACAACAACATCGGCGATGTGGCGATGAACGCGATCGAGGGGGCAGGCTTTAAACCAACGTGGAGCGACCTGAAGATTGATGTCTCCAAGGAGTTTACCTACAACGCCCTGAACCCCAAAAAGAACCTTGGTGTGATCGATCATGTTTTATACAATACCACGTCTAAAGCCAAGGCAACAGCGGGAGGCATCATCGAACTCGAAACGCCGTTGTCGGATCACAAACCCATCTGGGCCGAGATCGTATTCCCTCGATAAATCAATCAGACAAAAGACTCCTAGCATCGAAAAATCATTATGTTCATCAAAATTAAATCGTTCTCAGCCATCGTCGCACAGATCAGCTGTGTGCTCCTGTCAGCATCCATGGTGCATGCCAAGCCGCTGAACTATCTCATTCTATTGGCTGACGATATCAGTGCATCGACGTTGGGTTGTTATGGATCACTTAATCCACATACCTCACCTCAAATTGACAAGTTGGCGGGGGAGGGAGTGCGCTTTACTAACATGTTTGTTTCCGAGGCTATGTGCGCCCCGGCCAGA
>Ga0209196_1002248_pt1 | contig 12565 bp, 9 predicted proteins | sample COGITO_mtgs_1105_5_FD_184801 | JGI IMG/M metagenome (GOLD analysis project Ga0209196, IMG submission 184801) | Pelagic marine microbial communities from North Sea - COGITO_mtgs_110509 (SPAdes) (version 2) | ecosystem: Environmental > Aquatic > Marine > Epipelagic ... | reverse complement strand
ACTGGCAAAAATCTTGATATGATGCGGGCAGTTCATCGGACGCAGCATATAGCCCTCGATCGTGCCGGTGTTGAGCCCGTTGGTCAGCGTCGCACATGTTGCCCCTTCGTCAGAAAGCTTAGCCAAGGCATCACGCTCAGGAATCGCAGCAAACTGACTATCCTGATAATAAGGAAAATGGCCACTGGTGCGGTAAAGATCAAGCTTGCCGATGTGCGGGGTAAAGACTTGGGAGTAACCCTGCTTGTCGAGTTGCTCGGTGATAAAGTCCTGGAGCGCACGACGCAGCAGCCCACCCTTCGGTTTCCAGAGAATCAGTCCCTGGCCAACAGCTTCATCGATGTGAAAAATACCGAGCTCCTTACCGAGCTTGCGATGGTCACGCTTCTTCGCCTCTTCCAGCTTCTCCAAATGCTCAGTGAGCATCGTCTTGTTCTTGAAACAGGTGCCATAAATCCGCTGCAGCTGAGGGCGCGTGTTGTCTCCCTTATAGAAGGCACTTGCTACACTCATTACCTTAAAGGCCTTGCAGTTGCCTGTGCGCCCAACATGCGGACCTGCGCAGAGATCCCAAAACTCACCATTCTTGAAAATGGAAATCTCCTCATCCTCAGGGATGTCGTTGAGCAAATCAACCTTGAACTGGCTCACCGCGTCACGCTCAGAGAGACCTCCCAGCCGACCACTCTTCGCCATCGCCATTGCCTCATCACGGGAAACGACCATCTTTTCAAAAGTCTGGTTCTCCTTCACCACCTTTTTCATTTCCGCCTCAATTTTCTCAAAGTCATCCGGTGTAATCGAGTGATCGAGATCGATGTCATAATAAAAACCACTCTCGACCGGAGGCCCGCCTGCTAACTGCGCATTTGGCCAGATGTTGAGCACCGCGGTAGCAAGCACATGCGCACACGAGTGCCTAAGGCGTTCCAGATCGGACATTTGGTGACGCTGCTCGAGCGTCTTGCGTTCTTTTTCATCGGCCATGACGAGAGTGAAAAAGCCACTACTAGCAAGGATTTGCAACCTTTTTCAGCCAAGTAAGACCGGTATTTCAGAGCCAACTGATCCCAAGGAGTTCATTTTCTTCAACACCGATAAGCGGATTATCCAACCACAACACGGAGAAATCCGCAACCAAGACTCCAACTAGGACGCCAACTCAGAGGGACCTTTTCATGTTGGCCATCAAACAAGAAGTAACGGGATCTTTCCCGTTGATTGCTGACAACATACAAACCATCAAGAGGACCTCATATAAGGGTGACTAGGGCACCCGTGGAAACTTGGAGAAATCAGGGTCGCGTTTTTCGAGGAACGCATTTTTCCCCTCCTTACCCTCCTCGCTCATGTAGTAGAGCATCGTTGCGTTGCCTGCGAGATCGAGCAATCCCATCTGACCATCACAATCGGCATTGAGAGCTGCTTTCAAGCAGCGCAGAGCAAGGGGTGAGTGCTGCAGCATTTCACGACACCACTGGATGGTTTCAGTTTCTAAATCGGCAAGTGGCACCACGGTGTTCACCAGTCCCATATCGAGTGCCTGCTGGGCATCATACTGCCTGCAGAGATACCATATCTCACGCGCCTTTTTCTGCCCGACAATACGGGCGAGATAACTGGAACCCAATCCACCATCAAAAGATCCCACTTTCGGGCCGGTCTGACCAAAGATTGCATTATCAGCAGCAATGCTCAGATCACAGACAACCTGCAAGACGTGGCCACCGCCGATCGCGTATCCTGCGACCATCGCCACCACGGGCTTGGGTAAATTACGAATCTTGCGCTGCACATCGAGAATGTTCAGCCGCGGCACGCCATCACCGCCAATATAGCCGGCATGACCTCTGACCTTCTGATCCCCTCCTGAACAAAATGCCTTATCCCCAGCACCTGTGAGAATAATCACGCCTACTCCCGGATCCTCATGGGCAAGATCGAGAGAGGTCAGCAATTCTTTTGTTGTCTCAGGCCGGAAGGCATTCCTGACTTCGGGGCGGTTGATGGTGATCTTAGCGATCTGCCCGTCCTCGCTTTTTTCATACAATACGTCTTCAAAGTCGTGCGCTGATTTCCACATGGTTGAAGTCTTAGGTCTTACATTTTAAGTTTCAAGTGCATTGCCAAGAAATTCTACACATGCACCTTGAAAAGCATCCGGCTGCTCCCATGGCACACGGTGACCACATTCGGGGATAACCTTGTGCTTCCCGTGCTGCAATTGCGGCACGGCAAGCTTTGCCAATTGGGTGAATTTAGCATCACGCTCACCCGTCAGCCAGAGAGTGGGACACGTGATTTTAGTAAGGTCAGCAGTAAGATCAGCCTGAGTGCCCAGCGACCAGTCAACAAAGGACCTAGCCACAGAGACACGGCGCTCCTTAAGTTTGATACGATCTGGCATCTCCAACTCGCCACCCAGCACACCTTGCGCATTCCATTTCCCTAAGAAATCCGCCCAATCGCCCTTCAAGGCTAGCGCTGACCACTCAGCATCTTTTTCGCGCCGTTCAACTCTCTCACTTTCATTCTTGAGGCCAGGATGAGCCGAAATAATAACTGCCGATTTCCAGAGCCCCGGCTGATTTAACATGGCGTGTAAGGCAAGCCGACCACCCATCGAATAAGCAATCAATGTCGGTTCTGGGTCAACCCGTTTGATCTCCTCTGCAAGCGCCCGCCCACATTCATCAAGCGACATCGGACAACAGTCCAGAAATCGCCATAAGTCCAGACGGCGCACCCCACCAAAGTGAGATGGCATGGCAGCGGCGAATTCACGCCAGTCTGCCGCCATACCGACGGCCCCGTGCAGAGCCCAAATCATAGCATTTCAGCGGCTTGTTAGAGCGACTTCAAGCAAGCCTGAATCGCCTCAAAGTCGGGAAGATCTCCCGGGCTATCATTGACTTCGGCATATTGAACAATGCCCTCTTGATCAACGACAAACGCGGAACGCTTGGGAACACCACCCATGATCAAGTTTTTCTCAGGGAGGAAGGACTCATAAGCAACTCCATACGCTTCGGTAGCGATGTGCTCGTAGTCGCTTAGAAGAGTGATTCCGATGCCTTCTTTTTCAGCCCATGCGGCTTGCGCAAACGGGTTATCTCCTGAAATGCCGACCACCTGTGCATTCAAATCATTGTAGACTGAAAGTTCACTAGTGATTGAGCAAAACTCTTGCGTGCAAACGCCTGTGAATGCCATCGGCACAAACAAGAGCACGGTAGTCGACTTAGCAACAAGGTCTGAAAGTTGAACGGTTTGTGGACCCTCCTCAGTGAGGGTAACGAGATTGAATTGGGGAGCTTTGTCTCCTACTTGAATGTTCATAATGATATGTATGTTAGATATGGGATGAATATTGGATGAGTATTGAATTGATAATGGTTATCACAGCTGGCGGGCAATGATGAGAGCGTAGCACAAACCAGAGATAACCGTGGTGAGGATCAATCAAATTAATACACAGGTCGAGCATCTTTTGCCTCATCGCCCCTCTTCTAAGTTGGAGTGCTAAGTTGGAGCGGAAACAGGGGTCAACACTCTTCGAGCTAAGCACCAACCTGCCAAGGCACCACCAAGGTGGCAGGCATGGCTAATTTCAAAGAGCTCAGCCCCACCCCAAGCCACCATTTGCTCACCAAGCAGTGATAACACAGGCAAGCCAAAATCAGGATGCATCAACCACAATAACGCCTCCCCGATGACGAGGCCAAGCCCAAGGTTCTTGCCGCTTACGGGTATGAATCGCAAGCGCGTGTGAGCTGAGAGCGTAGCCATAGCCAGCAACAAGGCGAAGCACGCGCCAGAAATACCCACCAGATAACTTTCTCTATAACCAGTCACCAGCAGTAAGCCTGATAGCAAATGCAATAAACCCCCTACTAATACGCCAGCCGTAATGATCTCCAGAGATTTTCGCTGCCCCAGCATTTGCAATACCCTGCCGCCCGCGAACCATAGAATAAAAAGGTTGATGACGAGGTGAACCCAGTCGCCATGCAGCAAGGCATAGCTCAGTAGCTGCCACACTTTCCCATGGGTAATACCGCCCCATGATAGTCCAAAGTTTTGATAATACCAAAATAGCTCAGGCATTCCGCCCGCAAACATCAACACCAGGTGGAGCAAAAGCAAAACCAGCACCAAAGCAGTGACGACATTCCATTGGGAAAACGCTATCTTTTTACGATGTCTGCGAGGAGGCATTGATTAAAAAATAACCTCGCCAAACTTAAAGACACGAAAATTCCGCCTATCTTGGCGCCTCAGATCTTGCGCTTTCTATCTCGCCCTAGGCTCAGCCTTCTCCCGAGAATCTGCACCGGCACTAGTTACAAAGGGACCACCCTCCATGGGCGCTACTCCTGTGCTAGCCACATCGGGCATCTCGCTTGGTTTGCCCGCTAAAGGGAATTCCTTGCGCAACGGAAAGTAAGGATAGCCCTCCCACATGAGGATACGACGCAAGTCAGGATGACCTGCAAACTTAATGCCCATCATGTCATAGATCTCGCGCTCATGCCAATCGGCGGTAGCCCATATGTCACTAACGGTTGGCACCTCTACGGCATCTGCCACAGCGGCTTTGACACGCAAATGCACAGAGTCATTGAGCGTCGCAAGCTCATAAACCATATCAAAACGGGGCTCGCTTCCCATATTGTCGACACTTGAGATATCGATAAGAAAATTCAGACCGAGCTCTTTAAAGCAGAACTCCATCACCGACCTCAGGTCATCGAGAGCGACGGTTACGGTGTGTTCAGCACGAAACTCATGGGACGTGGAAGACGGGAATTTTTCCAGAACTTGCTGGGCTACTTCTTGGGCATTCATCGGCTTTAAAAATTATTTGGCAACAGCAGGATCGGCTTTCAGGTCACGAACGGATTCTTCTCCGTCAATTTTACGCTGCAGCTTCATAAGACCTTCAATAAGAGCTTCGGGCCGGGGCGGACAACCTGAGATATAGACATCCACGGGCAGCAGCTGATCGATGCCTTGAAGCACTGCGTAGCTGCGATACATGCCACCACTGGATGCACAAGCACCCATGGCAATACACCACTTAGGGTCAGGCATCTGGTCCCAAACACGTTTGACGGCAAGGGCCATTTTGTAAGTGACCGTTCCTGCCACAATCATGACATCACTCTGACGTGGTGAAAAGCGCATCACTTCAGAGCCGAAACGGGAAATATCAAAGCGTGAAGAAGCAGTCGCCATGAGCTCAATCGCACAGCATGCAAGCCCCATAGGCATCGGCCACAAAGAATTTTTCCTCATCCAGTTAATGGCTGCATCCACTCGGGTGAATACGATGTTTCCTTCTACCTTCGAGTCATAGGATGCATGAGCAAGAGCCATGCGGGCTGCCTCGGGGGAGTCTAGTCCAAGGATGGGGTCTGCAACTTGATCCTTTACGTCAACTGGGGGTATAATGTTAGCGGGTGTTGTCATGGTAGTTGTTACTAAATGAGTAGATAGTGACCTGCGGGCACACCCTAGCTTGAGAAAAGATCATCACAAGCCCATTTTGCAGGCAATTTTTGATGTGATCCTGTTCACATAATAACCGCGACGGTATCGCCCAAACACGATAATTATCGACACGGCGGCGGCGTTGCAACCTTTGATAAAAGCTTATTTTTTTGAACTTTACGCTTACTTAGCAAGCTTCTCTTGTCTATAAATCGTGGACTGATTTAAATGGATCGACCGTCTTTACAATCTCACAGGCGATTTACGCCTTGGAAGATAGCCCACATCGTGCAGGTAAGCCTACTTGCAATTTGTGCGCTGTCCCCCACCCCCTATGCCTCAGCAGAGGAATCTGTAGTCCAGAAAGAGCTTAATCGAAGAGTCGAAAACGCGAGTAAAGCCTACGATCTTCTAGCTACTGGTGACACGGCATACCAAAAAGCCGATTACGGCACAGCCGCCAAGGATTATGCCCAGGCGTTCTCCCTGCTCCCGGGAGGCTCACTCAGCAAGGAGCTCCGCTCAGCTGCTGCCGAGCGTTATGCTAAAGCCACAACAGAGCATTGCCGAGGCCTTGCCAAAAAGGGCAGGTATGATGAGGCCCGCGATCTTCTGGATAAGGTGCTCAAACCCCAAATATCTCCCGCCCATGAGGGGGCGCTCAAACTCAGGCGGCAAATCGACGATCCCATTCGACACAACCCCGCCCTCACCCAGGATCACGTTGAGAATGTCGTGGAGGTCCGCCGCTTATTGAGCCAGGCAGAGGGGCAGCATCAAATCGGGCAGTATGATCCTGCCCACCTAACTTACCAATCCGTGCTTCGCATCGACCCATTTAATAAGGCCGCTCGGCGAGGCATGGAACGTATTAGCGTCATTAAATCGGACTATTACCGGGCCGCCAGAGATCAGGCTAGGGCAACGATGTTAGCTGAAGTGGATAAAAATTGGGATCTCTACGTGCCAGCTGCCGAAAGCGTCCCTCCAACTATTTCCCTCGATGAATCATCCGTGTCCACCACCGACATAAGGAATAAACTCACTGGTATCATTGTCGATAAAACCGATATGGAAGACCAAAGTCTTCAAGAGGCACTAGACTTTGTGAGATTTCAAAGCAAAAAAGGAGATGTGCCAGATTCATCAGGCAACCAGGCCGGCATCAATATATTACTCAATCTCGGCGACCCATCATCCGATACCGCCCAAGCTATTTCACGCAATCGAGTCGACATCACCGCTGAGAACCTCCCCCTCTCCAAACTTCTTGATTACATCACCGAGCAAACCCGAACCCAGTGGAGAGTCGATGGTGTCAGTGTTCTGGTAGGTCCCATCGGCTCACTGAAGGAAGGCCTTATTTTTCGAACCTTTCGCGTGCCACCGAATTTTCTTCAGGCTGCGACTGCCAACAGTGATCAACGCAGCGACGATCCCTTTGGCAGCGACGACGGCCAAGAGGGCAAATTACCAGCGCGCGTGAACATCACTGATTTCTTAAAACAGAACGGTATCAGCTTTCCTGAAGGTGCCTCGGCATCATATTCTGCTTCAGACAACACCCTGATGGTTCGCAACAGCCCTCAAAATATTGATCTCGTGGATCAACTCGTATCCATCGTCACCAACGAAGAGCCCGTAATGGTCATTATTAGAACCGCCATCATTCGTGTTAGTGAGGAAAAGGTGAAAGAACTCGGCTTTGATTGGGCCATTACACCTCTGGACCTAAGCGGCGGCCTCATTCTCGGCGGTGGCAGCGTGGGCAACGGTGGCCCGTTAACTGCTCTCGGCGGCAATCCCATCACATCTGGCAATAGAAGCGGTAACAGCGCCATTGTTCCAGATGCCATTACCAGCTTCATTAATGACACGGCAGGCATCGCGTCCGATAGCACGCAGCGGGCACCGGGGATCCTCAGCGTTTCAGCAATTACTAACGGCATGGTTATCAACATGATGATGCGCGGCCTCGATCAAAGCAAAGCTGCAGACATCATGGTCAAACCATCTACCATCACACGCAGCGGTGAACGTTCCAAAATAGAGATCATCCGAGAATTCACCTATCCTACAGAGTATGAGCCACCCGAGCTACCACAGTCTGTTGGAACTACAGGCACAGGCTCTAGCGATGCTGGAGGTTCGGTGCAAATTTTCCCCGTCACACCAGCGACCCCTACAGGATTTGAAACACGCGACACTGGCATTACATTGGAGGTTGAACCCGTTGTCGGCCCCAACAAAAAATACATCGAGCTCTCTCTGCGCCCAGAATTAGTTGAGTTTGAAGGCTTTGTGAATTACGGATCGCCCATTGCCACTCTTACCGCTGGCGGCTTAGGAAGCACTGAAAGCATAGAAATAACGCAGAATAACATTCTGATGCCTATTTTTAAAGTCATCCGTATGCCGAATGCCGCCCTGACTATTCAGGACGGAGCAACCGTGGTTCTTGGAGGTCTGATCACGAGTAAAAAAATCAAGGTTGAGGATAAAACCCCTATTCTAGGAGATATTCCTTTTGCTGGCAGACTTTTCCGCTCCGAGGCCAGCCAAACTATCCGGGAAGCCATCATCATCACCGTGAACGCCGAACTTGTTGACCCCACTGGCCAACCTTGGAGAAATCGCTAGCCCATTGGGTGATCAAATAGAGGGCCTTTAAAGAATCCCGGAAACTCATTCACGCCAAAACCAGTAAAACTATTGAAGTTATATGGAACCTAAAACCGATAGATCCGGCAACGACCATGAGCATTATTCGGTCGACGAAATGATGGCTAGACTCAAGCATCATAACCGAGACAAAGAGCAACAAGATAAAATCAAAGATGGCGAACTCGTCACACGCCCTGACGGCTCTCAAGTGATCAAGGTTAAAAAGCGCAGAAGGCGCTCAAAGCAGCCCTCCAAAAAGACAAATCCTAAATTAAAATGGGCAATCATCGGAACTGCGTCAAGCCTAGCACTGGTACTTGTTGCCTTCACCATCTTTATTATAGCCAGATACAACGGCGCATCCTTCAAAGAGAAAACCGAAACCTCGATCACTAGGCTTGTTACTGGCAATTCAACAAAAATCGAACAGCTACGTGTTACCCCCCTATCAGTAGCAGCATCAGAAGCTGCAATCAACTGGGACAAAGATACCTTTTTCCAGTCTGCCACATTTTCAGCTATCAAAGCTGACCTTAAAGTCACCAGCTTTTTATCACGCGCTTGGAATGGGGAGGAAATATTAGCCAATCACGGAACGATCCAACTACAACTTCCTGAAAGAAACAGAGCCGAGAGCGTTGATTCCCTCATCTCTAATTATCGCTTCAAATCATACCGGTGCGAAAAACTAGACCTGCTTTTCGGAGGTAGCGAAGGGGCGCCCTCCGTGAAAGGGATTCATGCATCACTCCAGCAGCTGCCTGACAGTCATTACCAGGTTGCATTTAACAATGGCATTATCGATATCCCCGGCTGGCCCAATCTCGAAGTATCGTCAGGCGTCCTAACGCTCAAATCCTCGAATGCTGAAATAGAGGCTCGGCTCGCAGCCAGCGACAACAATAAGGGCGAATTACTCATCAAAGGAATTATCTACAAAGACAAAGACCAGCCTGTTACGCTAGACGTAAAATCCATCAACTACCCAATAGAGGATATGTTAGGTGAAGATTTCGGCCGTATCATCGAAGGCTACATCCATAGCGATATGGGCGCTCTTTCATACGACCCCAAACAAGGTGATATAAATGCGCTGAGCTTCATCATGCCGTTCAACTCGAATCAATTGAATATCAGCGAGCTGCCCATGCTTAATGATTTGAGAGATTTGACCGGCAAATCTCAATACCTTCACCCGTCATTTACGCATTGCAGAGGCACGATCATGCGCAACCTCAGCGACATATCACTCAGCAATCTCAATCTCATAAGTAGCAAGCTACTCAGCATTGAAGGGAATATTTCGGTGAATGCTCAGGGCATGCTCTCAGGAGAATTAAACGTAGGCATTCCCTCTAGGCTTTTCGACGACAAAACACCGGCACCAAAAATCTTCTCCGTTCCAAGAAACGGAAACATTTACACTAAAGTAACCCTCGGAGGAACAGTTCACAGCCCACATGACGACTTCAATGCGCGTCTCAAATCAAGTAGTAGAGCAATCATTCAGAAACAATCAATGTTTGCAGATGAGGGTAAAATTCTACCCATAACTCCTTTGGAAAAATCGGAGCAAAAAGAGAAAACCTTTGAAGCACTGACAAATTAGCCCTTGATGAATCCCTAAACGCCAAAGCCACTTTATTGAGATCAAGTTCGCCATCAACAGATACCATGCAGCTTCGATGAAGTTATTATCAGCCCTCGCTACCTTTTCGATAATAGTAAGCGCAGCCAGTCGTGCAGAGGATCAAGAATTCGTTGTTTCTCATGACTTCGCTGCTGCTGAGGAAAAAAAACAAGCCCATGCCGCGTTGCATTATCTTCAGCTCGTCTCTGATGGGGAGCTAAACCTTGGCGATCATACTGCGCTATCGAAACACTGCAGCCCCAAAAGACGCAGCGAACTGGAGACACGGATCAAACGATCAAGGCAGAGCCGCCTCAAAGCAAATGACATCCTAAGTATCGAAGCTCAATTAACGGACTCTGCTTTTTGCGCTGTGCTAGTCCGAGCAGAAAACACCATCAACCCACTCGATACACGCATTCACCCCGTTGCACTTCTCAGAAAAGACAAGCTCTGGATACCCGCGCCACTTCTTGGGTCATTTTCCAATACTGGCTATGGTTATGACCCAAAAGCCGAACAATCAGTGCAAGCATTAGAAACCTGGATGGCCAAACAAAAGATCCTGCGCGAATCACAGCATCGGCAAAAGGCACTGCCTGATATCAAATCCAAACTCACCAACATTGAGCAGGAAGCAGGCTTTGATAAAATGACAACAGAGCAGGCCACCTCTTATTTCTTAGATCAATGCCGCAGCAAAAACACCTTAGGCATCCTTGCCAGTATTGGCCGAGCTTCCGAACAGGAAGCACTAAAATTAAGTAAATCCATCGACCTTGTCGCCAAAGCCTTGAAACTCGAGGCCAAGCCCAAAAACAATTGGCACTATTTCACCAGCTCCTCGTGCTTCACCCAAGTGATTGAAGCTGATGAAAAATCAGGAAAGGTTCTGGTAGGCTGCTTTAATCCAGAAGAGTCCAATTCCTCTTATGCAGACGCTTCATACAAGATATTCACTTTCCAAACAGAAAACCGTGATGGCAAAAGATTTATCCAGCTTCCCTCCACACTCAATCATTTAGACTCACCTAAAGAGAGCAAACTTGGAGGCCGGCAGGGAGCATTAAAGAAAAAATTCGCAAGCGTCATTTTACAAAAGGTGACGGTGAGCAAGCATCAAACGACAGAGTCAGTACTCAATGATTTTCTCAGCACTATCAAACAGCAAAACTTCAAGGAGTTTATTAGGCTAGCCACCCTGAACAACGATTACTTCAGCAACACAAAAAATCACGCCTCTATCCTAACTCACATCGCAAAATACTGGTGCAGCATACCTAAAGACGACAACCCCAGCTACCTTGTATCGGAAGTTGCCCTCAAGGGTAAATTTGCCGTAGCTCTACTCGAGTGCAGCCAAGCTGGTGCCAGCACCGATCATCAAGTCGAGGAAATCTGGATGCTAAAAGATCAAGACGGCTGGCACATTGCCCCCATCGACATGATCCCAAAAATGCTTACAGGCAGCAGCAACAATGAGGACGTAACAAACATCAATAACCAGCTAACTGATCTGCGACAACAAATTCAGCAGCAATCACTCGAAACGATCTTTGCCCAAACCGCTCGCATCACTTTACCATTAAGTCTGAATGCCGTGTCAGAGGAGGCTGCAATAACGTGTGTTGATAGCTATCGGGAGCAACTTCGCAATGGTGATATAAAAGCCAGCCTATCTCAATGCGCCATGCTGGAGGGCATTGACAAAAGCGAAGTAATAAAAGACATGCAGCGTTTGATTCGAGGGGCTAAAGAACACGCGCAAGATACTTCCATCCTTGGCGCATCAGCAAATGCTGGCTGGGTTGGCGTTTCAGTAAGGACAAAGTCTAAGATTTCAGAACTGTATGACTACCCCCTTTATCTTATCACAAATACAGCCAAAGGACCCCGCGTCTTCATCAACCTCGATCTCCGCTACCCTCGCAATAGCGGCAGAAAGTCCCTCAATGAAAAGAGCTGGGAACAATTAGATCACGCCGCCTCCCCCAAATCACTGACATTTCTCAAAGCAATTTTCAAGGAACACATCAAGCGCTGCGAAGAGGATATCGCCACAGCGCAGAAATAAGCCTCAAACCCTATCCCAAACCTATCCCAACAGGAATAAACCAATCATACAACAAGCCTGCATGAAACATCTCGATATAGCCCAACGCCTCGAACAATCCGTCATTAGCATTATTAAAGGCCACGAAAAAAACATACGCAACATTCTGGCCTGCATGATCTCGGGGGGACATGTTTTACTTGAAGACAATCCAGGAACAGGCAAGACAACCCTCGCCAAAACAATTGCCAAATCAATTGGTGGCGCTCATTTCAGCCGTATTCAATTCACCCCCGATTTATTGCCCTCTGACATTTTAGGAGTATCTATTCTCAACCAAAAAACCAGCGAGTTCAATTTTCATCCAGGGCCGATTTTTGCCGACATCCTATTAGCTGATGAAATCAACCGCGCATCTCCGAGGACACAAAGCGCACTCCTAGAATCCATGGCAGAACGCCAGGCAACGATTGAAGGGAAATGTCACCACATCGACGGGATCTTCTTTGTCATTGCCACACAAAACTCCGTTGAATTTCGTGGAACTTACCCACTTCCAGAAGCTCAGATGGACCGCTTCACCATGCAGTGTTCACTTGGATACATCAGCCCAGAAGAGGAATCCGCCATTCTCGCCACCCAGAATGGCGGACACCCACTTGATGATCTCAAGCCATCGGTCACCTTCGATGAGGTGCTAGCCCTCACCGCTGCCGTCGCCGATA
>Ga0209196_1002225_pt1 | contig 12663 bp, 10 predicted proteins | sample COGITO_mtgs_1105_5_FD_184801 | JGI IMG/M metagenome (GOLD analysis project Ga0209196, IMG submission 184801) | Pelagic marine microbial communities from North Sea - COGITO_mtgs_110509 (SPAdes) (version 2) | ecosystem: Environmental > Aquatic > Marine > Epipelagic ... | reverse complement strand
ATGGGACGAGCATACTGTAGGAACTCTCCAAGATGGCCGTAACCAGTTATTTATCGGTACACACCTGATTCACGAGGTGACTAGTCCGCAGGCATTTGGCATGTTACGTGACCTCAATTTGAAGGTTAAATATCCTAAGCGCACCTTTGCTACAGTGGATCACATCGTGCCTACGGATAATCAGCAGCGTCCATTTGCGGATCCTCTGGCTGATGCCATGATTACTGAGCTGCGCAAGAATGCTGAGGAATTTGACATTACCTATTTTGACCTCGCATCTGGTATGCAGGGCATCGTGCACGTGGTAGGACCTGAGCAGGGAATCACGCAGCCAGGCACTACGATTGCATGTGGTGACTCTCACACAGCGACACATGGTGCATTTGGTGCCATTGCTTTTGGTATCGGCACAACCCAGGTGCGCGACGTATTGGCAACGCAGACCATTGCCATGGAGGGCCTGAAAGTGCGCCGTATCAATGTTGACGGCGAGTTGAGTCCCGGTGTCTACGCCAAGGATGTGGCACTGCACATCATTAGACTACTCGGTGCTAATGGCGGTATTGGTTACGCCTACGAATATGGTGGTAGCATTTTTGATGGTTTCACGATGGAGGAACGCATGACGGTTTGTAACATGTCCATCGAGGGTGGAGCCCGCTGTGGTTATGTTAATCCCGATGCCACGACTTTTGAATTCCTCAGAAATCGTCCTTACTCACCCAAGGATACGGAGTGGGACGTGGCTGTGAAGCGCTGGGAATCCTACGCGTCCGATGTTGATGCTCAGTATGATGATATCGTTAATATCAATGCAGCAGACATCGAACCCACCGTAACTTGGGGTATTTCTCCCGATCAAGGGGTGGCTATTTCTGAGTCCATCCCAGATCCTTCTCAGGCCAAGAATGAGGTTGAGCGCGCAAGTATCGAAGAGGCTCTTGAATACATGAAGCTGCCTGCAGGTGCTGCCATTAAAGGCACCCATGTAGATGTCGCTTTCATCGGTTCTTGCACCAACGGGCGTCTCTCCGATTTCCGTGAGGTGGCCAAGTACTTGAAGGGCCACAAGGTTGCAGAGGGAGTCAAGGCGCTGGCCGTTCCTGGTTCTCAGATCACCGCAGTCATTTGTAAAAAAGAAGGACTCGACAAGATATTCATCGACGCAGGTTTTGAATGGCGTGAAGCGGGGTGTTCAATGTGTTTGGCGATGAACCCCGACAAGCTCCAAGGTGACCAGCTTTGTGCCTCGTCCTCAAACAGAAACTTTAAAGGCCGCCAAGGAAGCCCAACGGGCCGCACGGTGTTGATGAGCCCACTGATGGTAGCCGCTGCTGCGATCAAGGGTGAGATTGCCGATGCTCGCGAGGTGTTTGCTGTGAACTGATACTAACTCGATTTTTATAAGACTAAGACCAAGACTAAGACCATGTCCATTCCATCTATTACTCAAGTTTCCGGCACTGCAGTTTATATTCCAGGCGCAGATATTGATACCGACCGCATCATCCCTGCGCGTTATCTTCGTTGTGTGACCTTTGACGATCTCGCTGAGGGTCTTTTCCGCGATGTGCGCACTGACCCTGATGGCAAGCCGCTTAATCACCCTCTTGATGACCCTCAGTTTCAGGGAGCGAGTGTAATGCTTTCTGGTCCAAACTTTGGTTGTGGTTCCTCACGGGAGCACGCACCACAGGCGATCCGACGTGCCGGTTTTGATGCCGTCATCGCGGAGAGCTTTGCAGAGATTTTCTTTGGTAACTCTACGGGACTTGGCATGCCATGTGTATGCGCATCCGCTGAGGAGATCAAAGCGCTTGGAGCTGCAGTTCAGGCCAATCCTAAGCTTGAGGTTAGCATTGATCTTGATGCCATGACAGCCAGTTACGGTGATACGACCATTAAGGTGACCATGCCAGGCTCCGCTCGTGAGGCGCTCATGTCAGCTCGTTGGGATCCGATTCAGGAATTACTCGATAACAGTGATTCCATCGAAACAAGAGCTGAAGCTCTGCCCTACGTTTAGTGCGTTGAGCGTGCTGACTTGCGTTGATCGCGAGTGCGCGGCCTGCACTACTCTGCACTAGTAACCCATCCACGGGGAAAGCCATTTTTCGGCTTCCTCGACACTCCAGCCTTTGCGCTTAGCATAGTCTTCTATTTGGTCCTTCTGCAGCTCGCTGATGGCAAAGTAGTGGCTCTCTGGATGAGATAGGATAAGGCCGCAAACGGCAGCTCCTGGGTGCATGGCACAGGACTCGGTGAGCTCAGTGCCAGTGGCGGCAGTGGCATCAAGTAAACGGAAGAGGGTGCGTTTCTCGGTGTGGTCTGGCTGGGCTGGGTAGCCTGGGGCAGGGCGTATGCCTTGGTATTTTTCGTGGATGAGCTCGCTATGGTTGAACTCATTGGGGCGCTCATAGCTCCAGGCAACACGGGCACGGTGGTGGAGTAGTTCGGCAAAGGCTTCGGCTAAGCGGTCGGCGATGGCTTGAACCATAATGGCGGAATCAAGCTCATGGGCATCACGCAGCTCGGCGGCCCATTCATCAGCTCCATGGATACTGACAACAAAGGCACCGAGGTGGTCTGGGTGAGTATCAGATATGAAATCACTGAGGGCGTAGTTGGGTTTGCCCGATTGTTTTTCCATCTGCTGGCGCAGGGTATGGAAGGTGGCATTTTGCTCTGGCAGAATGATGTCGTCACCATCTGCTTTAGCAGGGTAAAAACCATAGATGCCTTTGGCGGTGAAACGTTTGCTTTCTACGATGCTTTCAAGAAGTTCTTGAGCATCCTGGTAGAGCTTGTCAGCAACTTTGGCAGCTTCCGCGTTTCTCGTTTTGAGAGTTTTAGTTTCCCGATCCCAGACACCTCTGAGCTCCCAACTGTGAAAGAAGGGGGTCCAATCAATGTAATCGACAAGTTCGCGCAGTGACTGGTTCTTGATGACGCGCGTGCCGGTGAATTCTGGTATGGGAGGATGGTAAGAACTCCAATCGATGAGTTTTTTATTGGCCCGAGCTTTGACTAGGCTGACTGTTGCTTTGTCTTTTTTGTTAAAGGTCGCACGGAGCTTTTCGTGCCGCTCTTCGTTTTTGCTGATGAAGTCATCGCAGCCATTGTCGCTGAGCAGAGAAGTGGTGACTGGCACCGAGCGCGAGGCGTCGAGTACGTGAATGATGGGGCCGGAGTAATGAGGTGAGATCTTTACCGCGGTGTGGGCTGGGCTGGTGGTAGCACCGCCAATGAGGATAGGTGTGCTAAGCTCACGGCGCTCCATTTCCTTGGCAACATTGATCATTTCATCAAGGGATGGTGTGATCAGTCCGGAAAGACCGATGACGTCTACCTGCTTGGTGGCGGCTACCTCGAGGATTTTTTCACAGGGAACCATGACGCCCATATCAATGACTTCAAAGCCGTTGCATGCGAGAACCACACCAACAATATTTTTGCCGATGTCGTGCACGTCACCTTTGACAGTGGCCATCAGGATGCGGCCAGCGGTCATCGATTTCTCTGCCTGAGCGATAGCGTGGACCTCTTCTAGATCGCTGTCCTTGGCCATCAGCTCGGCCGCAATTTGAGTGACTTTGATGAGCTTTTCCTCTTCCATGAAAGGCTCGAGGTGAGCGACGGATTTTTTCATCACACGGGCGGATTTCACCACCTGAGGAAGGAACATCTTACCGGCACCAAAGAGATCACCGACAACACCCATGCCGTCCATGAGTGGGCCTTCGATAACCTTCAGCGGGACTTCGTATTTTAATCGAGCCTCTTCCGTGTCTTCTACAATGAAGGTATCGATACCTCTGAGTAGGGCGTGCTCGAGGCGCTTCTCCACCGTGGTCTCGCGCCACGAGAGGTCTTCAGCCAAGGTTTTCTTTTTGATGCCTCTGAATTGCTCAGCAAAGTCGAGCAGTCGTTCGGTGGCATCGGGGTCGCTATTGAGCAGGACGTCCTCGACGTGCTTGAGAAGCTCAGGTTTGATTTCATCGTAGACCTCCAGCATGCCTGCGTTGACAATGCCCATGTCCATGCCGGCCCTGGTGGCGTGATAGAGGAAGGCTGAGTGCATTGCTTCACGCACCGGGTTGTTACCACGGAAGGAGAAGGATACGTTAGAAACACCGCCGGAGATTTTGGCGCCGGGAAGGTTTTGCTTGATCCACTTAGTGGCATTGAAGAAATCGACCGCGTAGTTGTTGTGCTCTTCAATACCGGTGGCAACGGTAAGAATATTGGGGTCAAAAATGATGTCCTGTGGGTTGAAGCCAACTTCATCCACAAGAATACGGTAGGCGCGCTCACAGATGCGGATTTTCTCCTCGTAGGTGGCAGCCTGCCCCTTTTCATCAAAGGCCATGACCACGGTTGCCGCGCCAAACTTCATGATGGTGCGGGCGTTCGACTTGAAGGCTTCCTCACCCTCTTTGAGTGAGATGGAGTTGACGATACCTTTGCCTTGAAGGCACTTAAGGCCAGCGTGAAGAATTTCCCATTTTGATGAGTCCACGGTGATCGGCACCTTGGTGATGTCTGGCTCGGATTGCACCAAGTTGAGGAAGCGGGTCATCATCTCAACACCATCGATCAGACCGTCGTCAAAGCAGATGTCGATTACGGGGGCACCGTTCTCAACCTGCTGACGCGCTACAGCGAGAGCATCCTCAAGTCGGCCATCCTGGATCATTTTTCTGAACACAGGGGAGCCGGCAACATTGGTGCGCTCACCAATCATCAGGAAGTTTTTACCTTCAGAGTGATTATAGGGCTCTGTGCCAGAGAGGCGCAGGAGAGGTTCAATGGTAGGGCGCTTACGTGGAGTTACCCCCTTAACGGCGCGTGCGATCGCTTCGATGTGCTCGGGAGTGTTGCCACAGCAGCCGCCTGCGAGGTTGATGAAGCCAGACTCAGAGAAGTCCTTGAGCTTATCATGCATGTCCTCTGGTAAGAAAGGGAAGCCGGTAGGGGAGAGAGGGTCCGGCATACCGGCGTTCGGGTAGCAGGAGACAAAGGCCTCACAGCAGCGTGAAAGTTCCGAGATGAACTGGCGCATTTCATCGGGGCCGAGTGAGCAGTTCAGGCCGACGGCGAGTGGCTTGACGTGGGCTACGGCGTTCCAAAGTGCTTCCACTTTTTGGGCAGAGATCATGGTTTCTCCACCTCGGCCAACGGCTGCGGAGATGATGATCGGAAGGGTGAAGCCGTCTTCTTCGAAGACATCCTGGCAGGCGACCAAGGCGGCTTTGGAGTTGAGCGCGTCGAAGATGGTTTCCACCATGAGGATGTCGACACCACCCTCTACGAGTGCACGGATCTGGCGTTTGTAGTCCTCGTAGACTTGATCGAAAATAACGGTGCGAAAACCCGGATCATCGGGGTCGACTGCGGCGTTGTTGAGGCCGACGGTCATCGGGCCGATCGCTCCAGCAACGTAACGTTTGATGCCGGTGGCTTCAGCGACTTCATCACAGGCGGCGCGGGCTAATTTAGCTGACTCCACGTTGAGCTCATGAGCGAGATCCTTGAGGAAAGGATCATCCATGATCTTCTGATAGAAATCGGGGTCCTTACGGCCTTTGCCAGACTCACGGGGGTCTTCGACAAAAAACTCAGATTGGGCGATGGAGGTTGCCGAGAAGGAGTTGGTCTCAATGATGTCCGAGCCAGCTTCAAGAAAACGGCGGTGGATGTCGCTGATGACATCGGGGCGTGTCAGTGTGAGGATGTCACCATTGTTGAGGATGTCCTTGTCGATGTCTTTAAAGCGTTCCCCGCGGGCGTCTTCCTCTGTGAGGCCATAGCCGCGGATGGTAGTGCCCATGGCTCCATCGAGCATGAGGATGCGCTCTTCAAGCGCAGTGGTGAGTTCGGCGGTGGCGTCAGGACGTGGCATGGGCTGTGAATAAAAGATTTACTGGGCGGAATCTAGAGGCAAAACAGGGAAAAACAAGAACAAATCTACATATCTTGATTTGTTGATTTGTAGACTTGTCGATCCGCCGTCTAATTGACTTGTGCCGGCTTATATTGGCGTTTGTTGGGGCAGATGCATGGGCATGGGTGCATTGGATGGCCCAGCCGTAACGTGGCAAGTTATTATTGCATGCCTGCCTCTTCGAGCTTCTGAGCCATTTCTACTTTTTGCAGGGCTTCGGTGAGCTCAAAAACATCACCATCGAACACACCATCCATGTTGTGGGTGGTGAAGCCGATGCGGTGGTCGGTGATGCGTGACTGCGGGAAGTTGTAGGTGCGGATTTTTTCGGAGCGGTCACCGGAGCCGATCAATGAACGTCGTTGGGCTGAGTATTGCTCGGCTTGTTCGCGTTGCTTGGCCTCAAAGAGCTTGGCGCGGATGATTTCAAGTGCCTTTTCCTTGTTCTGTGTCTGGGAGCGGCCGTCCTGACACTTGACCTGAATGCCGGTGGGAAGGTGGGTGATCTGCACGGCGGAGTCCGTCGTATTGACATGTTGTCCTCCGGGGCCTCCAGAGCGGGTGGCTTTGATTTCGAGCTCCTCCATCTTGAGCTGAACGTCAACGTCCTCTGCTTCGGGCATGACGGCGACCGTGCAGGTGGAGGTGTGGATGCGGCCTTGGGTCTCGGTGGCAGGGACGCGCTGAACGCGGTGGACACCAGACTCGTATTTCATAAAACGGAAGACCTCCTCACCGGTGATTTTGATGACGACTTTGGAGAATCCACCTGCCTCCGAGGGTGTAGAGTCGAGGTGCTCATATTTCCAGTTGCGCTGCTCGGCGTAGCGCTGATACATGCGCATCATCTCACCGGCAAAAATCGCGGCTTCGTCACCACCTGCACCAGAGCGGATCTCGAGCAGTGCATCGCGGTCCTCGGCCTCGTCACGGGGAAGTAGGGCGTATTGAACTTTTTCGGACAGTTGTTCAATGGTGGCCTCAAGTTCGGGAATTTCCATGTTGGCCATCTCTGCAATTTCCTCGTCCTCCTCTTTGGCGAGCTCGCGGTTCTCCTCTAAGTTTTTCTTGGCTGATTCGAGCTCATCCCACATTTCGAGAAGCTCTTTGAGCCGACGGTGCTCACGCATAGTCTCGGTCGCTTTTTTCTGATCAGAGAACAGGTCTGGATCAGTGATCAGTTGTTCTACTTCAGCAAAGCGATCGCGTCGTTGGGAGATCAGAGTAGAATAGTCCATGGATAGAATAGTGAATTTAGAATAGTGAATAGTGAATGATGCTAGGCACGAGAATTCTTGATAATAGTAGTGAGAATGGCAACGAGTTCGTCGGCTTCCTTTTTGAGTGGTTCAAGCTTTTCACTGGGCATGATTGAAGAAGCTATTAGAAGCCGGAGCCAGTAGAGAGTTTCTCGAGATTCTTTGCAAGCGATAGATATTTTTGAGATGAAGTCTGGTTTGCTCTGAGCTGCTTGAGCTTCCTCTACATTGGCTCCAATGGAAGTTCCGGATCTAAGCAGCTGATTGGCCAAGGTCCTGTTCGTGCCCGGAGCTGAATCGAGAATCTGGCTGAGTTTTACGATCCGTAATGAGAATGCAAAAGTTCGCTCTGTAATATCAACTTTGGCCATTCTAAATTCACTATTCACTATTCTACATTCAGCCGTAGGCGACTCACGCTCCACGCATTAAGGAAATCTCAGCGAGGGAGATGAGGGAGTTCCTAATATCATCTGCGCTGGCCGTTTTAAGATCACTGGCTTTCATCGCCTTGTCGACGGTGAACTTTCCGGAGCGGCTACGGCGCAGGGCGGAGAGGTGGGCGCCACAGCCAAGATCCTGGCCAATGTCGTGAGCGTACGTGCGCACGTAAAAACCCTTAGAGCAGTTTACGGTGAACTCAACTTCGGGAAGGGCGATGCGATTGATGGTGTAGTCGGTGACATAGATGGCACGCGCTTTGCGTTCCACTTCAATGCCTTTGCGTGCCAGTTTGTAGAGGGGTACCCCGTCTTTTTTAATGGCAGATACCATTGGAGGGATTTGTTCGAAGTTGCCGGTGTATTTATCGAAGGCGGCATCGATCTGTTCGGCGCTGAAGGGGGGGACCTCTTTTTGCTCGAGGATGTCACTCTCCTTGTCTTGCGAGGAAGTGGTGGCTCCGAGTGTCAGTGTGCCGTGGTATTGCTTATCCTCTGACATCAGCAGATCTTGAATCTTAGTGGCACGGCCGATGACGAGCATCAGCAGGCCGGTAGCCATCGGGTCGAGTGTGCCGCAATGGCCGATTTTCTTGAACTTAAGCTGACGTCGGCAGATGGCGACAGCATCGTGCGAGGTCATGTCCGGCTCTTTGTCAACGAGTAGGACACCGCAAGGGTCGCCGCCTGCGGCGGAATGTTGAATGTTGAATGTTGAATGTTGAATGTTGTCAGGCATGGCGTGTTGTAGATTGATTAATCTGGACGTGAATTCACTATTCACTATTCAGCATTCAACATTCCATCGATAGCGGCAAGGACTTTGGTCCTTGCGTTGTCGAGGGGGCCAGGCATACGGATGCCGGCAGCGCGGGCATGGCCACCACCTTTGAAGCGTTGGGCCAGTTCACTGCAATTCACCGAGCTGTCCTTGGCGCGTAAGGAAACCCGTATTTTGCCATCGGGAAGCTCCTCAAAGAAAGCGGCAACAATAACACCCTGGATGCCTCGGATGAGATCGATGAGGTCTTCGCTGTCCTCAGGTTTGAGGTTGAGCTCTTCTTTGACGCTGTTGGGCAGTTCCCAGTGGGCGACCTTGCCTCCTTGCTCAAGCTCTAAGGTATTTAACAGAGAACGAAGTAGCTCGATGCGGCGGTAGGGATTGTTGTCGTAGGTGAGCGCATTAATGGTGCCGACGTCAATGCCGCGGCGCACCAGATCAGCGGCCATTTCGTAGGTTGCCGCGGTGGTGTTGGAATACTGGAATGATCCTGTGTCGGTGGATACGGCAACATAGATCGCATCACGGGTGAGTTCAGAAAAGGGCAGCTCCTGCTCCGTGATCAGGTTGTAGAGTATTTGGCCCGTGGCGGGGGAGATGGAATCAATATGGTTGAGGTCACCGTACTTGGGGTTTGAGACATGGTGGTCAATGTTGATCCAGAGTGTGGCCTTGCTGGCTGCGTTGAGGGCATTATCTCCGAGGCGGGGCTTGGTGGCGCAGTCCAGAGCGATGGCTACCTGAACATCGAGGGGCTCAGCGGGTGGCGTTTGGACTTTATCACTGCCGGGAAGGAAGGTCAGGTTGTCGGGGGTGCCGTCCTCATTGATGTAGTGCACGGTTTTGCCCATTTGCTCGAGAGCGTGGCCGAGGGCGATTTGGGAGCCGATGGCGTCACCGTCGGGTCGGATGTGGCTCAGAACGATGAAGGAATCGTGGGCGCGGATGGCGTCAGCTATTTCTTGGAAGGTGTTGTTTTCACTCATACGGATGGAACGTTTGCTTGATGGGGGGTTTAAATGGAAATCAGGGAATGAACAGATTTTTTTAGCGGGGTTTTATGCATGATGAGTGCAGATTGAAGTTTCCAGTGCTTGGTTTTCTGCTTATGGTCGCTGCAGTAAAGTGGATTTCTTCGAGAACAATTGGCGCTCAGCCATAGAGATTATGATTCTGTGGATCGGTCTCTATCAGATTTATAGTGCTTTTAGAAAGACGCGAGGCGCGAGGATATTGGTTGGTTTGGTGTTGCTGCTGGTGGTGCTTTCCTTGCTGTCTCTGCTGCTCGATTTACGGGTGATATGGTGGGTTCTCTACAAGGTATTGGCATTGATGGCCCTGGCCTTGATCATCATCTTCCAGCCGGAGTTACGCAATGCGCTAGCACGGCTGGGTAGTAGTAAGCTGTTTATGTTTTCGAAGACCCAGAAGCACGAGTTCTTGGATACCTTCTGTGATGCCGTTACTCAGCTTTCCAAGAAAAGGATCGGAGCATTGTTTGCCTTTGAGCGAGCGATCTCTCTGAAGGATCATTTGGAAACGGGAGTCCCGCTTGACGCGATTCTCTCCCCGGAGTTTGCACTCACCATCTTTCACCCCAAGACCGCGCTGCATGATGGCGGCATGATTATTTCTAAAAACCGAGTTGCGGCGGCAGGTTGCGTTTTTCCGGTAAGCTCCCGTGAGCTGGAAGACCGGAGCACAGGTCTCCGTCACCGCGCTGCGATTGGTATTACTGAGGAGACGGACTGTGTGGCAGTGGTCGTCAGTGAGGAGACTGGTCAGATTTCAATTTGTGTAGATGGTAAGCTGGAGCGCAATCTCAAGAAGGATGAGTTCCGCACGAGGATGGAAGCTATTTTTGTACCCGAGGATAATAACAATGAAGAAGATGCTGAAAAAGAATTGGCCGGCGAAGCTGGCGACGCTCCTGGTCGCGATAGCGATCTGGTTTCTGATTAATTATATCCTGAAAAGAGAGAATCCAGGTGCACTGCGCCCTGGGGCAAGTGAGGTGGGCAGGTGATCAATTATAATCGGATACGATGAAAGGAATCTTTGTGACTGGCACGGATACAGGTGCTGGCAAAACTTACGTGAGTGCGCTGGTGATCCAGGCACTGCGTGCTGAGGGCGTGGATGCGGTCGGCTACAAGCCGATTTGTTGTGGTGGGCGTGAGGATGCTTACACCTTGTTATCTGCTTCAGGCGAGAGCTTGGAACTCGATGAGGTCAATCCATGTTACCTGCGCACGGCAGCAGCTCCCTATGTGGCGGCTATGTTTGAGAATGCAGAGCTCGAGCTTGAGCCTTTGATCCAGGCTTACCATCAACTTGCAGCAAAGCACGAGGTGGTGGTTGTTGAGGGTGTGGGTGGATGGAAGGTGCCTATTTTGAAAGACTATATGGTGGCTGATTTTGCCAAGGAGCTTGGGCTTCCAACCATCCTTGTGGTGGGCAACAGGCTGGGTGCGCTCAATCAAACTTTATTGAGTGTCGAGTCGATGCGGGCCACCGGAGTTGAGCCTGCCGGACTGGTGTTCAATCATCTTGAAGATGAGCTCGATACGGCAGCCATTACCAATAAGGGCATTGCCGAGGATTTGACGGGAGTTCCCGTGCTTACGGACGTCATTCGGGGCCAGGAAAGTATTGAGGCCTGGCCGTTTCAGGAGCTTATTGGGTATTAGCGCGCTTGCACTCCTCGCTGATGCTTGTCGTCCGCACGTAGCCCGCTTGCACTCCTCGCTGATGCTTGTCGTCCGCACGTAGCCCGCTTGCGAATGGCTCTGTGGCGGATTGCGGAGGGGGGAGTTCATCACCGGTATGGTCATGTCACGTGGGCTGGTTGTTACTCAAACTTAAACTGAGCACTTCAACTGCCGCGAAGTGGCTGCCATCTGGATTGGACACGCGTCACAGATTGATATAGAACATCAGCATGAATGACATGCTTGTGAGACTCTATGAGCTGCCGAATACTGCAGAGATCTATTCCGGTATAGAACAACAGGGAATCACCTTACGGCGTGCCCGGGCTTATGAGCGGCATATTGTGGCGGCGTGGGCGGCGGAGCATTTTTCTCCGAAGTGGGAGAGTGAGGTGAAGGTGGCTTTGTCACGCCAGCCAGTGAGCTGTTATATTGCCACAAGGGATAAAGAAATTTTGGGCTTTGCTTGTTATGAGACGACTGCGCGCGGGTTTTTCGGGCCGACGGGCGTGGGTGAGGGTGCACGTGGCACTGGCATTGGTAAGGCCTTGCTTTTTAAGTGTCTTGAGGGTCTCAAGGATCTTGGTCATGTTTACGGTGTGATCGGAGGTGTGGGGCCGAAGGAGTATTATCAGAAGGCCTGTGGTGCGGTGGAAATTGAGGGCAGTGACCCGGGAGTTTATCGTGACATTTTGCCGGATTAGGTTGGTGTTTTTGATTATCTAGAAGAATTTCATCCCGTGCAGGACCCTAAGTATGTTAAGGCGGCGTTTAGCCGAATCGCGGATCGTTACGTGCTGACCAACCATGTGCTCAGCCTGGGCACTGATATCTTGTGGCGTAAGAAGGTCGGCAGGATTGTCGCGGGCTGGCAGCCAGAGAGCATTCTGGATGTGGCCACGGGCACGGGGGATTTGGCTCTGGAGCTGCAGGTGGCATGCCCTGACGCGCGGGTGACCGGTTCTGATTTCTGTGAAGAGATGCTGGCCTATGCCGCTGAGGGTGGGGTCAATGAGACCATTGTGGCGGATGCCTTGGCGATGCCATTTGAGGATGATTCTTATGACGTGCTGACGGTGGCCTTTGGCTTGCGTAATATGGCGGACTGGCCGAGTGCTCTCAAGGAAATGCGCCGTGTGCTCAAGCCGGGAGGGCGCTTGCTAATACTCGATTTTTCTCTGCCGACCGGGATTCTGCGTGGGCCGTATCGTTTGTATCTTAATAAGGTGCTGCCTAAAATTGCGGGGCTGATCACCGGCGAGGGAGATGCCTACGAGTATCTTGCCGGTACCATTGAGCAGTTTCCCAGTGGTAAGGATATGTGCGCGCTGATCGAGACTGCCGGTTTCACAAGTGCAGAAGCGCAGCCTTTGACCTTCGGCGTGGCGAGTGTGTATACTGCCACAGCATGATGATATATTGCGTTGCGCAGCTGGTGTTTGTTGCTTAGTTTCTCCGCATGTCGATTCAGCAGTTTGCCAATCAGTTTGTCTGTGACCTTGTGGCCTATGAGCCGGGGAAACCTATC
>Ga0209196_1002216_pt1 | contig 12700 bp, 9 predicted proteins | sample COGITO_mtgs_1105_5_FD_184801 | JGI IMG/M metagenome (GOLD analysis project Ga0209196, IMG submission 184801) | Pelagic marine microbial communities from North Sea - COGITO_mtgs_110509 (SPAdes) (version 2) | ecosystem: Environmental > Aquatic > Marine > Epipelagic ... | reverse complement strand
TTGTACACCTGATCACGCTTATCTGCATGATGGCCGAGCGCGCTCTATTGAAGAGGCTATTTTATGGCACGGTATTGAAGGCTCTGAAGGGAAAATATCGACTGATGCATATAAGGCCCTGTCAGTGCAAAATCAGCAGTCGGTATTGCGTTTCCTAGAATCCTTATAAGCGCAAATTAAACGATTCTCGTTCACGTGGCCCCGACTAAAGTCGGGGCTTTTTTTTGTATTAAATATAGCCTGAAAGAGAGACTAACCCTTCCTTACTATAGCGACATACGCAAACAGGGTGCTGCAAAATTAACCAGGATCATCACTAGGCACCGGCTTACTATTCAGTAATAGTTTATATCTGGAAATTGCAGCAGTTTGGTGTAAAAAAGAACGGTTAAAATCAACCCGCTCACCCAAACTGCTGTGATATAGGCTGCCATAATATTTTTTAATCTCTCCGCCAATGTATCCGCACTTCCCGACGACTGATTACCGCGGTTGGTCCAGCGCTGTTTCGACAGTCTCGCCAGGCAGTAAACCTTCACCGCGGCATTTAACAGCTGATTAAAATAGAGAATAAATGGCCACTCGATATGTACGCTATTGCTGTAACGAAAAAGAAATAGCGATAGCGCCATCCGTGAGATGGCAATCCAGATAAAATACCAGACAATATAATAGGGGTCGTGGAGCAATGTGGCACCTATGGCTACTATCGGACTGACCAACATAGTCCACATAGCGATACGCTGATCCATCACACACCACCAGATAAACCCCCCGATTTTTTTCGGCCCTAACTTCAGTGCTCTGGTGCCATTGCGCAGCATATTGCCCGACCAGCGACGAAAGTTCTGGGTCATGCGCTCAACCCCTGAACCCTCAATCTCCTCGATGGTATAAACCAGTGCATCGGGCACATAGAGCATCTTGGCATCCTGGGTGAGCATGTAATACCAGGTGCTTTTATCATCCCCAGAGAGAAAGCGAAATGTTCCCCACAGCCAGTGGTAGAGATGATCGGCTTCGAGCATACGGATAAATTTATACTGGGTGAGATGGTTGGCGCGAAATACCGACATACGCCCAGTCAGGGTTAATACCTTGTTGGACATGGAGTGTGATTGCATAGCGATTCTACGCTGGGAGAAGCGCATGGTCAGCCATGACTGAATCCACTTTGGGCCATAGCAAATCACCTCCTCATTGGTGGTCACCGCCTGTAGTTCGGGGTCGTTTTCAAACAGCGGACAGCACTGGCGCAAAATTCCCGGGGCCAACACCGCATCGCCATCCATAAATACAATCAGGTCATCCCTGTGAATCCCTCTGCGTGACATCGCGCGCAGTACCAGGCCGATAGCCATACGTTTACCAGAGAGATTCTGGCGGATCATTATAAATTCCAGCGGCAGATGTTTAGCGTGCTGGCGCAGATAGCTGATAATAATCTCTTCATCATAGGCATCACCGGAACCCAGCCAAAGCGTGGTTGGCACGCCAGCTTCCTCTACCTCTCGGCAGATACTCTGAATAACCAACTCGGTGGTCTCGCGGCGTTCGCGAAAGGTGGTCATCATAAAATGCATATGCCGGGGTCGCCAGCCATCGCGCCAGACTTTATCGGCATTGGCACGTATCTCCGGGAAGCGTCTGCGCTGATAGAACTCCGAGCGCAATACATGTACAAACCACCAGCTATAACGCCAAATACCCAGTGTCCCGAGAGTAATAGTGACGGTCTTAAGTTCCGGCTGCCATATTTTATTGGGCAGTAAAAGAATCAGTAATAAACAGATAGTAATGTAGGCGACTAATTGAAAAATGGCTTTTTTATGCCACTTTTTTGGCCGATCAGAATAGAACTCGCCGCTGACCAGGGCGCTGTAATCGTGCTTTGATTTGGCGCTGTTCACAGAGCCTGCTGAGATAAACTTTGTTCTGCGCCAGTAGCGAACTGCTCTTTTTTTGCAAGGTATTCCAGTACCGTCTGGCTGATTTTCGAGGTAGCAAAGCGCACCTCGACCGGGAGTCCGGACCGCAGGTGTAGGGCATCAGAACTGTTCATTTGCAGTTCAACTTCTACTTGAACATGTCGCTCAGGTGCATTTTCAGGGCGATAGGCGAGCTGTTGTACGCTGGATCTAAGCGTCTCTACTTTGATATCGCTAACATAACCCAACCAGCGCTGATTTAAGCTCGGCAAGTGCACCTGGGTTAACTGGTTGAGGTGTATTAAGCGCGCCTCCTGTTCGGTGACAAACACATTTACCACCGGCACCTCGGCACGCTCAAAGATACCCAGGGTTTCACCGCGTTTAACCATTGCCCCTCGCTCACGCAGCAATTGCACCAGGCGGCCATCACTGGGTGAGAGTATGGAAAGGTTCTCTTGGTACTCGTAGAGGGCGAGCAGGTCGCGCATAGCTAGGCTGACTTCCTGTTCGACCAGGTCTATATCGATCTGCAACAGACGAGCCTCGCGGCTGGTCACCGAGCCAGAGGTTTCGATAGCCACTAGATAGCGTTTGCGCTGAGCCTCAAGTTCGAGTTTTTTCTGCTCGATATGGGTTTTAGCCTCGGCAATTTGCTTTTGTAATTGTGGCGACTCAATACTGAGTATCGCCGTACCCTCGGCAACCGGCTGATCGATAATGCTGGAGACTTGGGTAATGCGGCCGTCGACCAGGGAAACAATCGACTCAACAGGAACCGAGGTCGCTGCGGTATCGACTTTTAAGGTTAAAAAGTTTTCATACAGAGTAAGCATTAGCAGGCTAAATAAACCGATACCCAGGCTGATATAGAACAGCGACATCATTAGCATCCGCAGTGGAATCCGCGAGACGGGTAGCTGCTCAACCGGACTGGCATTGGGTTCGGTCGAGACTGGGGTTACCGGGGAATCAATACGCAGAATAGTATCTTTAAGGGGAATCATTGCGCCGCGAATAAGCTGTTCAATAAAGTGATTCATCAATTCCTTTTGACGCTCATTCAGGTCGATAAATCTGCAGGCAAAGTGGCCGGTCTCGGGATTAGAGCGCACCACCTCAGCCATAATATCAAAGGCAATCATAAAACCCTGAAAGGGCAGTTCGAATTTCCATGACAGCTGATCACCAATTTTTATCTGATCATTCCAGCGATCCCAGTCGCGCACCCTAAAGCCGCCCAGGCTCCAATCCACGGCGCTATAGTGACGCTTGTCAGTGGTTAAATGTAGCGGCGTTGCGACTCTGTGATGCAGTCGCTGACAGGCCTTTTCACGGGTAATCTCCAAACAGCTGCGCCTTCCAATAGCTTTGCTAGATATAAATGCTTGGCAATTATTGCGCCAACTGTTTATTCAGGCGCGGATCATCGCTTTTACTTTTAATAAAAGCGCTATAAATCATGTGGTTAGCCTATATGCGCGGGAGTATCTCTGAGTACTTGCCAGGGAATTCGACACTGGGAATATGGATCTATTTGCAAACTGCAGTGCAAAACGCAACGGGAATCTCAAAATGCAATGCAAGACCAGAATTATAGATACCATGAATACTATAAAAACCCTCCAAGTCGTTGATTCTAATAGCTCAATTAGGTTTTGTTTAAGTTGGCCTGGCATTTGCTAGTCCCCTAATAGGCATTGTAAATAGACTCAAATAGCAGTCTTAAACAGCCATCGAAAAATAATTAAAGTGCATTCAAAGGATTTGAAAGGGAATGGTTTTTTCCAGCAATATTTTTTTATTCTTTTTTTTACCGGTATTTCTGACGTTTTATTATGCAACGCCAGAGCGCAGACGTTCCTGGGTGATACTGATTGGCAGCTATATTTTTTATGCCTGGTGGCGGGTTGATTTCCTGCTGTTATTTATCGCCGTTACCCTGTGGAACTATTATATAGGCCGAGGTATCTCCAGTTCGGTGAGCGGTTCCAGGCGAGCGCGCCAGTGGGTAACGGTTGGCATCTTCGTCAATCTCTCTGCCCTGGGCTATTTTAAATACGCCAATTTTGGTGTCGCTACCGTAAATGCGGCGATGGTTGAACTGGGATTGGATCCCTGGTTATTAACCGTTGTTATCTTGCCCATCGGTATTTCGTTTTATATTTTTCAGGCGATCAGTTACATCATTGATGTCTATCGGGGTGATACCCCAGCCACGGAAAATATTATCGACTTCGCCGCCTTTATTGCCCTGTTCCCGCAGCTGATTGCCGGGCCGGTACTGCGCTACAAAGATATTGCCAATCAGTTTACCCGGCGCAGTCATACTGTTGATAAATTTGCTCAGGGCGTTCAGCGCTTTATGCTCGGGTTTATTAAAAAGGTGATTATTGCCGATAGCTTGGCACCCTTGGTTAACCAGGGTTTTGCACTGCAGGATCCGAGTTTTTTGGATGCCTGGCTGGCGGTATTGGCCTACACCGCACAGCTCTATTTTGACTTCTCCGGTTATGCGGATATGGCCATTGGTCTGGGCTTGATGATGGGCTTTCGCTTTATGGAAAACTTTACCCATCCCTATATCAGTCAGTCGATTACCGAGTTCTGGCGGCGCTGGCATATCAGTCTCTCGAGCTGGTTGCGGGATTATCTCTATATTCCTTTGGGCGGCAATCGGCGCGGGCAAATAATCACTTACCGCAACCTGTTTTTAACCATGTTGCTGGGTGGCTTATGGCATGGTGCCAACTGGACATTTTTAATCTGGGGTGCTTGGCACGGATGTCTATTAGCCGTGGAGAAAGCCCTGGCTGTGGATACTTCGGGCTCGCGTTTCTCGCCGCTGCGATGGTTGCTGTGCCTACTACTAGTTATCTTGGGTTGGGTTGTTTTCCGCGCTGAGAGTCTCAGTCAGGCGCTGGTTTTCTATGCTGCCATGATCCCCTCGTTGGATGCTAAAAGCCTACAGCTCAGTGCTCTTTTCGCAGGGCAGGTGACAGCGGTGCAAATCACCGCGCTACTGTTAGCCTGGTTAGTGATTCTGGGTCGTGGCATACACCGGCGCCAGCTGGAATCCCGACAGCTGGATACACAGCAAAGGCAGAGGTCTATAAACGGCGTAGGGTTTCCCTTTGCCTACACAGCCCTGCTAATGCCGCTCTTTGTGCTGGCGATTTTTAAGCTCTCCGCAGAGAGTTATTCAGCTTTTCTCTACTTTCAGTTTTAAGGATGCTTTCGATGACAGGAATGTTATATAAAAAACTGACAATCATAGTTTTTCTAGTCCTTGTATTTGGGGCAACGGTTGCCACCTGGGGGAAACTTGAAGAGGATTCCCAGCGGACCTTTGATCCGCAGGCAATATTATCCGGTAAGTTCGCACGAGATTTTGAACAGCGTTATGACAGGGGTTTTTCACTGCGGCAGGTCGGGCTAAATGTGTGGATGGCAGTGCAATACCTTATGTTTAATGAAGCGAAAAAAGGTCTGCTGATTGGCAGTAACGGATGGTTGTTTTCCGATGAGGAATTTATTGTCGCGGCCGATGGAGAGCAGGCCCTAAAGGCTAATTTGACCTTTATTGAACAGGCCTCGGAGCAGTTGGCCAATCAGGGTGTAGAACTAATCGTTGTGCTGATACCCTCCAAGGCACGATTACTGACCTCGCAAACTGGCCGTCACAATCCCACTTCGTTGCATAGACAGATGTATTCCCAGGTGATTAATCGCCTGAGTAAAAATTCTATTTTTACGCTAGATGGTTTGCAGGAAATGCGCGCCTATGGGCAGCCTGAATCTCTCTATCTTAAAACTGATACTCATTGGACACCCAGGGGCGCAGAGTTATTGGCCTCCCGCACCGCAGCACTGTTTTACCGGCAGTTATCCCAGTTGAGCCTCAATCAACAAGCCTTTATTACCGAGGCGGTTGGCGTAGATTCCCTGCAGGGTGATTTACTGCGTTTTCTTCCTCTTGCGCCATTATTTAGCGATCTCTTACCGGCGGCAGAATATATCGATATCTATCAAACCTATCCCGCAGGGGATGACTTTGATGCCTTTATATCCAGTGCGGAAAAGCCTCAGCAGGTGGTGTTATTGGGCACCAGTTTTAGTGCCGATCGACGCTGGAATTTCGATGGTGCATTAAAGCAGGCGCTGGCTGTCGATGTGCAAAATCTCGCTGTGATGGGGCAGGGGCCAATAGAGCCGATGGTCAATTTTTTAAATAATTATTTATCTGCAGCCAAGGATTTAAAGCTGGTTGTCTGGGAAATTCCCGAGCGCTATCTGCCGGTTGCCTATCCCCAGGCTTATTCGCAAATCGATCTATAAACGACTGTAAAAAAGCTTCAAAACAAAGATACGGAGATCAAATGGTAAACCCACAGCAACCGCGCTTTCTAGTTTTTCTAACACTGTTAGTGCATCTTTTAATCAGCCTTATGTCATTTAAAAGTTTGGCGAATGAGGCGGCACTTTACGATCTTGCGCCACAGGGATCGGCCTTTTTAAGAATTATTGATCTGCGTAAAAATAGTCCTGATAGCCTATTGCCCAAATCGGCCAGCAAGATAACCCTAAATATAAAGGGTAAAAGCCTCTCTGCAGAGGCCTATTGCAGCGCCTCAGAGTTTATCTATCTGCCCCCGGGGGAGTACCGCAAAAATATCAATGGGTTGCTGTGGAGAGACTCCCTGGAAGCAGGTCAGGCCTATTCGCTGGTGGTTGATAATCACTCGGCAAGACTTTTAAAAGATTATCGTGCCGAGGATTCGCGGCGGGCAGTACTGGCGGTTTATAACTTTTCTAATCTCTCGCAGCTCGACCTGGTGACCGCCAAGTCGGCGCGGCCAGTATTTAGCAGTATTCCCCAGGGTGAATCTATCGCACGACTTATCAATCCGTTAAAAATAGCTTTTAACTTGATCGACCGAACAGATCCCAATGGCAAAAATATCGCTGTTATCGATGGTATTATTTTTCAGCCCGCGGTGCTGTCGAGCCTGTTTATTTGTGAGGATAAGCAAGGTGTTTTTACCCGTTGGGCAGACAGGGTGGGAGGGCAATAAATGCATATTAACCAACAGTCTTGTTTTGTTGCTAAGCTGAATATAAGCCGGGTTTTTTTGCTCTCCCTGCTGCTCAGTTCAATGTTCAGTATAGAAACTAATGCAACTAATGCTCCGACAACTAATACCCAACTCTGTGATGTCGCCGCCCAGCCTGAAAGTTACCGCAGTCCATTCCTTAAGAATTTTAAAGTCCTGCAGAAGGGCGATAGAGGCTGGCTGTACCGCAATATGGATTTCAAGCGTGCCTATGGGCCGAGAGAGCCTGGTTATAAAAATCTGCAGCGTTTACAACAGGCTCTGCAGCTAAGGGGTACAACCCTTGTTATGGTACCAATTCCGGGGCGGCCGCTAATACATCCTGAGTACCTGGGAAATATTGATTACGATGTGCCGCGGGCTCGAAAGTCCTATCTCAATTATCTGCAACAGCTGCGCAACAGGATGATTGTAGTGCCAAATCTCGGCAGCCTGTTTGAGCAGGCGCAAACAAAACCGCTGTTCTTTGCTCGCGACCATCACTGGAATCACCACGGCGCGCGCACCATTGCCAGATTAACTGCCCATTCAATCAAGGCTGACACTGTCTACTCAAGTATCGAAAAGAAAAAGTTTAAAAGTTATGGCGTGGGTAAGGATCACAATCAAGGCAGTTTACAGCGAGCGGCACTGGAACTCTGTAAACAGTCCTATCCGAAAGAGCCCTTTAAACTTTACCAGACAGTGGCCGCGGGCACTGATGATCTATTTGCTGATCTGGCCGAGCCGCAGATAGTGCTTGTTGGCACCAGCAATAGCAAAGGCAGCCTAAACTTTAATTTTGATGGTTTTCTCGCCCACTATGTCGGTGCCAGTGTTAATAATAAAGCTAAGAGTGGTGGTGGGTATGGTGGTGCATTAAAAGATTATCTGGCCAGCGAGGCATTTCGGCTCTCGCCGCCGAGAGTGTTGGTCTGGGAAATTCCCGGTTATTACTCACTCAATGACCAGGTTTTTTTTGACCAGGCTCTAAAGATTCTTCAGCAGAGCCATCAAGCGAGTATTTAAGAAACTCTTCACTGAGTGGGAGGTGTGTGATTAAACTAAGGAGCGCCCTTGGGGCAATATTTATCAGTAGCGCAGCCATTGGGGTTGCTGCAGACGATCAGCTGCTGGTCTCCACAGGTATTGGCTACGACAGTAATCCCTACAAAATTTTCTCGCCGGAGGGCATTCAAGGCTCAGCGCAATACAAAGCATTAACTCTCAACTATCAGGGTGATAATCATCGGCAGGGCGATAGAAAAAAAGCCAATTTACGTTATCGCCTAGGCTTACAAAAAGACTTTTACAATCACAGTAGCAGTGCTGCAGACAATTCAAGATTTGATGGCCATCTGCGGTGGATAGGGCGGTTTAAGTTTGGTGAAAAGAAAGCCAATCTTATGCTGACTGGGGATATACGCAGCGAACGAAATACCTATTACAGTCAGACTCAACGTCAGATAGCAGAGACCAGCGATGGTGATTTGATCGACAGTCGTTTTAATTTCGATGCAGCGAGTTTGAGTGCAGAGCTGATTTATTACGCCGATAAAAAAAAGTCCTGGTCGCTGTTAAATCAAGTGACTCAACGCAGCTATCCAGAGGATTATCAGGATGTTGGACTTGAGGCTATAGACTTCAACGAGTTTCGCCTGCAGCCGAGTTTTCGCTACAAGGGGGAATCCGGCGCTAATCTCCGGATTTTTGCCTATCATAAATCCCGTTACTACAGCGGTCTGCACAATAATCCCGACAGCAGTTCATCCCTGGTGGAATATTCATTAAACGGTTATGGCGCTGTGTTGAGGAAGCCGCTAAACGATAATCTCGACAGTTTGTTTTATCTCAGTGGCTACTTTGCCCGTGATAATGGACAGGGTGATCGAGACCTCGATTATCACAGACTTACAGCCAGTTTTAACTATCGGCTTGGCAGCGGTGCCAATATTGAAGTCAATAGCCAGGCTTATTGGCGAGTCTATTTGAATCCGCGGTTATCTCATCAGGAATTAGGAACAGCTAATTCTGGCATTCGCAGAAAAGGACTGGTGGCCGAGTTTGTCTATAGCCAGCAGCTGCTATTTAAATCCCTAAAAGGAAAGATTTCTCTGCGCAGGGAAGTTCAGTATAGCTCGATAGAACTGCTTGAATATCAGCGGAAAATGGTGGAGTTCGGCTTGCAGTACAAGTTTGAATAATGCGAAAGCACTGTACCTGACAACCTCTAGAAATGTTGATAAGAGAGATGAGCATCCTATTTTTATGCAGAATAGGATATTTAGTGCTAACCTATCTATGCGACTATGAATTGATTTTAGAGTGAATTTTGTTAACTCACTACAAGGGAGATGAATTAGTGAAAGGTTTTGTTCTTACTGGTGCTTTTGATTGTTTAGAGAAACAGTTTAATGAAAAGCTGGTCTTTGACTTAATGGATAAGTACGGAATGCCGGTGGGAGGCGTCTATTCTCCCGTGGCTGATTACCCGGACAATACTCTATTCCAGTTGATTGAGCGCGCCGCAGAATTGCTTGATATGCCGAGCAGTAAGCTATCAAAGATTCTTGGGGTAAATCTTTTTGCTGAGCTATCGTCGCTAAATTCATTCTGGGTTGCGCAAGCTAAAAATACATTTGAGTTGCTTAAAAGTCATGATGTTCTGCTTAATAAGACTGTAGAAGAAGCATTTCCAGGGTTTATAGCACCATCATTTGATTGTATTGAAATTAATCCAGATATTTTAGAGATTAGCTATAAGTCGACATTTATGCATGCAGATGTTGCGGAAGGTTTAATTTCTGCTGCGATGATTCACTACCAGGAAAATTTTTCTATTGAGTCAATAAAACCTCATCCACCGGTTGATTTTAACCAGCGGTTTAGCCTCAGGCGTAAATCTGCTGATAGGGTTGAAACCTTATAGATGATTGATAAGGCTGATTCGACTCATCTTCTGGAAAATAAACTGCGTCGTGAAATCGCGGCTCGGCAACAGGCTGAGCAACTTCTCGAAGAGAAAAGCCGCGAGCTCTACCAGACAAATCAAGAGCTCTATCTGCGCAATCAGAAGATTGCCGAACAGAGCCGTCACCTGCAGAAACAGGTACTTGAATTGCAGGAGACACGCCAACAATTAGTGCAGTCGGAAAAGATGGCAGTGATTGGTCAGCTAGCTGCCGGTGTGGCTCATGAGATCAATAACCCGGTAGGGTTTATCGCTAGCAACCTGGATAGCTTGAGTGACTACATGCTTGAGTTACGCAAATTGCTTGATCTGCAGGCGCAATCTCTTGAGATGCTAGCCGCTGATGATCGGAGAGATGGCGATTTATCAGGCGCTACATCGATGAGTTTGGATAATTTGAAGATTTTTACCCATAAGCTTAATCCCGATTATCTTTTACCGGATATAGCGCAGTTAATTGACGATTCGATTGAAGGTGCCCAGAGGGTCAAACAAATTGTTGCTGATCTCTCGGATTTCTCCTATCTGAGCGAGCTTCAATCCAGTCCTGAGGATATTAATATTCTCCTGCAAAAGACCATTAATATAGCTTCCAGTGAACTTAAGTATAAGGCCGATATAGAGTTGTACCTGGCGGAGATTCCCGCGGTTGTCTGTCATGGCGGCAAGGTTGGCCAGGTGTTTCTCAACCTGCTGGTCAATGCCGCCCAGGCGATAAAAGAGCGTGGTTTAATTACTGTTTCCACCGGTCGGGACGGGGAGATGGTATGGATTGAAATTAGCGATAATGGCTGCGGTATTGCCGAGCAAAACCTGGCAAAAATATTTGATCCATTTTTTACCACTAAGGAGATTGGCAAGGGCACAGGCCTGGGGCTGCATGTGGTGAAAGGGGCGATTGATATGCATGGCGGTGAGATTTGTGTCACTAGTAAAGAGGGCTGCGGAGCCTCCTTCAGGATTCTGTTGCCGATCGCCGGATTGAGTTAAACCGCTCCCTTGCAAGCTTTTGTCGATTTGACAATCTGCCATTGAGCAACTAAAAAATAGAGGAATAATAAAAATTACCAAGAATAAAAAATAATTGCAGAATTTTTGCAGGAAGCATTTTGATTGTTCAGGAGCAATAGCAGTAACAGATCGCGCTATTTGTGAACGTCAAAAATTAAACAGGAGGGACCTGTCCGAAATGAGTAATAGTCAACCTACTATACTGCTGGTCGATGATGAGCGGCGCGTGCTCTCATCACTTACACGCTGTCTGGCAAGACTAGGTGTTAATCTGGTGGATTACAGCTGCCCACAGCAGGCACTGGAATTTGCCGCAGAGAATCGTCCGGATCTAGTGATTTCCGATCAGCGTATGCCGATAATGCAGGGCAGCCAGATGCTCAGTGAGATAAAAACCATCTGGCCGGATATTCACACGATTATTCTCAGTGGTTACAGTGATCTTGAATCACTTTCGGATGCCTTTAACCGCCGTATTATCGATCGCTTTATCAGCAAACCCTGGGATAATAATGAATTGCGTATGGTGGTTACTGCGGCACTGAGAGAGCAGGGGCTGTTTGGTTTTAGCGGCGAAAAAAACACCTCTGTGACGACTGATTTTCACGGTATGCACAGTGCCAATCCGGCTATGTACCGTCTGTTTGAACGAATTACAAAATCGGCGAGAGCCAATATTCCTATCTTTATTTCTGGTGAGACTGGAACAGGTAAAGAGTTGGTTGCCAGGGCCTGCCATTTGGAAAGCCCGAGAAAGTCGCAGCCTTTTATTGCCATAAACTGTGCAAACTTTAATGAGAACCTGATTGAGTCACAGCTGTTTGGTCATATGAAGGGTGCCTTTACCGGCGCCACGGCGGATCATCAGGGATTGATGGCGGCAGCGGGACAGGGCACGCTGTTTCTCGATGAGGTAACTACTTTGCCTCTGTCTCTGCAGGCGAAGTTGCTGCGGGTTATTCAGGAGCGCGAGTTCTCGCCGGTCGGTAGCCATCAGAGCTATCCGTTTGTCGCCCAGTTGTTGACGGCTTCGTCTACTACGCTTGCGAAAGCGGTTGAGCTTGGCCAGTTTCGTGAAGATCTCTACTACCGTCTCAATGTTATTCCTTTGCAATTGCCGCCGTTGCGCGATCGCGGCGATGATGTGGTGATTATGGCTGAGTACTTTTTGCGCTTCTTTGCTCGACAGGAGAGTAAGGTGTTTAACGGTTTTAGTGAGGATGCTGAGGTATTTCTGCGCCAGTACCCCTGGCCGGGCAATGTGCGTCAGTTGGAGAATCTTGTTCATAGTATTGTGGTGCTTGCTGATCAGCGGATTGTTGATGGGGCGATGCTTGGTTCGGCGATTGAGGGAGGATCTTTATTAAAAGATGCTGAGGGCTCCTTGTTAAGAGATGCTGAGGGCTCGTACTCTTCATTAAAATACGCTGAGGGCTCGTACTCTTCATTAAAAGACGCTGAGGGCTCCTTGTTAAGAGATGCTGAGGGCTCTTTATTAAAAGACGCTGAGGGCTCTTACTCTTCATTAAAAGACGCTGATGGCTCTTTATTAAGACAGGCTAATGGCTCTTTGGCTTCAGGTAGCGGCGGGGTGCAACCTCTGTGGCAGGTGGAGAAAAATACTATTGAAGATGCCATTGCCAGCTGTGGCGGCAATATACCCAAGGCGGCGGCACTGCTGGAGGTGAGTCCCTCGA
>Ga0209196_1002204_pt1 | contig 12748 bp, 7 predicted proteins | sample COGITO_mtgs_1105_5_FD_184801 | JGI IMG/M metagenome (GOLD analysis project Ga0209196, IMG submission 184801) | Pelagic marine microbial communities from North Sea - COGITO_mtgs_110509 (SPAdes) (version 2) | ecosystem: Environmental > Aquatic > Marine > Epipelagic ... | reverse complement strand
ATAACCCCCACAAGCTCGGGCGCTGCTTACTCCTGTGTTGGAGTGTTGATTTATTACAGCCCAAGCGGTCAAAGCTATGGCGGTCCCTCTACGGACCATCAGCAGACGACTTTTACTATTAGTGGTTTCTATGGCGTCGCACCTCGTATGGGGCTTCAGCTCTACAACCCAAGTGGAGACTTACGGCTAGATACTAGCGACCGGCAAGTTAGAGCGCATAGCTTTTACATGGGTTCGTTCTACTCTGGCGGCAGCGCGACTGTGACGGGTATTACAGGCTTTGACCCTAATGACGAGACGTGGGCAATCGACGTACTTCCTATCAGCTTATACATATCATTCACGGCTTCTGCGGGACAGTTTACGATTACGCGGAGTAGCGCTGACCCATTCACACTTGAAGCATTTTGGAAAGTAATCCTGTTTAGGGTGTAACTATGACATACGGTTTTCAAGCTATAAACGAGAGTGACTTTCTCCAGATCGATGACGACTCGACATCTTTCTCAGTCATAGCTACAGGTACGACTAATGGTACTAGCTACGTGACTATACCGAATAATTTCCCTGAAGATATATTTGTGGTGGTGAGACCAGCTAACCCCGACCCGCAATATGCGTGGAAGCTTCGGGGCTTCATGTACGACTATACCCCCGACCAAGGTCCGAATATCGGCGTCAGATTTAGACGGGCGTATATGTCCTGCAACGATGATCGCTACTCATACCAAGACAAGGGGTGCGATTACGCAATTATTGAGCGCGTTGACTCAAGTGGATTTACTGCTCCGACAAGTGGCTATGGTTTGAATGTATATAGGGCTAACGGAGACATAGGTTATTCGTCTGAATTTCCTACGTACAGGGTGAAGAGTACAAGAAACTACCTCATATCAGCATCTAATAGCGGGCACGGAATATGGCATACGCCGATAGGTAACGATCAGGTTCTGGGGATGTACGCTTATCTAGCGAGCTACTCAGAGTACAGGAATAGACTCTATAGTATCGGAGGCAGCGAGCGAGGTTTTCTATCTTACTACAGGCTCGCTCATTTTGATTACCCGAACAACCAGTTTGGTACGCATATTCAAAGCTATTACTCGGATGCTTCCAGAGGCTCTACGGAATACGACCGCGTTTACTCAGTTTTACGCACAGAAATGGTGGGATACGTCACATGATTAAAGTAGCAATGGTCAAGAAAGACACAGGCGAAATACAGACAATAGTCTGCCCGTCTGTCGATAATTTATACACCGACGGTCAAGACTGTGGGGAAGTGGTAGCGCGGCTAATACCGTTTGATACAGACGCAATGGAAGAGATGAATTTGCGGTACTGGTATCACGGAGCTTGGCTGACAAGAGAGCCGAGACCTAGTCGCTACTCTGAGTGGCAGGGTCATGATATCGGCTGGGTTACGGTCACTGAAGAGCTTGATAGCCAGATACGTAATCAGCGCGGAATACTGTTAATTAATTCAGATTGGACGCAAGCAGTTGACAGTCCTTTGTCTGATTCTGATAAAGCTTTGTGGGCAACTTACAGGCAGGCATTGCGAGATGTCCCTGCTGACAACGCCGATGCAACGTCTTTTGAGGAAGTGTCATTTCCGGTTAAGCCATATGCCTAAATACTACTTTATTTAGTATTTTACTTGATTTTAAAGTATCATAAGGGTAAAGCGGGACTCCGACCCTCGGAACATCTCAACCCGAATTAGCTACTCGTTAACCAACGAATATAGCTCATAAAACCAAACAACTTAAAGGCAGTGTCTGTGGCTATTGTCGTGCGTAAGCCGTCGTTAGACGACTACGGAGATATCAATACTCTTGGTAGATGGTTCCAAGAAAACAGCAACTTCAAGGGCTGTGGGTGGTCTGACGGAAAAGCGTACGGCTTCGTTAAATCCAGCATATCCCCGTCCTCAGATACCTTCATGTTGGTGGCGGAGGAAGACGGAGAGCTGATTGGATTCTTCTTGGGGAATGTAGTCGAGTACTTCTTCTCTGATGAAAAAATAGCTCAAGAATTGGTGCTCGTTTTCAAGCCAAATAAGCGAAAAGGCATATTGAGAGCGGTTAGCAAAATGGTCTCTAGCTTTTGTTTGTGGGGTGAGGAAAAAAATGTCATTGAGATAGCGGCAGGGATCACCTCAGGTATAGCGGGTGATGGATACCAAACATTATTAGAACGCCACGGCTTCAAACAGGTCGGGGCTTTATTAAAGAAAGAGGTTTAGCCTATGTGTGGTGGTGGCGGAAGCGATCCAAAAGAACAAGAGAGCAAGTTAGCGCTAGCTCAACAAGCAGCTAATGCATTGCAGCGTTACGGTGATGTATTTGTTCCTTTAGAGAATATGTATATCGATGACACTAAGGCGATGTTTGCTGATGGTGCATCTGATGACGCGGTGGCAGCTGCTCAGAACCAAACCTCTGCTATCTATGAGCAAGGCTTTGGAGACATGCGTGGCGCTCAGTTTCAGATGGGATTAGATCCCAACTCCGGCAGAGCCGTAGGCGAGTCAAACGCCCTTCGTGAAGCTCAGGCTAGAGGCATGGGGCTTGCAGGATCAGATGCTGGTCTTTCCTACACGGATTCAGCTTACCAAAACTTAGGCAACGTCATTCAGATGGGTCAGGGCTTACAGACTCAAGCCGTCTCAGGAAACATTGACCGTATGCAAAGCAGCTTAGATAGAGCTGGAGCAGCGGCTCAGAGAGACTTTGCTAACTCGCAGAGCATTGCCTCAATCGCAGGTACTGGCGCTGGTATGGCGGCAGGCTACGGATTAGGGGGTGCAGGCTAATGGACCCTATGTTCGGAAACTATTTGTCCTTGTTGAATCCAGATGTTGCTGGGGAAGTTGGGAGCTTTTATGGCAGTGGGCAGACTAACGCTTACTCCAATATAAATCCTTACCGGTACTCATCCATGAGTAGGAAAGATATGCCGGGCGACAAGCTCTACGCAGATCTAATCCGAGCGCAGACGCGGGACTACAACCAGCGCTTTGCGCCTATCGAAAACTTTATGGCGGGACAAATCACCGCAACAGGGACTAAGTCCTTGGGGGCAGATCTGGATCGCACTCGTTCAAGCATGGGCAGCGCCGTGACCAATGTTCAGGGTCAACAGAATCGCGACATGGGTCGAATGGGTCTTCAGGGCAACAGCAATGTAGCTAACTCGACTACGGCTGTAGGCGGCTTAGTAGGCGGTCTTAACGATACAAGATTGCGTGACTCTGATCGTCGCCAATCACTGCTGTCAGGTTCTCTATCCGGAATCTCGACGAAAGCAAGGAGTACAGGTCAATGACAATGATTGCGGTAGGGCAAGGCTTACGAGGCATTGCCAATAGAGGTATGGGCGCGGTTGCCAAAGCTGAGTCTGTTGAAGAACAGCAGCGCATGGGCATCGAGGCTCAGAAGACTGCGGCTGAAGCTCAGACTATGGGTACAGGTGCAGGCATCGGTGGAATGTATGGTGCTACCCAGCTCGCAAAGGCGGGAGCAACGGCTACGGAAGCCGTCGGCGCACTTAACACGTCAATACAAGGCTTGGGAACTACGGGTCTGAAAGGCGGGAGCCTTACGTTTACTCCCGCAACTGTCGGTGCTGAGACTCTTACTGGTAACTCTGCAAAGTTGGCTATTGATAGCGCAGCTACCATAGCCGATGCCGGTGCAGCGGTAGGCACCACTGGTGGGACCGCAGTAGGTGGAACAGCAGTAGGTGGAACAGCAGTAGGCGGAACAGCAGTAGGCGGAACAGCAGTAGGCGGAACAGTTGCAGGCGGAACAGGTGCAGTAGGAGTAGCGGGAGCAGGAACAGCCACAGGTGCAGTCGGTACAGCAACAACCGCAGCAGCTGGCACTGGATCTATGGCTTCTTTAGCGGCACTAGCATCCCCTATAGCCATTGGCTTAGGCGTGGCTTTCCTCATCAACAAATTATTCGGATAGGTATTTATCATGGCAGGTTTTGCAGACGGTTTCAGATCAGGCTTCGGAATGATCAACGATGTTAAGGATAGGGAGGTTAGGCGCGACACTCTTGAGGCTGACAAGGCTTACAAAGAGAAGACGGGAGCTGACCTTGCAGCATATCGAGCTGAAGACCTTAGGATCAAAGACGCCGCTCAAAAAAGCGACGCTGGTCTTGCTGGGTTACGCGCTTCGACAGCCCAACAGCAGGCTCTTAACGCAGGAGTAAGCGGTCAGGCTGCTTTATTAAATGCAGAGACGGCATCTACTAAAGCCGCTAATGAAACCAACCCTGAATCTATTGGCTACAAAAAAGGTCTGTCGGAGATTGCTGAGAATAACGCTCAAGAAGAAAACTACAGGTCTCAGGCTGACGAGCGAGATCAGAAGATAAATCGAGAGCAGGGTGCCCTCAATGTGCAGGAGATCTACAACTATGCACAGGCATCTCAGACCAATGGTCTCGGACCTGAGGACTACCAGCGTATATCTTCACTTATAGATGAAAACGAGAGTCAGTCTTCTTTTAACCTTGGCTACCTCACCTCCCCACAGACAGCTCGAAGCATGGCTTCGATACAGACCTTCATGGGTGACATGGCTAGCGGTTCAAACGCTGAAATGACTCCCGAGTTAAGGGCGGCTTTCGGCGGGGCTTTAGGTCTAAACAAATCAGCGGCTATTGGTCGAGAGATAGACGAGTCATTCGTAAATGCCCCCGACTGGATGAAAGGCAAAGGACTAAGACTTAAGGGTCAAGGTCTTCATGAGGTAGGTTCTAGTGACGGAAATAATCTAACCGGAACCCTGTACGTTCTGGCTGAGGATAGTGAGGGTAATTCTTTTCCTTACTTCCCGCCTTTAACTGCGACAAGAAACTTTGCCGACAACCAGCCTCTTAACCTTGAATTCGGAGAGGCGTCTCAAGTTCTAGCTGGCACAGCGCACATGATCCAACAAATTGGTCCTAAGATCAGTCGGGATGTGCGAGCAGCAAAGATTCACACCATGTACGGCGGAAACAAAGACTTCGATGCGGCAGTTACCGCAAAGATGGAGACGGTTCGCAAAGGTATTCAGAGTGGCGCAAGTCCCACGCAAAGCGCTCTCTATGGAAACATTGGGGGTGGTACTGTATCGGAGAAGCTGGCTTTCACAAAGACAGATGAATATCGCCGAGAGATAGAGCACGAAATGCTTTTCGGACCGTCAGACGATACAAGCGAACAGTTCAAGATTTCAGACTGGTTCGACCAAACAAGCTCAGCTCTTTCTTCAGCCCCATTACCTAAAGGCATTAAAGCTGCAAACCTTGGCGACCTTATGTCGCAGAGAAACGCTGAGTTTAATTATCAGAACGCATCAATACTTCAAGGTTACTACGACGAAGACGGCAATATCGAAGACGCTGCCGGATTAATCGATCAGTTAAAACTCCTAAATTTACTGTAAATACTTGGTGAGAATTTATGCCGTTAAAGTCTGTAACTCAGTTCTCAAACAAAGAGTACTACGCAGCTAGAGATGCCTTACTAGAAGAAGAAACCACAAGCCTTCAGCCTACTGAGGGTCAGCCTGCGCCCGCCCCAGAAGTCGATCCAACTTTAGATGCAGCTCCAGAGGTTGACGGTAATTTCGTTCGCGGTCTAAAAGGCGGTGTCGATAACATGCAGGCTCTCGGCGGAGGGCTTAAAGCGTTTGCGGGATCTGTAATTGGCAACGAAGAAATGGTTGCCGAGGGCATGGAGTATTACCAAGAGCAGACAGCTGAAGCGGAACAGTACAAGCCTGACAGCACGTTCCAAGAGATCGATAGCGCAACAGACTTTGGCGCGTGGGCTGCTTACACGATAGGTTCTGTCGTTCCTGATCTGGTTGGGATGGTAGGCACAGGTGGAGCCGGTGGATTGCTGGCTAAGAGTGCGGTTAAGCAAGGCGTCACAGAGATGGCGGAGACTCTGTCAAAGCAGGCGACCGAGAGGCTGATAAAGGAAGGCATTGAAGATCAGGCGGCAGAGAAGATCGCCCGAAACATGGCGGATAAGTTCGCTAAAGACAAGATAAAGAAGATGACTACTAGAGGTGCTACGGCTGGTGCCTTTACTTATGGGACTCAGCAGGGTGCGTCAAGCACGTTTGCTAGAACTCTAGAAGAAACCGGAGAAGAAGCTCCACTCGCGGCAGCAGTTTCAGGCTTAACTGTCGGAGCGCTTAACGCCCTTCCTGCATTCTCTGCTCTGACCAAGTTTCTTCCTAAAGGTAAGGTAGATGAGGCTGGCGAGTTTATCTCTGGCGTTGTCAATGATAAGCCTGCGTGGGTTGGAGAGTTCGTTAAGGACGTGACTACGCAAATGGGCGTGGAGAGCGGAACCGAAGCTTTGCAGTTGATCGTCGAAGAAGAAATTATCTCTTTCGTCAACAACAACTACACTGAGAATGAGAGCCGAGAATACTTTGACTACATAAGCAATGAGCGCAAGCGAAGCTCTCTTATTGAGGCTTCAGCGGCAGGATTTCTTTTCGGTGGCGGAACAGGTGTAGTCGGTGCTGGAGTTAAAGGCGCGACTGGGGGCTACAATGCAAACGCTAACCTTGGAGATGATGCCAAGATAGTTCGCACCCGCTCAATGAATGATCCCGAGTTCGCAGGTCGAATTCGGCAGATGTACGATGAGGCTAGAACTAATGCTGCAAATGGCGTCAGGTCTATTCCTTTGGGTGATCAGTCGTTTCTTGACGACAATCCGCCGCTAACAAATGCCGAGCGCAGAGAAGCTGGTCTTACCGAGTTAACTAACTATGACGGCACTGACATGGACATTCCAGATTCAGGTCCGGATGTGGATGTGCCAGCAGTTGCTTCGGTAGCAGTCGATCAAGAAAATTCGGAGTTCGGGGAAAATACATTACCTCCCTCGCCTCAATCCCCTCAGGCAGACATAGTCACCGACTTCCCTGCGTCTACAGCTACAGGCGCTACTAAGGTAAGGAGAGGCATAAGACAGTTTGGTCATGAGCACACGTTCGATGCGCCAATGTCTCTTCAAGCTAAGCCTATTCAAGATCAGCTTATTGAAATTGCTGTTGCGGCTAACACGCCAGAAGCGCTTGACCCGACTAACACCGATACGGTGGTCGAAGCTATAGACATGGATGACATCGAGAGAGTCTTCAGCCGAAACCAAGAGTTTGCGATAAAGCTTGAGTCAGGCGAAAGGGCTGACCTCCCTACTATTCAGGAGGCTTACGGAGATAAGTCAGCAGAGATGGAGACATTAACTGCTGGTGTTATGGCTGATCTTTCAGCTAACGGTTTACCAAGAAGTTTTGTGGACGCAGTCAGTGGAGTGTTCGTACACAAGCAGTCTCAGGTTACATCTCCGGCAATAACGGGGAACACTACCAACGGGATATCTATTAACGCAGACCTTCTTGGCAAGGCGCTAACCGATCAAGATTCGCTAAGCGAGCTTGGCTGGACTTTGGCTCATGAGGTTTATCATGCAGCGGACAACGACTTTAATCTAAGTGCATCTGATCCCAGTTTAGACATACGTATCGATGAGATGGGCGAAGACCCGTCAGTCTTTATGGGCGAAGTCATGCAGGAGATCTTTGAGAACTGGACAAGGGCGACTGATGTGGGTAGACGTTTTGACTACCCATTCAATGATCTTAATGATGAAATCTTAGACCCTAACAAAGATAATGGAGAGATTAACCGACGTTACCAGAAGGAAGTCTTCGCTCAGCTGGGTGCATTCTTTCATTCAAATCCAAAACAATTAAAGGCAGAAGCTCCTTTAGCGTATAATTACATTAAGGGCATACGAGACAAAAACCTACAGACTGCCCAAACAGTAGAGGCGCAAGATGAAGTCATTCAAAGTACCAGCCCCGCAGACACCTCCCAACCTGAAGGCATATCAGGACAAGTTCGGGCACCGCCAGAGTCCAGAGTCATCGAGAGCGTTCAGCCTGCAACAGCTGGACGCGATAGCGAAACAAGCACTGCAAGCGAACCAGCCGATACCGGAGTGGCGAGACCGCAGCAAGATGGTACTGGACAACGTGAACGACGCGATGTACAAGAACGCGAAGTAACGACAGAGCAGCCTCGCACAGAGGTTGAGCTTAAGGCTACCAACAAGAAACCTACCTTCAAGAAAGCTGACAACTGGGAAGATACCGGTGAGCAGATCATTACGTTTGATGACGGTGATCGATATACGGTCTACTTTGACGAGGACTCAGCCGAGGCTGGAGAAGAGCAGTGGTACACATCTGCTGACGGTACATTTACTGGCGCTGAAGCAATGCTGGGTGAGACTAAGGCGGAGACGATTACCGCCCTACAGGAACACCGTCAAAAATTATTGGACGCCGGAGAAAAATCTTACAACACCCCACTTGATCCTCAGGTAGGGGGTGATACCACCTTTAAAGCTTGGGACTTTATAAGCGATAAGGGTCAGGTAACAGAGAAGCAATTACGCGCCAAGTTTAAACGTCTAGAAGACAACCAGTTCGACAACTTAGTTGAAGGTCTGTTGGGCGAGACTGATCCGGAAAGCGTTATCACTTTAGAAGACGGTAAGTTCCTGTCCTATGAGTATGTGCAGGAGAGAGACTTAGATGTTCTTCAGTCCGATCTTGACGACATGGACTTTATCAAGAAGTCAGACCTCTCCCCGATGGCGCAAGAGATAACTGCGTCAGATGTGCTTTACGGTAACGAGTCCCTAGACATTGTAGGTACTAGCCGTAACGGTGCGGCAGTTGTTGTTGATCTAGGGAAAGCCTTTGACGACAGGGTTAGAAAAGCTACTGGTGGCAGAAACCTTGGCGACCAGACTCCGGAGAACGCTGCGATAGTCTCAGACCTTATAGCCCATGAAGCTGTTCAGGCTATGAAGACTGACGGCAATGCCGGTGAGTGGTATCAGGAGAAGGTTGCCAATGCCATGAGCATAGCGGCTAAAGAGTTCCCTGAGCTAGAGACTGATGCGAATGCGAAGTTTGCCTTCACATCAATCATGGCGATCACGTCAAATGGCGCGTCAGTACCAGATAACTCTGTCAACACATTCGAGATCTATCAGGAGTACAGAGACAGTAAAGTATTCCCTGACTTTGGCGTAGGCGTGACATCGGAGGCGATGAAGAATGCCTTTGCTTTACTTAACCGCCTCATTGAGCAGAACGGGATCGACAGTACCCGTCAGTTTATGGATGTTGATGTTACGGTAAAAGAACTTAAGGACTCTTTCGGTCTGGCAGTATCTGGCGAGTTAATGGGAACCGAGCTAAAAGGCTCAGCTATCATCGGACCTAAGATTGGTGGCGGTTTCTACCAGAATCTTAATGGGAACTTTGACCCCCTAACTATGGACCGATGGTTCATGAGAACGTGGGGCAGGCTGACAGGAACCTTGATGGCTGACGCCGAGAGGAAGCTACCTGTTCAGATGGCTAAGTTTAGAGAAGTTGCGCTAGGTGACGAGTACAGGTCGAAGTTAAAGAAAGATGGCATCAACAGATCTCAGTTAACTAAGGATGACGAGTACGCAAAAGCGTACGGAATGAAAGTGCAGTCAGCTTATGCTAACGGTGGCTTCAAAGACAAGAGCGCCATTAACAAAGCTGCGAATAACTTCAAGAATTCGCAAGGTGAAAAGCAAGCGCCACAGAACGGCAAGGAACGAGAGTACATTCGTAGCGTCATGAGAATGGCTCTCGATAAAGTTAACGAGACCTCGGGTCAAGCCCCTGTTAATATGGGTGCATTACAAGCGATCATCTGGTATCCAGAGAAAGACTTATACAAACAACTAGGAGTAGGCAATGCAAAGTCAGAGCCAACAGACTACGAAACAGAATTCGGTAAAATCGTCGAATCGCGTCAAGGACGAGAGCAGAAGCTATCTGGATCAGTCGGAACTGCACAGCAATCAGGATCAAGAGGAGTTCAATCAGGCGTCCAGCCAGATGTCCAAGACTCAGCTCAATCTAGCGGCAGACAAGCTGAGCAATTTGATTCAATCCAAGATCCCGAAAAGCGCAGAAAAGACCGAGAGCGAGCCTACAAAGAACTTCGTAGTGCCCGACCATCTGATAGCGGGAGTGGCGGAACTGAAACAGGGATACCCCGACGCTTCAGACGAAGAGCTGGCAAACATTCTCAAATACTCGTAGCAGGACAGAAAGTATCTGGCTACAAGCGCGAGCTAGAGACTGGAGCCAAAGCAGCATTACAGCTAGTCAACACCTATAACGGGACTGTTGTCGAGCTGGTCAAGAACAAAACCAACGCCCAGCTATTCGCAAGTAAAATGCAGGCATCAAAGGACGCAAGCCCTTATGGTGCAGCAGTCTTTGTTTACCCTGAATCTGAATATCAGAACATGAAGATGTTCATGACCGAAGACGGGTCTGCTGGCATAGCTATTGAGAACGGCGACACAATAGTCTCTCTTTACAGCGACGGAACCAATCCTAACGTCACGTATTCTCTGGCTTCACTGGCGGTCGAAGAAGGCGGTCTATACTCTGACGCTTTCGATACTCAGCTACCCTATATCTACCAGCATGTTGGGTTCAAAGTTATTTCTCGACTCAAGTGGGATGACTCTCAGGCTCCTTCAGACTGGGACAAAGATACCTTTAAGGTCTTCAATAACGGCAAGCCCGACGTTGTGTTCATGGTTGTCGATCCAGAATATTTTGGACCGTACTCTAGAGATGAGGGCTACTACGTTGAGACATACGATGAGGGTCTGCGCTCTGTCAGAGAAACCAGACGACCAGAGCAAGAGAGAATATCTCCCAAGCTAAAGCAAGCGGTGCAGGATCGAATTGATCGCAACATAACAGCCACCACGCTGAATGAAATATTTAGGCAGGAAGGACGTTACGTTAAGCCTATGCAGCCTGACATGATTGCGCCCCTTCCTGACGACGCTAAATACCTTAACGCTCTGACCAAGACCAATCGTGAGAAGGCAGGCACCCCCAGCAAAGAAACTTTCTGGATGGCTGATGTCCTTGAAGATGGAGTTCGTTACGGATCAAGGCTGGACATCCCCTCTTATAACTCGAATGCTCTCTCTAAAGATGAGCGTGTGGACGTTGTCACTGTTCACGTCTCCAGACCTAACGCGAAAGCAGGGTCGGCGGGTAAGCGTCTTGGCTACTATCCAACAATGCGTCTACGCAATGGCTTGTTTGCTGTGCCAGAAAAGGGCGCTTCAAAGATAGCTTTGGGTGCAGATAAAAACACTATCGCCACAATCGAAGGTGATTATGTTCAGGCAGATCATGAGCAGAACAGGCTAGACTTCATCCGGTTTATGGATGATCCAGCTTGGACTCAGGTATCCATGAACCCTGAGCGGCACTCGTTCTACTACGACCTTGAATCACAAACGCCAGTGGTTAGTTTTAGTGATGCGATTCAGGTGGGCAACCTAATCATAGCTAAAGATGTCGAGTACGACGACGTTGATACGTTCTCTTTCATTAAGAAGAAGCAGATCAATAAAGAGACCGGCACTCTAGATGATGGATCTCAGTCAACTAACGCCTTCACCTACAATGACGAGATAGATGGTCAGGCTGACCTGTCGAGAAGACTGAAGAACAGACCTATTTATAAGTCTTTAGTTGATAAGTATGCCCAGCAAGAAGACTTTGAGGCTCAAGCAGCAGAGTATCTTGGCGTGGGCAGACTACCGGCTGAGCTATCCCCAAGAGATCAGGAGAATCTATCTCACGGTAAAGTTCAGAACGATCTAAACGACTTCCATGAAAACTTTGTTGATCCATTGGGTGACTTGATAGCCGAGTTAAAGGCAGACCCAGACGCAATTGGAACGTACTTAATCGCAAAGCATGCAGCAGAGCGTAACGATGTCATTGCCGGAAAGGTAAGGGCGCAAAGAGATCGCAACATTGCTCGGACCGAAAAGCAAATAGAGAGCTTGCTCGATGACGTTGAGTCGGATCACACCGTGCAGCTTGAAAATCTTGCGGTGAAACTAAAGGGCTATAAAGAAGACCCGCTTGCTTTCCAAGATACTGGTTCTGGCATGACATATGACGAAGCTAAAAGCGTCTTAAACCTTGCCGAGAAAGAAGGGACCAAGGCGGATATGGAGCGCATTGCATCTAAGGTTTACGAGATGCTCAAGCATCAGAGAGAAATAATGGTTAGCTCTGGGTTAATGGATGCTGACTCTGTTGCAGATTGGGAAGCAACGTACCAGTTCTACGTGCCCCTCAAAGGCTTCGCAGCCGAACCTGAAGGTGACACTTACAAGCGTACATCCAAGGCAAACGGGTTCTCTGTGGTAGGAAGTGAGAGCATGAAGGCTAAGGGTCGAAAGACTCTTCCAGTCAACCCTCTCTTCACCGCCATTGAAGATGTCCAGATGAAAATTATTCGGGCGCAAAAGAATCAAACCGCCCAAACTTTCTTAGACCTACTCAGTAAGCTGGGTAACAGTGACAGCTATACGATATACAACAATAAGTTTAGACCCCCTAAAGACAGCGATCATCTGACCATGCAGGATTTAGATCAGATGGCTAGGGACACCCGTACAAATGGCGACCCTAAGTATGTACAGGTTAAGAAAGGTGGTCAGACGTTCTTTATTCACTTCAAGTCTGACACTCTAAACCATGCCTTGCAGGATATGAGTGTTGCTGCTTTGGATAGAAACAACACCCTTATGGATAAGGCGCTTACA
>Ga0209196_1002200_pt1 | contig 12759 bp, 19 predicted proteins | sample COGITO_mtgs_1105_5_FD_184801 | JGI IMG/M metagenome (GOLD analysis project Ga0209196, IMG submission 184801) | Pelagic marine microbial communities from North Sea - COGITO_mtgs_110509 (SPAdes) (version 2) | ecosystem: Environmental > Aquatic > Marine > Epipelagic ... | reverse complement strand
AGCAGGACATAGATCAGGCCGAAGAGTACCTACACAAAGGTTATGACTATTACTATGATCTATCAGGCGAACGTAAGGCCGTGCTGATAGACATGATGGTTAACCTAGGGGCGACACGGCTACGTAGTTTCCGCAAGATGCACGAAGCATTAGAAGACCAGGACTATGAGGTCGCCGCGCTAGAGATGCTCGATTCAAAGTGGGCGAGACAGGTCGGAACTAGAGCCATAACTCTGTCGAAGATAATGCAATCTAATGAAATCTAGGGGCACACATGTATAAATTACTAATTAATGCCTTCACTACTCTCGGCTCTACCTGGTTATCTAATCGTCGCGAAAAGAGTGAGGCTAAATCACAAAAGGAAGTACAAATATTAAGGGGAGAGCGAGAGGCTGATGTTAAGTCGGCTGAGGGGATGAGCGGTAGCATCCAAGATGAGTACCTTACTATTGTACTTACCGCCCCACTGATCGTGATTTTCTATGCGTCTGTGTGGGGTGATCCTGCGATGGTGTCCCAGGTTAAATCGGCATTTACGGCCATGTCCGATCTACCGGAATGGTATCAGTGGTGTTTCATGGGATGCGTCGCGGCTACCTTTGGTCTTCGCTCAATAAAAACCTTCGGTAAGTAACCTTAATGGTGTTGGTGTCACCTTAAACACCATCACACTCCGTAACAAAAATAAGGAGGTGATCTACTAATGAGTCAGCAATATATCGACTTAATCCAAAAGATAGAGAAGCAGAATAGCTACTCTTTTAAGGACAAAATGGAAGTTCAGTATCAACTTCGCGACATCTCCGAGAAGACCCATGCGATGCTTGGTAAAAACAACAAGGTACTAAAGATGATCGTCATGCTTCAAGTTATTTCAGCTTTTGGTGATAATCTCGACGTGATACTACCGTTCATAAAAATTCTTTTGTAATTTTAGCCCTCACTCTTATCGGTGAGGGTTTTTTTGCATAACTTGTATAATAGTTACTTTACTAGTAACATAATGAAGGGTATACGCACAAGGAGCAAGTTATGCATAAGCAAGGTACTAGGTCACCAGAACACAACGCCCTTAGAAAAGATGGGGGTACGTTCATTAAAGCATTGCGGAATCATGCCGGATTAACACAGCGTGATGTAAGCATAGCGTTGAATTTTAAGTATTACACCATGATAAGTCAGATAGAGGCGGGCAGTGCTAGATGTCCACCAGATTGTTATGAGGTATTGGCGGAAACATTAGGTGTTGATAAGGCGTTATTTGCTCAGAAGCTGATGCAGTTTTATGATCCACATACCTATAAAGCGGTGTGGGGAACTGAGAAAATAGACATGTTAGATTTGTTTAAGAAATGACTGTATACAAAGCGATTTTAAGCTGTCTACAAAGCTGTCTACAAAAATATAGTGATGGCGATGAAGGCCCTATATATACTACCCTTGGAAGGTTGGTCGGGGATGAGGGAGGTAAATTTAATCCCCTCAAACAGACGAAAACCCTGGCTATACGGCTATTTCAAGCTCTTTACACTGTATACAAAGCTGTCTACAATTACCCTAAATCCTAAGAGGTTTCAGAATGCGCGTATCTTACTTAAAACTCCGACATAATGTCTACTGGTTTCAGCGTAGACCACCAAAAAAATTGCATTCTGTCCTGGGAAGTAAGATGTATGCCATAAACCTAAATACAACTGATCTTGGTATAGCCGTTCGTAAGCGGGATGTTATTCTTGAACAGTGGGCGGCACTACATACAACAAAAAGCGGTCGGGAGATTTTCACTCATAAACTTACCGATCTTAAAAGTCGAGAGTTAACTGATAGTGTTTTGGATTTGAGTGACACCGTAGTCGATGCACTAGCAGAAGCTCGCTACGACGATATACAACAAGAGGCGGCTCCGAATCGACGCCAAGAGGATATGGATCTTCTGAGCGGCCTTACACAAAAGAACCAGGCAGATTTCTGGGCTTGGCAAAAAGCCAAAAACAATATAGAGCCTCCGTCTGAGTTTCTCTATTCCCTACGTGATGGTCTGGCGGCAATTGTTCCCCACAAAAAAGGCAAGGTTAGTCAATTACATCTAGACAAATACCCGTTAGCCGTTGATGTGTTTTTAGGAAACGCTGAGGATAGGCCACTAGAAACAATCAAAAAAGGCGAGGTACTGAGGTGGCTGGATAAGTTTGACAGATCCAACGCTACTAAAAATACATATCTATCATGTTTAAAAGGGATATTTCTTTACGCTCAGGATAGGGAGCTCATAAACGATCAAATACGAAACCCTTTCGCAGATCATAAACTCGGTAAGAGTGATACTGTTCACTATAAATTCATGGAGGACGATCTGCTACGAGATATTATCAGCAAGTTGATGGGTCGCACATACCGTAAGCACCGGTACGATGGCCTTATAGCAAACCTCGCTAGATCAACGGGTGTTCGCCTGGGTGAGCTATGGAACAGCAACATAGAGATACATGACGGAATAACCTGTTTAAGCGTGTTTGACGCCAAAACTGTTGCGGGCATACGGTTGGTACCGATACCCGATAGACTTGTTGAGGCGGTTACTGAGGCCCATCCAAGGTGGGTTGAAATGGGTATAGCCTCTGATTACTCAAAGCGATTTGGTAGAGCTAAACGTAGCCTAGTTGATGATAGATCATTAGCCTTTCACAGCTTGCGTGTCACCTTTATCACCTGGGCGGGAAATACCGAAGACAGGTGGACCGAACAGCATATTGCTTGGCTTGTAGGGCACGAGGAAAGCAAGGGTGATGCTATGACCGGTAAATTGTACTTTAAAGGATACAATATACATTTAATGAAACAAATTGTTGAGTCAGTACAACCGTTTAAAATGCCAACGGCAATTGAGTCCTTATAACAACCGCATTAACTGTAGTCACAACCTCTGCAATATCTGATTGTGTAACTCTCGTAGCGAAGACTGCGGGTAGATATAGCACCGATGATCCTACAGTCTTGGCTACGACAGTTGTAAGTCCCAATCCCCAAAGCCCTTCCTTTTCAGCCTGGGCTAGTTGTGTCAAAGTAAGCCCGTCCGCTCCATGTTTTGCTAAAGCTCTAACTCCTATCGATCTTACTTTAGAATTGTTCATTAAGTCCTCCAGCATCAGAAAACCACCAAATCATCTGGGAAGTTAAAAACCCTGACGCCGACACAGCCTCGTAATAATACGTCTCCATCCTCTGTTCCATTTTATACCTCTTCTTATTTTTTTTAGTGGCCCCGAGTGCCGTTAGTTTAGTTATTTATAAGTGCATTAAGTATCCACTGTACCATCAGTAAATTTTACCTACAATCAAATTTTACCTTCAATCAAATTTGATGACAAGACAAGTTTAATTATATATAAAAACTGTTGCTTAAGTACAGTACTTACTGTATCTTCCTTTCCGCTATCAACAATCACACTACACAGGAAGGCCCATTTTGAAAAATACAATCAATGAAGATCTACTGATTCAGGCATACATGTCCCCATCCGAGATGATATCTAAAGAGATACTCTGGGAGAACCACCAGGTAGAGGAGGGGGCTCGTAAGTATAAGGAATTGATGGAAGACAAAACATTAGATGAAACTACGGGCGGAATGAGATTACTAAAGTCTGTTATTCATAATACTATCGAAGGGATGAGCACCGCTTATGAAGAGGTGGACCAAATGATGAACTCTACTGCGGGCCATAAAACTCAGTCATGGCTTTATATTTTACCGCTAGTTACCGCTGAACAGGCATCGATTATTGCTGTAAACAAAATACTAAGTTATTGCGGATTACCGAATCGCTACGAAAATGGCTATACAATATTGTGCCGTGAGGTAGCTGAGGCACTCAGAACTCAGGTGAAGTACGAGAACTGGAAGGTGCAATCAAAAGAAGAAAATAAGGGTAAGCTCGACAAAAAAGGTAAACCCTTCCGACAATCACCCGCCCAAATGCTAATAGCACAAAACAAAGGGCACATTAATAGGAACAAATTAGCACGATGGGAAAAGAAATTTGATAACTATGTTGATATCGTCTGGAGCGAAGAAGACCTGATGAATGTCGGAGCAAAGGTAATTAGCGTAGTGTGCCTGGCGAGCCCTGACATCTTTAATTTTAACCAACACACGCAAAAGGGTAAAACACTACGGACTGTTGGCTTGACCGAGTCAGCCTGGAAAATGTACTCAGATACTGAAGAGTTTGCAGAAGTTCAGCGACCATTTTTACTACCTACTCTTATAAAGCCGGTTCCGTATCGTTACGAAGGGAATCATATTGAAGGTGGGTATCACTTTATCCAAACACCCTTCTTCAGCAGGGGAATACATGCTCATACTTCTGGTGTACCGCAATCAGCCTCCCAGGACTTATTAGACTCTGTTAATACCATTCAAAATACTGCATGGAAAATTAATCCTTTTATACTGGCTGTACTAGAGATGGTGTATGGGACGGGTGCTGAGGTCAAAGGGGTAGGGTATGCCTGTCGTAGAGCACTTCCAGATCGTATTTCTAAAGAGGCGTTTGCGGAGCTATCTAAAGAAGATAAGATCTCGTTTAAGGCCAAGCTCAAAGAAACTGAAGGGACTATTGCCAGTGAGCGTGGCCAGCATTCGGCTTTCACCCGTAAGTTAATGATCGCCCATAAACTATCGCCCCATGCTGAATTTTTCTACCCACATTTTGCGGACTGGAGAGGCCGTTTATATCCTGTACCAAGTGAACTTACCCCACAAGGCGACAAGGTATCAAAGGCCCTACTCTTGTTTGCAAATGGCATGGCCCTTGGTGATACCGGTCTGAGACGACTTAAAATTCACGCCGCAAATACTTACGGTATGGATAAGGAATCGCTAGATGTGAGGGAGCAGTGGGCGACGGACAACCTTTTAATGATGTCTGAAACATCCAGTAACCCGTTAACTCAAAGAGCCTGGATGGAAGCCGAGGAGCCGTTTAACTTTTTAGCGGTAGCGAAGGAGCTCGCTGAGGCAACTCAACTGGACGACCCTTCGCAGTTTGTCAGTTATATCGCCACTGCATGGGACGGTACGATTAATGGTCAGCAAATTTTGTCGATGATAGGTCGTGACCTTAAAGGCGCTATGGCTACCAACTGTACAGCGAATAATGACCGCCAGGATCTCTATTCCGAGGTCGCTACTATAGTAATAGGCATCCTAGGCACTAACGCCTCCTCCTGTGCTATTTCCGCCGAGTGGTATGCCTTACTCAAGGATGATGCAAGGAAGGCGAGAGACGTTGTTAAACAGCCTGTAATGACCACTTGTTATGGTGTTACTAGAAAGGGGATCGAGGATCAGTTACTCAATAATAAACATTGTAACGGTTTCACGTCGGGAACGGCTGTCGATGTCAGTAAGGTACTTACACTAGTGATTTTGGAAGCGATGCGCTCTGTCAACGGTAAGGCGGTGGAGATTATGGATTACTTTCAAGCAGTGTCCGTCGCACTATGTGAAGCTAACCTACCTATGCAGTGGGTAACACCGAATGGCTTAAAAGTTACCCAGGCTTACTGGCAGACGAATGATCGACGAGTACAAACCGTTTTCGGTGAGATTCGCCTAGAAAAGGAAGATAAGGATCTTGGACTTATACCTATGAGAACTGCTAATGGGTCTAGTCCCAATATAATTCATTCCTTTGATGCGGCAATGTTACAGATGACCGTGACGAAGTTGGCTAAAAAGGGCCATGAGAGTTTTGCGATGATCCACGATTCGTATGGTATGCATGCCGGTAATGCTGAGGAGCTCAATGTTGCACTTAGAGAGGTAGCTTTGGATATTTTCGGTAAGGATGTTATGGCTGATCTACACAGACAGCTACAGGCTAATACTAATATTAAACTACCGATGCCACCCCGTTTAGGTGACTACGATATTAACGAGATCCTTAATGCAGAATATTTCTTTTCGTAAATACAGTAACTTATAGACTAATTGGAGTAGTAAATGAATAATAGTGTATTAGAAGGCGCGACAAAAGGTGAGCTCTTAGCTCTCAAGTTAAAAGCTACAAAGAATCTTACTAGGCGTTATAAGGCTCTAAATGCCAGGTATTTAAGGGGTTGTTACAGAAAAGAGTCGGTGGAGCTCCAATTAGCTGTCGATTGGTATAACGAGGTAGATCGTTTTGTGAAGCGGTTAGAGTAGTAGTTGTAATGTAATAGAGTTACTGTACAATACAAATCAACAAGTATTAATGACCAAAGGGAAGTAAAGACTATGAAGAATGATAACCAAGCAGGAAAGGGTTCTAGACAGCGATCAGTAGATCAGCACAAATTTGATACTAACTGGGATCGTATTTTTGGTTTTACTGACGATCCTGATAAGAGTGAAAAACAGAATGATCACGATTACCTCGCACAACTAGATGAGCAGTTACTGGATCTGGGGGAGGGGGTGTGATAGATGAACTAAGGCGCGCAATGGAGCTCGACGCTATACAAGAGGATGACGATGAGGATGTGCTCCGTAAGATAAGAAACGTCAAACCCATCGATACACGATGGCGGCATCATCAAGGCCCACTACCTACCGACTTTTAACCCACAGCCCCCGTTCTTCGGGGGTTTTTGTTTGTGCTCCACGTAAAGCCCCCCTTTAGAGAGACACCCGTTCAACCCTTACATATCAAGATAGGCCATCCGCCTATAAGCCCCGTCATGGCTGTCTCTTAAGGAAGTGCTTCACGTAAAGCCCCCCCTTAGAGAGAGACCCCTTTGTATACCTCTAAGTATGTCTCTGACTCTTCACTCAGCAACCATAAAGGATTAACACCATGAACATTCAGGACAATATCGGTAAGGCCATAGACCAGGCAAATGAACAGATAGACATTATGTCTGGCGTAAGCACCACAGAGGCATATGTAGCCTCACTCACCAAACCCCAAACAGGAACCTACCTAATCAGACCTGATGGCTCCATAGAGTTCATCAAGTCATGAAGAGGCCCCAGGGCGATAGAGATCTCCCCCTGTTAATGATCGCCTTTATAGCCTATGCGCTGTACTGGTCGATCCAACTACATACCTTTTTGTAGCAACACCCCCAACCAAACCAAAACCAAAACCAAAGACAATCGAGGATACCCCTATGTCTACCAAAAAATCAGCCTATGTTAATTTTGTTACCTCCGCCGGCACTGCATTTTATGCCTGGTTAAATAAGCCGGACGAAGGCTCTGAGTTCAGCGATGGTAAGTATAAAGTAACTATCGCTTTTCAAAAAGATGACCCAGTCGTGGGTGAGCTTAAGGCCACTATTAAAGACGCCGCCGAACGCGAGTTTGGTCAAAAGATACCCGCCGGCTTCCACAACCCATTAAAAGATGGTGATGCAAGCGGTAAAGAACAGTACGCCGGTATGGTGTATATGAACATGAAATCTACCCGCAAGCCTACTCAGGTCGATGCTAAAAATGGGCCGCTTCCTTCTAATATTATTATTATGGGTGGTGACACCATTCGGGTCGGTGGAGCGGCGAAGGCTTACAGCGGCGCTCAAAAGGGCGTGAGTCTATACCTTGAGTTTGTAAAGCTAATCAGTAAGAACAATACAGGATCTGGCGGACCCTCTACTGCGGCGTCTGTATTCGGAGATGACGAAGGTTTTGTTTCCACTGATGCTGAGGAGGTTGCTGAGGCGTCTACAGGCTCACTAATTGATATCGACGACCTCTAAACACTATGACGAAATCTGTACAACACCTAGTTGTGGAGATGGTTACTGAAATGAAGACTAAGTCTGATGATCTCAGATATTTCTACTTACCGACCAATCCGGTACCCGCAAGCAGACCCAGAGTAACAAAATACGGCACCTACTTCGGGAAGCCATATACCGTCTTCCGACAAACATCGCAACCTTACGCAAACGCCTACGACGAACACCCACCTATCACCGGACCATGTGCTGTTCTGATCGAGATAGTCTGTACCAAACCCAAAACAGGAAAGTTAACGCACCCGCGAGGGGACGTGGACAACTATGTAAAGGGGATTTTGGACATTCTAACGAAGTCGGGGCGTTTCTATACGGATGATGTCCAGGTGGTTTCGTTGTATGCATACAAGCGATATTGCGACCCCTTAACTAAAGAGGCTCCAGGGTCTCATATTTATCTCTACGAGGTTCACGAGAATGCCACCTAGCAGTACACCAAAGGCCCCTAAACACATTATCGCCGCCAGAGTAATCGTACTCGGCGGTGCCTTAATAGTGCTGATGGCGACCATAAACCAATTAGCTTAACCAAAAATATCGAGGAATTACCGCATGAATATCCAACAATTACTACCCCAAGACCTAGCCCTGTTTAACCACTTTAAAGTTCTAGGCACTATCACCGCAGTTGAGGCGGCTACCTTATATAAGGTCCGATCTATTACCTCAAACATTTGCCGGCTACGTAAGGCCGGAATGAAAATCACCACGTCGTTCAAGAAAGATCTGACGGGCCAACGCTATGCAAGGTATTCGGCCCAGGCGGTGGTCCAATGATCACTAAGATCTCCGATACCCTGCGGAACTGGTTAGCTGTAATTTTAGTGTTCCTGGGTCTAACCATAGTCATCATCGGCGGTATCACCGTCAAACTCGGATCATGGGTCAATCATACTGCTTCACTACCAGGTGAAGCGGGGGATATCACCGACGAACAGCTAGATCAGTTGATCAAAGACGCCCGCAAGAAACGAGGTGACAAATAGTGAAGTGGGGACAGAAACATAAAGCTGTTGAAACCGTCGCCACTAAAGAGATCAACGATCTTACTGCTGACTATCTTGAGTTCTGTCGTCTTTTGAAGGAGGAGGGCGAGCTAGTTATACCGCCGATCTCAGCGTTTGCGATCTGGCGTCAAGAAGAGTATGCGTCTGAGGGACTTGAGCTCCACACAACCCCTCTAATTAACTAACCGCACCTGGGACTTCCTGGGGCTTACGTAGCCCAGGGAGGGTCCATGGATGTTAAAAAATGCTCTAAATGCAAAGCCGAAAAACCATTAACTGAATTCCATAATGACAGGAACCGAAGGGATGGCCTGAATCCTAGGTGTATACCCTGTGAGAGGGTGAGGCGAAAGGCACGTTACTTAGCCCACAAGGATGTCGAAAGTGCCAGGGCCAAGAACTGGTCAGCTAATAACCGAGAGCGTAGCCGAGCCAACGCCAGGAACTGGTCATACAATAACCCAGGTGCCAGAAATGCCATCAGCGCCAAGCGGAGAGCGGCCAAACTAGAGCGTACCGTAGCTTGGGGATGTAAGGAAAGTATTGATTATATCTACAACCAATCTACAGCTCTAACAAAACTTCTGGGCATTGAATTTGTTGTCGATCACGTCTACCCGATGCAAGGGAAACTGGTATCCGGTCTCCATGTTGAAGGTAATCTACAGATAATACCCGCAGTCTTAAACAGTAGGAAAAGTAATAAGTACGATATCCAGTAACTATCTATCTATCAATCAAACGACTAACCGCCCAAAAGGAGGCCTTAATGTATAACAACTATGAACCCTACTACCAAGTATTAGAGAACTACACAAGAGCCGACTATCTATCCGCTGACGAGTCTACTAAGGCTCATATGATAGATCAGGTGTTTAACATATATAGGGGAGTCAATGAGTATCCTATACCCAGATTCACAGATGAGGAGGCTCGGCAAGAGGTCATTAAGTGCTACAACAAGGAGATAGATACTTCCAAGGATTTTATGAGTCTCAAATTTAATCAAGGAGGTGGTCTATGTCGTCACATCTTCCCAAACCTACGAGACACTGTACAGGCAGGGGACCCTCGCACGTTGAATGCTAAGTTCTTCGATGACCATATGTTGAAAAGAGCTATAGAATTCTGTCTTAAGTTTAAAACCTCTAAATGTCCTGTTAAACCGTCGGGTATTAAGGATGGTCTGGAGATGTTGGGGGGAGGTGTAGCCACCAACTTCAAGCCTATGTCTGCTAAATGGGTATACGATAAATACTGCCCACAGGATGCCACGGTGTACGACTTCTCGTCTGGTTTTGGTGGTCGAATGTTAGGAGCCGCATCCAGTACTAAGGTCTCTAGGTATATTGGAACGGACCCAAATACTGCAACCTTCAACAATCAAAAGAAATTAAAAGCGGTAATACATTCAGCACTCCCAGACTTCAAAATAGGATTACATAATCTACCTAGCGAAGAAGCTACACTACCAAGTGGTGTAATAGATCTGGCATTCAGTAGTCCACCTTACTTTGACTTAGAGGTCTATACCGAGGAAGCCACTCAGTCTGTAGTTAAGTTCCCAAAGTATCTTGACTGGTTAGAGGGTTACGTAAGACCTACGCTAACCAATATACATAATGCCTTGAAGACTGAAGGGTTACTCGCGCTTAATATAGCCGACTATAACTTCAAAAGTAGAACAGTATACATGGTAGATGACTGGCTACGAATCGCTAAGGATGAGGGGTTTAACCATATAGACACTATACCGATGAAAATACAGACGCGGAGAGGCGTAGGTCATGGGTCTAATACTAAGGAGAAACAGGAAGGTATTTATATCTTCAATATCCAGTAACTATCTATCAACCAAAAGACTAACCGCCTAAATGGAGGCCCTATGGAACACATAACTGAGTCCGAATTCATTGAACATATTCCCTGCACAAATCCTGATTGCTTATCGTCAGACGGTAATTCTCTCTATAGCGACGGTCACGAATTTTGTTTCGTTTGTCACGCTCATAAGCATGGAGATCAAGCCCAGGGTAAACCCACCCACCGCGAACCCATGCCTAACCCTTTCACAAACTTTCTGTTAGGAGAATATGTCGATCTGCGTAAGCGGTGTATCTCAGCCACAACGTGCGCGACCTTGGACTACCAAGTGGGGCAGTACCAGGGCCAGGCTTGTCATATAGCCCCTATCCACGACGACAAGGGCCGCTTGGTAGCCCAGAAGATACGGTTACCAAATAAGGATTTCCGTGTGCTTGGTGACCTCAATAAGGGTGGCCTGGTGTTTCAGCATAAATGCGCCCCTGGCGGAAAGCGCCTGGTAATTGTGGAAGGTGAAATTGATGCCCTTAGCTACGCAACCGTAGCACCAGGTTGGCAAGTAGTGAGCCTACCCAATGGTGCCGCGGGTGGCCCCAAGGCAATCAAGCGGGCGCTCGAATTTTGCGAGAGCTTTTTGGAAGTCGTGTTTATGCTAGATAGCGACTCTGACGGAAGGGAGTGTGCTCTCGCATGTGCCGCACTTCTATCACCCAAAAAGGCGAAGATTGCTACTTTGCCTTTAAAGGATGCCAATGAAATGTTGGTTGCGGGCAGGATTGCGGAGCTTAAAACAGCAGTCTATGACGCTAAACCCTATAGTCCAGAGGGTATCGTTCTTGGTTCAGAGCTACTACTGGATGACATCAAGCAATCAGTCCCCAGGGGACTCTCGGTACCGTTTCTCGGCCTCAATACAAAGATCCGAGGGCTACGTAAAGGCGAGTTAATTCTAGTCTGTGCCGGTAGTGGTATCGGGAAATCGACCTTCACGCGAGAACTGGGGTACCACCTAACCGTGGCCCATGGACAGCGGGTTGGTTATCTCATGTTAGAGGAGTCAGTTAACAAGACTGCGAAGGCTCTTGTTGCTATTGATAACTCGGTGCCTTACGCAGACCTTTTAGAAGATTCTACTTTAATAAGTGAATCCGAATGGCAGTCTTCTTATGAAAAGGTAGTTGTTCCTTCAGCTTTTTATGATCACTTCGGTGCCACTGAGATTGACAACATCCTATCTAAAGTTCGCTACCTGGGCGTTGGCCTGGGCTGTGATTTTATAGTCTTGGACCATGTTTCTATGGTCGTCGCAGGGTCTGATAAGGAACGGATCGCCCTGGACGAGCTCATGGTGAAACTACGTAGCCTGGTAGAAAACATCGGTTGCGGCGTTATCGCTGTCAGCCATGTAAGTCGAGGCAATACAGAGAAGTCCTATAACGATGGGCAGAAACTGTCTTTAAATAGCCTAAGAGGCTCCGCAAGTCTGGAACAGCTATCAGACATCGTAATTGGACTGGAGCGAGACCAGCAGTCTGAGACCGAGGGAGATATAGCGCAAATCAGGGTGTTGAAATCAAGGCTAGTGGGTGATGTAGGCCCATGTGGTCATATTCAGTACGACGTTACCACCGGTCGAATGAACCACCACGATCTCCAAGAACCACCACCGACCTCTGAGCTCGATCCGTTTTCTGAGGTCCCGTTTTAACAGTAACAGCACAACTATTAACTTAATTACATCTTGAGGAGCAACACAGTGACAGAAATGACAGGGTACCAAAGATATATAGCCATGAGCCGATACGCCCGATGGTTACCGGAGCAAGGCCGGAGAGAAACGTGGGAAGAGACCGTCGATAGATATATGGACAACGTGGTCGGAGACAAGGTGGATGAGGCAACTTATAACCTACTGACTGAAGCAATAAGAGACCTAGAGGTCATGCCATCGATGAGGGCAATGATGACCGCCGGTGTCGCAATGGAGAGGGATAATACCTGTGCCTATAACTGTAGCTACTTACCGATTGAGGACCCCAAATGCTTCGATGAGGCTATGTTCATTCTGTTGTGTGGTACTGGTGTTGGCTTCAGCGTCGAGCGCCAATACATCTCGAAGCTACCCGACATCCCAGCACAA
>Ga0209196_1002171_pt1 | contig 12878 bp, 13 predicted proteins | sample COGITO_mtgs_1105_5_FD_184801 | JGI IMG/M metagenome (GOLD analysis project Ga0209196, IMG submission 184801) | Pelagic marine microbial communities from North Sea - COGITO_mtgs_110509 (SPAdes) (version 2) | ecosystem: Environmental > Aquatic > Marine > Epipelagic ... | reverse complement strand
AAATTAATATTGATAGAAGATTTAGACGGAGCAGAATCTGTGCTTTATCCATTACGAGAATTACAATCTAAAAAACGAATTACAAAAACGGTAGTTCATAAAGATGCACGAGGAAATACAAAGACAATACACCTAACGGTTGAAGGTCCTGTATCTGTTGCAGGTTGTACAACTCAAGAAAGTATTTACGAAGATAATAGCAATAGAAACTTCCTTTTATATATCGATGAAAGTGCAGAACAAGATATTAGAATAATGAATTATCAAAGGCTTATAAGTGCTGGAAAAATAAACGAAGATGCAGAATATAAATCGAGAGAACTACTAAAAGATGTACAACGTGTTCTAAAGCCAATAAAAGTAATCAATCCTTATGCAGAATATTTAGAATTACCACAATCAGTGTTTAAACCAAGAAGAACAAATAGTCATTATTTACAGTTTATTGAAGCCATTACATTTTACAAACAATACCAACGGGAACAACACGTAAACGAAGAAAGTGGCGAAGTATTTATAGAAACAACTATCGAAGATATACAAGAAGCAAACGAATTAATACAAGAGGTTTTACTACGTAAAAGTGATTTACTAAATGGAGCTTGTAGAAGCTTTTTTGAAATGCTAAAAGCGTATTTAAAAGCAAACAATCAAAACACATTTACAAACGCAGAAATCCGCAGAACATTACGTATAAATCCAAGTAATCAAAAGCGATATATGATACAACTACAATTAGCAGAATTAGTACAAAGAGCTAAAGGAGATAAACGTAAAGGATATGTATATGAAGTTGTGAATTATGAAGATTACGAAACTACCAATAAGCAAATAGAAACACTACTAAATACCACACTACAAAGGTTAGAAGTTCAAAGTAGTTCATAATGGTTCAATGGTATGAATGGACTAATATCGGTACTGAAAATCAACAAGTTACACAAGTAGTTCACGAAAGCTTAAAAAAGGTCAAGGGATGAAAAAATTAAAGCTACAAAATGAGAGTTACAGAATGTTTATTGCTAACTATAAAGAATGGTTAGATATACTTGGATATGCAGAAAGTACAGTCTATTATTTACCAAATCATCTACAAGAGTTCTTTTATTATTTAGAGCAAAACCACATTAAAAACATCAATCATATAACAACAAAAACAGTAAAAGATTATTACAATTATTTACAACAACGAGTTAATGAAAGAAGAAACGGAGGATTAAGTAAAAGCTATTTAAACAAACATCAACAAGCTTTAAAAAAGTTCAAAGAATATTTACAAAATCATAATCATACAGGAATTAATATACATCTAAAATCAGAGAGAAACCCAACGGAAGAAAAGATAAATATATTAACTCAATCAGAAATTAAAGAACTGTTTAGAGCTACAAATCAAAGTCATCATTCACAAAAAATACAATTACGAGATAAAGCAATGTTAGTGGTTTTGTACAGTTGTGGATTACGCAGAAACGAAGCGGTACATTTAGATACGAGCGATATATTTTTTGATAAAGAAAGAATCTTTGTTAGAAAAGGAAAGAATTATAAAGAACGTTTTGTACCAATAAACAGAAAGAATGCAGAAATATTAGAGGATTATATCTACGAAGCTCGACCACAATTTAAAGATGCAAATATCAATGATGCATTATTTATAAATCAACAAGGAACACGATTACGAGGAATGACTTTTGCCAACAGATTAAAGGTTATTGTACTCGCTACAAACAATAAAAATATCGTTGATAAAAAGATAACATTACACACATTAAGACACTCTATTGCTACACATTTATTACAACACGAAGTAAAGTTAGAAAGCATAAAAACCTTTTTAGGCCATAGCTCACTGGAATCAACTCAAATCTATACACATCTTTTAAAATCAATAGAAAATGACAACATATAAAAGCTATTTAGAAAAGGAAAACTACACAAAATCTACAGTAAAAAGTTATGAGAATGGTATAGAAATATTTATAAAATGGTGCAAACGAAACCATACAAATCCAGAACTCATTGATTATAAAACTATCCTAAAATATATCAAGTATTTACAGAGAAAAAGTAATACTAAAAAGACCGTAAAACATCAAATAGGAATCGTTAAAAACTACTTTAAATATCTACTATCAGAGAATTACAGAGTTGATAATCCAATAGAGAATATTAATATAAAAGGTGTGAAAAGAATCATCAATTATAACTTATTAGAAGCTGACGAATTAGAAGATTTATATTATAGTTTTGAAACAGATAAATACCAAGAAGAATACCATAAATACACATCAAAACGTAATAAAGTAATAGTTGGATTAATGGTTTATCAAGGTTTAAATACAACAGAATTAATACATTTAGAACTCGAAGATTTACAGCTTTACAAAGGAAAGATTTATATAAAAAGTGGTGCAAGAAGTAACAATAGAACATTAGAATTAAAATCCTGGCAAGTCATAGAATTATTAGAATATGTAAAGGAAATTAGAGAAGAAATAAAAGTGCGTAAAAATGTAGAAAGTGAACGTTTATTTATACCAAACAATGCAAGATTAGGAATAACGATTTATCATATTTTAAAGAAATTAAAGAAGATAAATAACAAAGTAACTAATGCGAATCAATTACGAGCTTCGGTCATTACAAATTGGTTAAAGCAATATAATTTAAGACAAGTTCAAGTATTAGCAGGCCATCGTTATATAAGTTCTACAGAACGCTATTTAGAAGATGATTTAGAGAGTTTACACGAAATAGTCAACAACTTCCATCCAATTAACTAAAAGCTTCGCTTGTTCGTTCCTCACAAGCTCGCAGAATAAAAACCAATCACAACGCAAAATCCCACACAAAACAAAACCCAGTTTTTTGCAGAAAAAGCAAAAATCCTCTGTCTTTTATTTTGTTCCGCTTGCCACACTTCTATGATTTTTAAGTCACATTTTTTGTAGCCAACGCAAATACAGCACATTACTTTTTACGATATAATTTAATATTTAAAAGTCGATTATCGACAAAAAGTAAAGAGCTGTGCCAACGCTCAAAAACAAAAAATCCGCCATAAAAACCATCCCAAGCTATGTTACATAATAGTAATTATAAGTTCGCTTCGCACAATTTTTAGAGTTGTTATTTTAGAAGATAAAAAATAGTCGTTATAATTGCTATTATGTAAAATATCCGACTTGCATCTGCGCTTTTTTACAGCCACTTCTGCCAACGCACTACGAAACGTTAATTATTTTGCTCAATCGTCGCAAAACCTCTATCATTTTAAAAAGCTGAAGATTGCCAACGCTCGAAAAATCCACCGCCTAAATCTTCATCTTTTTAAAACGTTTGTTCCGCTCTAAACGTTTTAAAAAGTTGCGGAAGCTGTTGGCTGATGCGGATGAGTTCCGCAAGTTTTTAAAATGAAACAACTGAAAGGCGTTAGTATTTATAATCTTCTGAATAATAACTAAAAATATCAATCCGAGTTCCATTGTGAGCGTTGGATGCTTGGGGCGAAGCGGAAGTATTTTACATAATTTACATTATAACTTACAAGAGAAAAACCAATCAAATATTAACACTTGAACTTGTATTATAATGCCAATTATGTAACATATCGAGGGAAAGGAAGCAAGTAAAAGACAGAGGTTTTTGAGGCACGAAAATACTGGCTTTTACTTGCGTGGACTTTGTTAAAATAATGTATATTTATGGACGGAAAGATGATGTAGAAAGGACGTTCTTATGAAAAAATTTTGGAAGATAACCGCTCAAAAATGGGCTATTGTTGAAAAAAACGCGTAAAGTTATATCCTTTTGGATTACAGCACAAAGGTTACAATAATGTGATAAATGGTACTGAACATCCGTATACTTATAATGGAAAAGAAGAGCAGAACGAATTAGGTTTAAATTGGCACGACTTCGGAGCTAGAAATTATGATGCGAGTTTAGGTCGTTGGATGAATATAGATATGAAAGCTGAAGCATATTACCCAGTTACACCATATCAATATGTTCTAAATAATCCTGTTGTGCATCAAGACCATAATGGTCAATGGACAGTTACCAGACATTACAATATGACTTATAATGCTCTTTCTGCTGCTGGAATTGGAAAAAAGCAAGCTGATTTAATAGCACACTATTCAGCAGTTTATGCAGATAATCCAGGAGGTCATATTAGGCTAAATAATTTAGCTCATCCCACTAATCAACAACACTATAGAGATAATATAGATTATAGTGGTACAGCTAATTCGCAAGTTACAGATTATAGCGGAAAAGGTTATAATTACAATATATGGCACTCTATGCGTTCAGAATGGGAAATGGAAAATGAAACTATTTCTGCATCAGCTGCAATGGATAGAGGAATGGAATTTGGGTGGTCTAAAATATTTGAATCAGCAGAATCAGGTACATTAAATGACTTGAAAGAGAACAGTAAGGGAATACAAGCTTTTGGGCAAGGTTTACACGCACTTCAAGACGCTTATGCTCATAAAGGAAGGTCTGATGTTGGAGCAAGTCATTTGTATAACGATAGATATGGAGATACTTCACAAGCGGAAAATATTAGTGAATCAGCAGTAACCGTTCATAATTTATTGTCAGGAAATTATGATGCTTTTAATGGAAGTAATAAAATTAGTTTTAGTGCTACTGGTATGACAAGCGAACAATTAAGTCAAGCAATGAGTGCTGCTTTGGATTATTTATCGCAGAACAAAAAAGATGAAAAAGATAAATAATTATGAAAAAAATAATTTGGCTTTTAAGTATTCTTCTCGTTTTAACGGCATTAGGTATGATAGTGTTATATGGTGCTTCAGGACATAGCGTGAATTTAAAAGATATTGAAACTGTAAAGTATTTATTCTTAATAGTTCTTTACGTATCAACAAGTATTGTTTTATTACTTTACAACTATAAAAATAGCTCAAATTTAAAAGTTATTTCAAAAGGTTGTCTTGTCTTGACTTTAATATCTTTATTGTATTTGCTTTACGAAATATTGAAAGTTAAAATAGGAGATGTTGCAGGAGTAATCCCAGTACTAATTTTATTTACAATAGTATTTTTAGATATAAGAGTTCTATATTATCTACTAAAAAAATAAAATCAAGAAAGAGCAAAAACCACCTTGAAAGAGGTGGTTTTTTAGTTTAAAGAATAGACTGAATTTTACGTTTAGCTATAAAAGCATCGATAACAGAAAAGATATGTTCTTTGTCTGTATCCTCAAATTTAGAAACTTCTAAAATACGTTTGCGAGTGTTTTTATCCATCTGCACATCGGCTTTACCAGTAAGATAGTCAAGACTTACATCAAGTATGTCAGCTATTTTACGAGCAATCTCAATAGATGGTAAAACTTCGTTACGCTCGTATCTGCCCAAAACATTTTTATGAATACCAAGTTGAGAAGCAAGGTCTGTCTGTGATATTCCTTGTTCTTTTCTTAGTTCTACTACAATACTTCCAAAATCCATAAAAAGAAACGTTATAAGGTTTTTAAACCTCTATTAATACGATTACACAAATGTATGGAAACTAAATCGGTTCTTCAAAAACTAATAAGTTTGCAAAATAAAACTAAATGGGTATCTTAGCACCTAATTAGTTGTCAAATATATTTTTAAACTTTTTTAGCGATGTTAAATACTTCCAATACGAACAATTACGAATACATTACAAATCACTTGGAAATACACGTTTTAGGTGGCATAAAACTGAATAAGTTGGATAGTCTGCGAGTAACATTGGGCGTCAATAAAAAAGAACATCATACGAAACTACGCCACAATATTGATTTATACAACGATAACCAAGTAGAGAAATTAGTTAGAAAAGTAGCGGAACGCATAGAAATAGGAACAAGTATAGTACGCAGAACATTACAGGAATTAACCAACGAATTAGAAACCTATCGCCTATCGCAACTAGGGCAAGAAGATGAAAATGAGTTTACGATTAGAGAACTAACAAGCAAAGAAGAAAAACAAGCTACGCAATTATTAAAGAAACCTAATGTATTACAACTCACAAACGACCTAATCGGAAATAGCGGAGTTATTGGAGAAGAAACAAACAGACTTTTAATGTACATCATCTTTACAAGTCGTAAAAGTGCAAATCCATTGCATTGCATCAGCTTGGGTAGTTCCGGAGTTGGAAAAACACATTTACAAAGTAAGGTTGCGGAACTTATTCCAGAAGAAGATAAAGTAGAAATTACAGTATTATCTGCAAACGCTTTTTATTACTTCAATCGTACCGAATTACAGCACAAATTAATATTAATAGAAGATTTAGACGGAGCAGAAAGTGTACTCTATCCATTACGAGAATTACAATCTAAAAAACGAATTACAAAAACAGTAGTCCATAAAGACACAAAAGGCAATACAAAAACAATACATCTAACAGTTGAAGGTCCAGTAAGTGTTGCAGGTTGTACCACACAAGAAAGTATTTATGAAGATAACAGCAATCGAAACTTTCTTTTATATATCGATGAAAGTACAGCACAAGATATTAGAATAATGAATTATCAAAGATTAATTAGTGCAGGTAAAATAAACAGCGAACAAGAATACCAATCACAAGAATTATTAAAGAATGTGCAACGAGTTTTAAAGCCAATAAAAGTGATTAATCCTTTTGCAGAATATTTAGAATTACCACAATCAGTTTTTAAACCAAGACGTACAAATAGCCACTATTTACAATTCATTGAAGCGATTACCTTTTACAAACAATATCAAAGAGAAGAACAAGTAAATAAAGAAACTGGAGAAGTATTTATAGAAGCTACAATCGAAGATATACAAGAAGCTAACGAGTTAATACAAGAAGTTTTATTGCGAAAAAGTGATTTGTTAAATGGTGCTTGTAGACAATTTTTTGAAATGCTAAAAGCGTATTTAAAAGCGAACACATTAACCACTTTTACAAACGCAGAAATCCGTAGAACTTTACGAGTAAATCCAAGTAATCAAAAACGCTATATGCTACAACTACAATTAGCAGGTTTAGTACAGAAATCTAAAGGAGATAAAAGAAAAGGTTATGTCTATGAAGTTGTTAATTATGATGATTATAAGAATACAAATACTCAAATAGAAACACTACTAAATACCACATTACAACAGTTAGAAGTTCAAAGTAGTTCATAGTGGTTCAATGGTCAAAATGGACTAATAGCGTATCTGTAAATCAGTAAGTTAAATAAGTAGTTCACTAAATCTCAAAAAAGGTCAAGGGATGAAAAAATTAAAGTTAAAAAATAGAAGTTATAAAGTATTGGTAGCTAATTATAAAGAATGGTTAGACATACTTGGTTTTGCTGAAAGTAGCGTTTATACGTTCCCAAATTACTTACAAGAGTTCTTTTATTATTTAGAGCAACATAACATTAATAATATAGATTATATCAATAGAGAAATTGTAAAACAATACTATAAATATTTAAGCGAAAGACCTAATGAAAAACGTGGTGGTGGATTAAGTAAAAGCTATCTAAACTCACATCAAAACGCATTAAAAAGATTTAAAGAATACTTACAAAAACATAATGCTAAAAACTTGCCTTTACACTTAAAACCAGAGCGTATTAATAGGCTTGAAATTATTAATATACTAACACAAGAAGAAATAAAAGAACTCTTTAAAGCAACGCAATTTAGTAGTGAATTTGAACGTGTACAGCTACGAGATAAAGCAATGTTAGTTTTGTTATATAGTTGTGGATTACGCAGAAATGAAGCAGTTACACTAAATATTAAAGATGTGCTTTTTGATAAAGAATTACTATTAGTTAGAAAAGGAAAAAATTATAAAGAGCGTTTTGTACCAATCAATTATTACAATATTGAAATACTGGAAAATTACATTTACGAAGCAAGAATACAGTTTAAAGATTACAACCAAAGTGAAGCTTTATTGATAGGAAATTATGGCACACGATTAAAAGGAAACACATTAGCAAATAGATTACAACAAATTATAAAAGCTACTAATAACGAAGAAATTATTGCTAAAAAAATAACACCACATAAATTACGTCATTCTATCGCAACTCATTTTTTAGAAGCAGGAATGAACATTGAAGATATTAAGCAGTTTTTAGGTCATAGTCATTTAGAAACCACACAGATTTACACACATTTAGTTAAGAAATTATGACCTTTAAAGCCTATTTACAGAAAGAAAGACATAGTGATAATAGTATAGAACGCTATTTATTAAGATTAAAAAACTATGAAAATTGGTATAAAAAAAGAGGTGTTAATGGAACGTTGATAGATTATAAAACACTATTAAAATATGTGAAATACTTACAATCAAAAGAGTGGAAAGCTGAAACCGTTAACAATCAAATTAGAGGAATCAATTATTATTTTGAGTATTTAATTAATGAAAATATAAGAGTAGATAATCCAGCAGAAGATGTAAAAGTAAAACGAGAACGAACCAAAGTATTGAGCAACCTTTTATCAAGCGATGAACTTGAAGATTTATATTATTCTTTTGAAACAGAAAACATTAATGATTTTTATTTTACTGCAACAGCAAAACGTAATAAAGTAATTGTAGGATTAATTGTTTATCAAGCTTTAAATAGTACAACATTAGCTAAATTACAAATAGAAGATTTACAACCTTATAAAGGTAAAGTATATGTTCCAGGTACACGAAAAAGTAATCATAGAACTTTAATATTAAAATCGTGGCAAGTGATAGAATTAATGGAATATATTAACGAATACAGACCAAAAATACAGAAGCATATAAATCTGTATAATGACACACTTTTTCCACTAAATACAAATCAGTTCAATAGTATTTTAGGAAGTGTAACAAGGAAATTAAAACGAATAAATCACAAGGTTATAAATGTAAATCAATTACGAGCTTCGGTTATTACAAACTGGTTGAATAGGCATAATATTAGAGAAGTTCAAGAAATGTGTGGACATAAATATATTGGCTCAACCGAAAGATACAAACAAGATAATTTAGAGAATTTACAGGAAGCTATAAAAGAGTTCCATCCATTAAGCTAAAAAGTCCACACAAAACAAAACCCAGTTTTTTCGTTCCTCAAAATCCTCTGTTTTTTGCTTTGTTCCGCTCGCCAATGCAATGTAAGTTTTTATGCGCCAACGCACTTGTAGCACATTGCAAGAAAAATGCAAAGAGCTACGCCAAATAAAAAACCAATGCATAAAAACTTACCCCAAGCTATGTTTACATAATTGGCATTATAAGTCCGCTTCGCACAATTTTTAGACGTTTATATTTTAGCTGTTTAAAAACTGTCGTTATAATGTAAATTATGTAAAATATCCGCTCTTCCCACGCTTTTTGCCAACGCTACTGCCAGCGCACTACGAAACGTTAATTATTTTGCTCAATCGTCGCAAAACCTCTATCATTTTTTAAAGCTGAAGATTGATAAAGTCAAGTGCTGAAACCAAAGTTTTAGGCTTGTAAATCTTCATCTTTAAAAAACGGTTGCTTCCTCTGAAAACGTTTTAAAAGTTGGCGGAAACTGTTGGCAAATGCGGATGAGTTCCGACGACTTTTAAAATGAAACAAACGAAGTGCGTTAGTCTTCATAATCTTTACAATCAATAACGGAAACTTCAATCCAGTTCCGTTGTGAGCGTTGGAAGCTTGGGTGATGGGAGTATTTTACATAAAACTGGTTATAACTACGGCATTGATGGAGCGAGCAAGTATTATAACCCGTTTTATGTAACATATCGTGGCAATGAAGCGGAAAAAATACAGAAGTTTTTGAGGTACGAAAATACTGGATTTTTGGAGTGCGGAATTAGTCAGTAATCCGTATATTGTGCTTAATAAAAAACGTTCTTTTACATAAATTTTTGGAAGTAACTGACTAAAAAAGTAGTGTGCGCTGAAAAATTTGCATAAAGGTGTTAGAGTATATTTACCAATATAAAGATCATTTAGGCAACGTGAGACTATCTTATTCAGATACTAATAATGATGGCTTAATTACAGCCAGTTCAAACCCTAGCACCAATGAGATTATTGAGGAGAGTAATTATTATCCTTTTGGACTTGAACATAAAGGATACAATAATGTCGTGAATGGTACTGAAAATAACCATCACACATATCTTGGGAAAGAAATCTCAAAAGAGCTTGGATTAAACTGGTTATCTTTTAGACATCGAAATTATATGCCTGAAATTGGTAGGTTCTTTGGAGTTGACCCAGTTGCAGGAGATTATGTTACAATATCACCTTATCAATTTGCACATAATAATCCTATTTGGAAGATTGAACTAGAAGGACTTGAAGGGATGGTATTAAACGGTATCGATGTTGTAAATGCACCACCATCTGGACAAAGTGGTCAAAATCCTGCATCTCATTTACCTTTACCTGTTGGTGACCAATCAAGTGGCTCATCTTCTGGTAACAAAACTACACGACAATTAGTTGCAATAGAGAAAAACCAAATGACTACTGGTTATCCTGGGCAAGCTCTGGATGATGCTGTAACTGCAGGTATACAGTGGATTGCAGGCAAACTTACTGGAAGTGATGTATCAACGGAAACAGCAGGAAACATCCAAATGGCAACAGATGCAATTATTCTTGTGACTTCAAAAGGTAAAAGTGGTGTAAAAAATGCTTTGAAAAGTGTCGATGAGGGTATTGAATTTACAGCAGATTTAAGTAAGAGTAAAGCAACAACTCGTTCAGGACATAGAAACGCTGCAAATAAGCAATTAAACGAGGCGATGCAAAAAGACCCTACTTTGCAGAAACAGATGGAGAAATTAGACCCAAATGTTATGGAAAACACAAGTAGGTCTGTTAAGTCTGGAAATAAAACTGCTACAAGGAAAAACCCTAAAGGTCACGAATGGGACCATAACACTAATAATAAGAATAAAATAGATTTAAGAAGTAAGGCAAACCATCAACAAAAAACTTCTAAAGACAAAGGCGGTAAAGGTGGTTGGTGGAAATTTTGGCAATAATGATTAGTATAGAAAGAATGAATCGAGAGACAATTAAGTATTTAATAGAAGAACAAAATCTTGTTTACAATGAGAATTTGCCAAAATTAGAGCTTATAAAAGACATAAGAACCAAAGAAGAAGTAGTTAATAGAATTAATGTTCTTCATATACTTTATACTATTGGCGAGGATGAATCTGAAGAATGTTTCAATTTTTTTAGGGATAAACTCATAGAGAAAAACTGGGTTACTTACCTCTCTGAAGTAGAAAAAGAGACGATTTTTAAGACAAAATTAAGTGAATATGATTTATTGAACTTCTCTTGGAAAAAGGAAGCGATGTTAGCTTTAATGTGGTTAATTAACTTGCCAAGAATTAATTTGTTAGAAATAAAAGAAACACAAGTTTCTAATTATTATGATTTATTACCGCCAGAAATGACAATGGAGCAATTTTATGAATCTGCTCAAATAAAAGATTTGCACGAGGTTGTTGGTTTTTTGGATTATTATTATTGTATTCATTCAGCCATTAGAAATCGAGATGGAAAAGGAAAAACAAGTGTGGAACAATCAATTATAATTGAAAGACGCAGAGCATTAGAGTGGCTAACAAATTTAGAATTAGACTGGGACAGTATCTCACTTGATACTTAATTGTTGAAGAATTTGAATCGAAACCACCTTTAACGAGGTGGTTTTTTATTTATAAGCTTGTTGTGTTTTGTAATCACGTAAGCACATATCAATAAAATCAAAAATATACTTCTTCTTATCATCCGAGAGATTAGAAATATCCTCGACACGTTGTAACACTTCTTTATCCTTTACCAAAACAGAAGTATCGCCAGCAAGAAAATCAAGAGAAACATTAAGAGCTTGTGCAAGATTTTTGGCAATGTCAATAGATGGTGTACGCTCATTACGTTCATATCTTCCAATAATAGCAGAAGACGTACCAATCATATAAGCTAAATCTTCACGCTTGATATTCTTTTCTGTTCTAATCGTCTTTAATCTATTACCAAAAGTTGTACTCATAATGTATCAATAGTTACCATACTGTAAGGGATTAAGCAAAAATATAGCAACAAACTGTAAAAAACAAATCCAAAAGTATTGTTTAAAAATAACAGATTGTTTACTTTTGTTACCAAAGTGTAATAAAAAATATTTTTAAGAATGTTAGATACTACCAACCCAAACAGCTATAAGTACATCGCAAAACATTTAGAAATCCACATTTTAGGAGGAATAAAGACCAATAAATTAGAGAGTTTACGAGTAACCGTAAGCATACAAAAACTAAAAAATAATAATGTATTACGTCATACGCTCGATTTATACAACGATAATCAAGTAGAAAAGTTTGTTAGAAAAGTAGCAGAACGATTAGAAATAGGAACAAGTATCGTTAGAAAAACATTACAAGAAGTAACCAGAGAATTAGAAAATTATAGGTTTTTACTAATACAACAATATGAAGAAGCTCATAAGCCATACTACAAAGAACTATCTGCAACGGAAGAACGAGAAGCTATAAAGTTCTTAAAGCGAAAGGATTTACTATTAAAAACAAACGAGCTTATAGGAAAGTCTGGAGTTATTGGAGAACAAACTAATAGATTATTAATGTACTTGATATTTACGAGTAGAAAAACAAATAATCCTTTGCATTGTATCAGCTTGGGAAGTTCCGGAGTTGGTAAAACACATTTACAAAGTAAGGTTGCAGAACTGATACCAGAAGAAGATAAAATAGAAATGACAGTATTAAGTGCGAATGCTTTTTATTACTTCAATCGCACAGAATTACAACACAAATTAATATTGATAGAAGATTTAGACGGAGCAGAATCTGTGCTTTATC
>Ga0209196_1002153_pt1 | contig 12943 bp, 7 predicted proteins | sample COGITO_mtgs_1105_5_FD_184801 | JGI IMG/M metagenome (GOLD analysis project Ga0209196, IMG submission 184801) | Pelagic marine microbial communities from North Sea - COGITO_mtgs_110509 (SPAdes) (version 2) | ecosystem: Environmental > Aquatic > Marine > Epipelagic ... | reverse complement strand
CTTAGCGCGAACCGCACCATCACCCACCATTAAAAAAACAATATCTTCATGCTCTCGTAGTATCTCTGCGGCATCAAGAATCGTATCTAAACCATGCGCCAAGCCATGTGTTCCGACATAGGCGGCAACAAATTTATTTTCTAGGCCCCAATCTTCCGCGAGCTGATTATTGCGCTGGGTCTTTTCGAAAAGCTCAAGATTAACGCCATTTCTAATGACTGTTATATCTGAAGCTTGTGCACCATTTTTTTCTATATGAAGCTTAAAAGCCTGAGTAACCGGAACAATATGATCGGCCTTTCGATACAGAAACCGCTCTAAACCCTCTAAGAGAGCAATTAGCGATTTATTTTTAATAGCGCCTACCGCTAAAATTGATTCTGGCCATAAATCGCGAATTTCAAGTAACCAAGGTGCTCGCTTGATGCGTGAGACAAAGTATCCAGCCAAGCCATTAAAAAATTGTGGTGACGTCGAAATAACTACATCCGTCTTGGGTAAGAATGGCGCTATCAAAATAGCCATTACCATATAGATAACGTAATTGAGTGTGCGCTTCAAAAAGCCTTCATTAGCTGTGATATAAGTTTTTATTTTAATCGCGCGAATGCCATCGGTATTTTCTTCAAACCACCAGCGATTATTATACCCAGGGTAAGCCTTACCCATAGGATGATGTGGAACACAGCTAATCACTGTTACTTCATGGCCTTGCTCTACCCAACGTTTGCAGTGCTCATAAGTTCGAGTCGCGGGAGCATTAACCTCGGGAGGAAAGTAATGGGATAAAAAAAGAATTTTCATTATATAAAACGCTGAATGCGATAACCTAAGTTGAGCGGCATTAAACCTTGCCGATAAATAACAATGCAATCAATGTCGTGTTTAGCACCAAATTCTGGACAGTAAATCGTCTCTTCAATACGATACTGGCAATCAGAATTAATTTCTAATGTGGCAAAAACGGCATCATTGAATAATATTTTTATGTTTTTTTCGTCTATAGCTTCGAGTACAAAGTCAGGATGAATATGAATATAGCTCTCGGCATAACTCTCAGCATCATGCTCTCCCTTTCCAGTCAGTGTATCAATGACTTCAATGCTTTCGACAGCATCTTTAACTAACTTTACATTGATATCCCGTTGATGCTTAAAGCGAGGCCTACAGCCCCATGCTTTACCATAAAATCCGCTAAAAGCACCACTTATTTTTGTATCATCGCCTTCAGCACTTACCTGACCATAATGCTTCTTAGCTCTGCGGGCGACACGAAATTCACCCCATATTTCAGATTGCTCATCACCATCAATCGAAACAGTATTATGCGCACGCGTAGAACGAACATGATGGCGAAGCTGTCCTGGCTCATATTCGAAAACACCCGTATCAACCACTAGACGCTTGCCACCTAGCATTAATTCATAACTTAAAAAATCACAATGTGTATGGCCTGGCTGATAAGAAGGCCCTATATCCCCACAATCCATAAGCAGCATATCGTTACCGGTTCGCAACCCATATAAGCCACTGTTATGCTTTTCGATTAAATGTACTTGATGATCAGAAGAGTATTGATAATTAAATAAATCGTTAGCATATTGATTAAGCGACACTACCGATGGAGCTATATCAAAGGCAGAATCATTAAATAAGGGAATACTTTTATGAGGAAAAACGATCTCATTAATAAAGTCTAAACCGGATATAGAAAACTGTTTTAACTGTTGAATAAAATTATCATCGAACAAGCTTGAATTATTATGAGCCAAATTATAAATATCGAGATAATTCTCTAACATTAAGCAGTGATATTGCGGCGAACGCTCGTAATGGCCACCATCTTGTAATGTCTGCTCATTGAGTTGCTGAATAATTTCTTGCTTAGCAAACCTCAACCATCTAACTGCGTTTTCATCAGTACTATTTAGATTATGAAAAAAACAACCTGCAAACAATAATGCCTTTATGTTCTCAAAATAATGATTAGCTAAAATATGCTTCTCATCATTTTTTTCTAACCATAACGCCTGCAAATATAAACTATCAATAATTGGCTTCGACGCTAATGATGTATTTTTATTTAAATAAAAAATCCAATTAACGATTCGCAGACTACAGGTAAAAGGCTCCCAACCAGGCTGACTGTTTTGCGGATTCAGACTAACCCAGCTATTAAGAATGGCTTGTTTTTTTTCTGCGTTAAAAGAGGCGTCACGAAAATAATCAAAGTAATGGAGGTTATAACGCCAGAGTCTACTGACCTCTTGCGGACACCATTCGATATTATCAAGATCAAACTCTCGCTGATAATTAAGGAATTCGATATGGCCAGAGGGTAAAAGTCTACTGTTAACTGCAATAGGAGGAGATAATACGAGAGCACTATTCATCGAAGAATGCTGAGTGACAGAAACTTTCTTAGCGGAAAATTTTCGACGAATAATAAAAAAAGCCAATTGTTTTGGCTTAAGGTATTTAAGTGTATTAAGTAGCCTACAGGCTTTCTTAATCATCCGCAATTAGCTCCCGATATAGTTGGTAGATATTTTATGGCTATCCAATTTGGTCCATAATATCTAAGCAAGCCAATGTCACCTCGGATAACTCCGAAAAAGAAATTAGCTGACTATCATCACCAGAAGCAATGGCATCTACAAACGCTTTAGTACACGTTTTTTGCCCTTTATCTTGTCTCCACAATTTATCTGATTTAAATCCAGACCAACCATAGCCACGCAAAGCACGGAAGTTATCCAACTGTAATACTGCACCGTTACAAAATACTTCTAAGCGCTCTTTAGCTAAAGACTTACTGCCATTAGCAAGATAATTCACTACGCCAATAGAGCCATTTTTAAAGCGCAACTGTATCGACACTGAATCATTACATTGACTGTCCATTGCTACAGCATTAACACTCTCTATAGATGCGTCGGCCAAGAATCTCAATAAATCGACAAAATGACAGGCCTCACCAATAATTCTTCCGCCACCTGAAGCTGGGTCATGAACCCAATGATCCGCAGGGATAAAACCCGCATTAACCGTCATTACCATACTAATAGGTGAAGACTTACTGCTGAGTAATTGTTTTATTTTAATGACATGCGGCGCATAACGTCGATTAAAGCCCACCATCAATAAAGGCTTTTTCTCTAAACCGTTATAAACCTCGGTAACTTCAGTCAATTCATCTCTAGTTAACACTAAAGGCTTTTCAACAAATATATGCTTGCTCTCTTTAAGCCCAGCACAAACCTGCTTAGCATGACTATTGTGTCTAGTGGAAATAACTAGGGCATCAACATCGGGATCGCTAATTAAACCATTAGTATCGGTTGTCGCTTCTTCAATACCGTTCTTTTTACCTACATGCACACTGCTAACACCGGTTGCCGATGCAATCGATTTTAAACGCGCACCCGTTGCTGCAAATGCAGGCACCAAGACGCTAGACGCATAATTGCCAGCGCCAATAAAACCAATGCTTGCTGGCCGCGCACCTGCAGCCGGTAAATTAGCCGAAGGATTTAATTCAACGACCTGCTGTGTAGCCTCCTGCTCAGCCACATCATATTCAAGCAATACACCTAAAGGATTGCCACTACTAATAAGCTCATAAGCGTCACAAGCATCGTCCAATTTATATCGATGACTAATAAGGGGCTTCATATCAATGCGGCCATCGGCCATCATATCGAGAATCGCTTCAAAGTTACGCTGCTCAGTCCAGCGAACGAAACCGAGCGGATAATCCTGACCACCCTCTTCATAGTTAGCGTCATAACGACCTGGACCATATGAACAAGAGACTTGAAAGGATAATTCTTTTTCATAAAAATCAGCGCGTGACATTTCCATGCCTACGACACCTACCAATACAATCCGACCACGCTGGCGACACATAGTGGCAGCTTGATGTATAGGATCATTACTCTTTGTTGATGCGGTTATTAACACCGCGTCAACGCCACGGCCACGACTGTACTGCTCAGCTACGGCTATAGGATCTTGACCTGCAGATAAATTAACAACCTCTGCGCCTAACTGTTTAGCAATGGCGACTTTTTCAGCATCATAATCTATGCCTAAAACTCGACAACCATGTGCACGTAAAAGCTGAACTGCAACTAAGCCAATTAAACCGAGCCCAGTCACGACTACCGTTTCACCTAAGGTAGGCTTAATTAAACGAATACCTTGAAGTGCAATAGCGCCTATAACAGTGAAGGCCGCAGATTCATCATCGACAGAATCAGGAATGGCGGCACAAAGATTTTTAGGCACCGCAACCATTTCTGCATGTTTACCGTTAGAGACAACACGCTGGCCGATCGAGAATGCATCAGTACGACTTTCAAGTACACGGCCGACATTGCAGTAACCTAACGGGAGGGGAGTGTCTAGCTTGTTCTTGACCGCATCGATAGTCGGCATAAGGCCATCGGTTTGGACCTTTTCGAGAACTTGCTTAACTTTATCAGGCTGCGAGCGCGCTTTCTGAATTAAATTGCCTTTACCAAAATCGACCAGCATTCGTTCGGTGCCAGCGGAGACAAGAGTGCTTGTCGTTTGAATAAGGACAGAACCCGAACCCAGCGATGGGCAAGGTACGTCTTCTAAAATGGTATCGCCTGTTTTTAAATTCTGTAGAACTTGTTTCATGACTAAACCATCTCTATTGATTTTATTAGGCGGTCGTGATCATCCATATAAAGATATGATTGCTCTGGAACCTGCCCTAAATTATTAGTAAGTGACGCCAAATACTCCTTACTGAGCTTTGACATCAAAAATTCGACCGTTTTATTAATATCAGACAAATCAACCGAAAAGCCTATATTAAGTTTAGACACTACTGCAGCATCCGCACTATTAAGTAAGGTGATAAGCGGCTTTCTAAAAAAACAAGATTCATAAAAACGATTAGTTTTTGCCCACTGCCAATTACCTGGTGCAGAATCACCATAAGGGTAACAACCCCAGACAACATCGACGCTGCAATACATTTTTTCAAGATCGGCTGGCCACATAAATTCACCATAATAAGTGATACCAGCTAGTGAATTCGCCTCACCAGGTAAACTAATGGGGTTTATAGGTCGACCGAAAACATGGACCTCAAACTGATTTGGGTAATTCTCAACCAGAAGCTTGAGTGCATCCCAAGATCGATCACAGCGCAAGAGCCCAAAATAGCCAATATGGATTTTGGAGGTATCTCGCGTCAGTAATAAATTGTCGCGAGGTATCGCAGCCGCATCTAACTTATTTTCTAAAACAAAAAAATTCTGTTTGTCCGAAACCTTTAGAATATTATTATAGTAGCCATCTATATATCCAGGAGCCGTTACAACAACAACATCCACTATTTTGAGTAATAGTTTCTCTACCGCTCTTAATATTTTTCCCTTTAAATTATCCTGAACAACATCGGGGCGAATATCTGACACCTCGTAAGCAACCTTATGCTTCCTCAAACCAGATAACAAACATAAAAAGAGCATGTCCATACCAAAGCAATAGACAATACCTTGGCTTTTATATTGACGCAGTGTAAGTGATGCCTTTAATAAAACGATAATACGACTTAAGTAGCTACCCTCTTTCATTTCACCAAGGCATACACTCTCGCAATCTAATGCCTCACCATCAAAATAATGCCGTTCAAAATAACAGGCTTTAATGTCAGCACCAGAATCCTTTAAGCCCTTAATTCTCTTCCTATATCTAGGCTGAGTTCTAACAGGCAAAAGCATTAAAATATTATTTTTTCTTTTTGGTTGCATATTTATTAAGTTATTCATTATACCGTAAATTTACCCGCCACCTTCAAAATGCCACAACGAATCAACAACCGATTCATTAAAGTTGCTTTGCCCGTATTACTTGCAACTGGACGATGCCACTTCAAAATCTTAAAACAGTTTAATGCTCTCTTTTCGATACCGGATACCCCATCGATTAGATCCAGATAAGACTCCGCATTTATTCTCGATGTATATTGAGATTTAACCTTGTTATATGCTTTTTTCGAGATTTTTCCTCGAAGCGGTGCCTGATCTACAATTAAGCGTATAAGGTCTATGCACTCATCAGAAAAATTACAAAAGGGAACAATATAACCATCTACACCAGAGTTGATAATCACATCCATGGAACCTCGACTATCGGATGCAATACCAATCAACCCTCTAGCCATAGCCTCTAATAAAGCCATTGGGCAACCTTCTTCTCGTGAAGGTAATAAAAAAATATCTCCTGGACGATAACAACCAAGCAACTCATCTCTCGGCACCTTGCCTTTAAACGTGATGTTCGAAAATCCACTTAGCGTATTTTTTAACTTATTAGAGACACTTCCAAACCAATACACCTCTACCAACCGCCACTCCTCAGGGTAAGTTGTGATGGAGGCTACAAGCTTATCAAAACCCTTTTTTTTATTTTCGCCACCCGCGAAAATAACTCGCGGAGTAGAGCTTAACAGCGTATCAAAATTCTCGTCATCTATATTATCAACAACCACACCGTTATAAATAACAGGAACCTTTTGTGCCGCAATAGGATATTTACCCAATACTTTCTGGCGCATATCATTCGATATTGTCACAATATAATCAACATAATCATAGTTATGACAGGCCAAGGAAAAAATGGCTGTCCTCCACATATGAACAACGGATATAAACGGTATCGATAAAAACGGCGCCGAAGATTGAACATAAGGGTGATCATTATTGATAACTGCATCAATTTTATTAACACTCACAAATTCTAATATTTTACCCACAGCAATCTGAGGGTCGTCAGGCTGACCCAACTCTAAATATTTTATATTATTTTGGATAAAAAACTGCTTGGACCTTGAATATGGGCAAATATAAAAAATCTCAACACCCAGATTTTTTAGCGCCAAGACAAGATCTTTAGAATAAGATGATATTCCCTGCCCGCCATCAGCGGGCCCTGAGGACCCAATCAATATTTTCACTGTCGCCTCCTAAGCCTAGCCATATGCCGGAGCCGCATCTCCGCACCAATTAACGCACCTACCCACAAATAAACATGTTCATGGTAAGGGACACATAAACTTAACGAACCCATCAAACTAATCATCGCTCCAAAAAGCGCCGCGAGAGTAACACTATCAAGTTTATACTTTAGAGAAAGAAGTCCGACACGAACAATAGTAAACACCTGCAAAACCAAAAAACCAAAAAATGAAAGGATTCCTCCCTCTAAAAATATTGCAGTATAATTAGAATGTGGAAAGCCACCGAATAATCGCTCAAAAGAACCTAGCCCCTGAGGCACAAACCATGCTATTGGGCTAGCCACTAACTCTAATAAATAACTAGCAGACTTAACACGGCCCTCTAAATTTCTATAATCATCATCAACAAATCTATCAATCAAGTAACTTGCCATCCCATAAATGGCATCTATTTTGTTAACAATAACGATAAGTCCTAGACCTGCCGCCAAGAAAATATAAACTGGCTTTATAAAATTAAGTCTAGCAGCACCATAAACTGAAAGCAGGAATGCCGCCAAGTATAAAAGGACACCACTTCGTGTTTGTAGTTGTGATAAGGAATATAAAGCAAGTACTGAACCCAATAGCACTAGGGCTCTTGTAATATTAGTAACACTAAAAAAAAGAATAAAACATAAAAAAAATAAATAATATATTTGAAAGTTTTGGTCAGTCGTCACCTCTGGTCGACTAACAAGGGTCCACCCATCAGCCCAAAGAGCATCAATTACCGGAAACAAGCCAGGCGCCACCCTTAATACGGCTATAAAACAAACCAGTGTGTAAATCGACCCTGCAACCAAAAAAACTATAGAGAGATAACGTTCGTTATTAATCTGACGAAATGCATAATAGCCAATCAAAAGGCTTACCAAAGCACTAAAACTCTTAAATAATTTTCCTGCGAAGCTGTAATAATTATGATGCAGCCCAAGTAAAAATCCTGCCAATATCAATCCAAGCATAAACAAGACAGACTGACTAGGTAGATACTTTAAAAAAAACTTATGATTAACCATAAAATAAATTATAAACGCTACGCACGTTAAAGCATTTATAGGATATGTCGCTGATACAAGCGTATTTGCGAAATAATTAACCAATGAATCTAGAAGAATGAAAAGAAATAAAACACACAGGAAGAACGTCTTTTTCTGAGCATCAAGTAACCCCATATTCTTATGCATGCTAATTTGAAACCTCATTTAATAATTCAACCATGCGAGCCAAATGCCCGATTAATCGCCTATCAACATTACAATTGTCAGGTTCTGAATTTTCAATCCTCGGACTATTCAGCATTTTCAACTTGCCCACCAGTCCATATAATTTGATACCCAGTAGTTTTAATATAATAATCAGTTTAACTGGCCACTTACACGAACAGAAGTTATCCTGTTGAAGCTGCTATGAAAATTCATAAAAAAATCAACAGCCATCATTAATTTTCAAAAATCTAGCTCATTATAATAAAAAAATCACGATCTATTAATATTTACAAAAGTTGTATTGAGATTAAAAACCCTTAATACAAAAATAAACATAGCCAAATTCCATATAACCATTGTGATCGCTGTCGCCAAAGCTGCACCAGATATTCCGGCTTTCCCAATTAATATATAATTTAAGAAAATGTTAAGCGCAACACTTGACGACAAAATAACGAGAACCTGCTTTTGATAGCCTGTTAAAGACAGCAAATAGCTAGCCGATCCCGTGATAGCACCAACACATTTAGCAAGCCCTAGAATGTAAATTGAATATTCAGCGGCTGAAAATTGCTCGCCAAATAGAGCTAATAAATGGTCGATAAACACATACATACATATCGCGCATAACACAGTAAAAAGTGATACATACTTTGATACGGTTTGTAAAAGATTTTGTAGTCCCACCATGTCCCCTTTTACATAAAAGGCTGTAATCATAGGTGCCGCAACTACATTAAAAGCCACAAGAAATAAGGTAAGTAAATTAGTAATCTTAACAGCTACAGAATAAATACCGCCCTGTTCGGCCCCTAGCATCGAGCCAATCATCAATATATCAATTTGATTTAAAGCTGTATTACATAGTGTAATACCTAAAAAACCCAGCCCCGTACTCATCCAGCCACTAGACACAGCGACGCTTCCATGCCGATATTTTGAGCCCATTTTCTTCCAACAAATGAAATTCGTTAACGCAGAAAGTAATGAAGCTGCCAGCAATAATAATAGCGCATCGTACAGTTTCAGCTGTGAATTCAACGCTACCGAACCCACACCGACCATAATTACTAATGGCTTTAATACTAATTCATTAAACTGACTAACTACTGGCTTTTTAATCGACTGTATCAACCCAGCATAAACAGAGGATATAGCCATGAAAAAAATTGACACACACCAAAGTGCAACTAATTCTATGGAGACATCAACAGTTTTTTCGATGTAGCCAGCACCAAATATAAGAATCAAGGTAAGTATTAAAAATGATGATAGAGAAGCGGCTTTTATCGCGTATCTCTCATATCTAAGAGTGGAAATGCCTTTTTCAATATACTCAGGAATAAACTTAAGGCTTACCTTATCAAAACCTAACAAGCAAAAAGCAACAAGTAAAATCGATAGTGATGAAAGATAATTGTATGCACCAAAATCAGATAAATTTAACGTCCTCGCGAGAACAATCTGCAATAAAAAACTGATTAACAAGCCAATTATTTTCACAATAAAACTCAGTGACGCGGCTTTTTTTAGGTAGCTATTTTTTGACATATTTTATTCTTATCTTTTTTAAAAATAAGTTTAATGACATTTCTGTTGCACCATAGTGGACTCTAGCAAAAGGTTACGATAATCTAAATTTCGATCAAGAATGCCACCTTTTACTATTTTTTTTCGGGCTACGGAATACCCCAGATAAGAGACATCCTCAACACCTCTTAATAATGCCTTCCAACGGCGACTTTCAACAACGCCTTTATCACCTTCGCGAGCCTCATAAACCATAGCCCAGTCTGCTCTAGGCCCATCAAAATCATCCCAAGCAGACGAACCCTTGGTATCATCAAAAGACCACACGCCAATACCCGACGCACCTATGCTCCATGCCTTCCAAGCCAACATCCTGTAGTCCCAAATTATTTCACTATTTTTAGCTGGGTATCCTGGAACATCATAAACCCAAAAAAATCCCTCAAAATTCTCAAAAAATGATTCAGATTTGTCGTTAACGTAACTCCAACTTGGCTGCCATATTGAGATAATACTCGATAGCTCATCCAATTCTTTTGGCTCCATATACCCCGCTCTTGCATTTGAGGGATTTGCATAGAGGTTAATTTCAGGAAACTCCTCCTTCAGTAGCGCACCTACCAACATAAGCACTTCTACTTTATCCTTTTGCGGCTCATCGACTGGATAAAGCGCCCAATCTGCCCAGTCATAACCATTTTCTTCAAGTAGACCAATCAATCTTCGGGTCCAATTAATTACATTCATTTCATCTGATTGATTTAATCCCCCATAGATAGGCTTCTTGAGATCTCTACCAAACCTCCAGGCGGTATAAATTAATAACCTTTCACCATCTAACAAGCTCCCATACAGTTCTAATTCTTGATTAAAATCCTGTACGGCCTTAACTTCCCATGCAGCACCTTTTTTTAGCTTCGGCAATTTTGATGGAGGGATTAAAAAAATATTTACGTCGTTACTTCGTAAAAAATCTACAGTCGCTAACTCATCTCCCCAAATAATATTGCTGTCGCTATAAGACCATACATTAATACTCTTAATTACTTCCTTTTTTTCACACACAGGTATCAAGCCTTCAATGTGAATAGTATATTTTTCTTCTCCTGCACTGATTCCTAAAGAGTAATCTGGCTGCCCCCCTTTAAAATCAATCCAATAATAAGAGGATTCTCCTTTATTTAATAAGTCAGTACTATTTATCGAAACCAACGGGTCATATACAACCGTACCTTTTCTAGTAACAATCGGCTCAATACGGTAATAAAATCGACTTAAGCCGACACCACTGCCTACGACAGCACCATCAAAAACAACTGCCTTAACTTCAATTTCACTATCACTATTATTAGTTACATGAAAACATACTTGAATCGATGCGTCTTCATCAGAGATATACTTTAAACGAAAACCTTCTCTGATTTGCTTATTTGTAGACACATTGAAGCGTGAATAACAGTCAACATTTAAAATTTCAACTCCTTCTAAGCTTGGTGCACGCTTAAAATCACGACTCTTATAATAGGCTTTAATTTTTTCGGAGCTATGTGAAACTATATCTTCGATCCTTTTTTTTTCTAACACTTCTTCTGAAGCAGTCCCAAGCTCCTCTAATGTAATCTCCCCTAAAACGACATAGCCTTCTTTAACATGGATTATTAACTCTATGTTTTTAGTAATGATCTCAACATCAATAACAATAAAATAATTCTTCTTGTCAGTTATATTAGAAATAGTATTTTGATACTCTCCTATTAAAGATAGCTCACTGTCGCCACCATAAACATCAATACGCTCTATAGGGTAAATTCCCGCATGGCTGCCAACCGATGAATGGATAGTCAATCGACCTTTTTTCGCCGCAGCGAAGCCTGATGATTTTAAACTTATTTGAAGTGGTGAAATGTTTTTCCAGACAACCGCTGTCTTTTTTGTCCACATAGGATAGTCATCAATTCGACCATCAGTTAAGTCTCTCTTATCGCTAACACTTTTTGACAATGTATAATTTGGTTTCGTGCTGAACTCTTTAACGATTAACTCAGCATTTGCATAGGTAGAAAATAATAAAAAAAGCCAAATAGCTTTACAACTCACTTAATAACACCACGTGTATCAATCACGACTTTCTCACCCAGCTCAGCGGCGCTTAAACTCTTAAAGCTTTTATGATCCACTAACAACAAGATGATATCTGCTTGCTTTATCGCTTGCTCTAAAGAGCAGAGTTCAAAATCTTTGTGTTCTCTTAGATTTGGCTCACACACCATCAGCTGACCGATATTTTCTTCCTGTAGCTTTTTCACTATATCTGAAGCCGGCGACTCCCTAAGATCATCAACATCGGCTTTAAATGCCAAACCTAGGCAGGCTATAACAGGACTCTTGAACTTGTCAGCGCATCGTTTCACTCGCTCAATAACCCATCCTGGCTTAGCATCATTCACCTCACGAGCAGTCCTAATTAAATTTGAACACTCTGGAGAACGATCGACAATAAACCAGGGATCAACTGCAATACAATGGCCGCCAACACCGGGGCCTGGCTGTAGAATATTTACCCTTGGATGTCTATTCGCTAGCTCTATAACTTCCCAGGTATTAATTGTCTCCGTCTCACAAACCATCGATAACTCATTGGCGAAAGCAATTTGAACATCACGAGAGGAGTTTTCTGTTAGCTTAACCATTTCCGCAGTTTTTGCAGTTGTCGGTAAAACCGCACCACGCACAAAACGCTCATAAAATTCGACAGTCACAGCCGTGGATTCTTCGTTAATACCGCCAACAACGCGATCATTCTCGACCAACTCAATTAAAATTCGTCCTGGCAATACACGCTCTGGGCAGTGAGCGATATAAACATCCTCACCTATAGAATGGCCATCTTGCTTTAATATTTCAGCAACCACTTCATCCGTTGTTCCAACAGGACTTGTCGATTCCAAAATAACTAAATTACCGGGCTTAATAAAAGGGGAGATTTTTTTAGTAGCGGCTTCAATATAAGAAAGGTCTGGTTTCTTGCCTGAGATATGATCGGGCCCACCATCTTTAAACGGTGTTGGCACTGCGATAATAAAAACATCGGCCTCAACGGGCTCTAAACTTGCCGAGAGATTACCTGAGTGAACAGCAGATTTTACTAATATATCAAGATCGG
>Ga0209196_1002147_pt1 | contig 12963 bp, 7 predicted proteins | sample COGITO_mtgs_1105_5_FD_184801 | JGI IMG/M metagenome (GOLD analysis project Ga0209196, IMG submission 184801) | Pelagic marine microbial communities from North Sea - COGITO_mtgs_110509 (SPAdes) (version 2) | ecosystem: Environmental > Aquatic > Marine > Epipelagic ... | reverse complement strand
GCCACTGCGATGCATAGCCAGACTGATGGCCTGGGTCTGACGATTATTATTGTGCAACACCAGGTCTGCCACAGTATCGGTCATAGAGGCCAGAAACTGATTGCGATCGTCCATGCCCAGGCGACCCTCCATAACCTCTTTGTTAAGCAGTATCTTGATATTTACTTCATGGTCAGAGCAGTCAACGCCGCCAGCATTATCAATAAAGTCGGTATTGCAGAGACCGCCATTTAGACAGAACTCAATCCGGCCGCGCTGAGTCATGCCCAGATTGCCCCCCTCACCAAATACACGACAGCGCAGCTGGTCACCATTGATGCGCAGGCTGTCGTTGGCCCGGTCTCCCACCTGCAGATGACTCTCGGCAGAGGATTTAACATAGGTGCCAATACCGCCGTTCCATATCAGATCAACCTCGGATTTAAGCAGCGCGGTCAGCAACTCGGTTGGGCTGACCTCATTCTTATCTATATTAAAGCGCGCCTTTATCTGCGGCGTTAGCTTCAGGGATTTGGCCGAGCGGGAATAAACCATGCCGCCCTCAGATAGCAGGGACTTATTAAAGTCATCCCAGGTAGTTCGAGGAGTGTCGAACAGACGCTTGCGCTCTGTAAAGGTTGACCCCGCATCGGGATTTGGGTCCACAAAGATATGCAAATGGTTAAAGGCTGCCACCAACTGAATATGTTTGGACAGCAGCATGCCGTTGCCAAATACGTCGCCGCCCATATCGCCAACACCAATTACACTAAAATCCTGTTGTTGAATATCCATGCCGATTTCACGGAAGTGGCGCTGCACTGCAACCCAGGCTCCTCGAGCCGTAATGCCCATACCTTTGTGGTCGTAGCCATTGCCTCCGCCTGAGGCAAAAGCGTCTCCCAGCCAGAATTGATTGGCCTCGGAAATTTCATTGGCTATATCCGAGAAGGTAGCAGTGCCCTTATCGGCAGCCACCACCAGATAGGGATCATCGCCGTCGCGGCGCACCACATCCTGCGGCGGTACCACCTGACCCTCCACAAGATTATCACTGATATCCAAAAGAGCCTGTATATACAGCATATAACTGGCTATACCCTCTTGCAGCCACGCCTCTCTGCCAGCAGCCATAGAAGCCTGCTTGGCAACAAAGCCTCCTTTGGCCCCCGTGGGCACTATCACGGCATTTTTAACCTGCTGGGCCTTAACCAGCCCCAGTACCTCGGTGCGATAATCCTCAAGCCGGTCCGACCAGCGCAGGCCTCCGCGGGCTACCTTGCCGCCGCGCAGATGCACACCCTCGACACGGGGTGAATAGACAAAAATCTCATACGCAGGTCTGGGTTTTGGTGCCAGCGACAGTTTCGCTGACTCCAGTTTGACCGAAATATAGGATTTGTGGGTGCCATCGGCAAAGGTCTGGAAAAAGTTGGTGCGCAGAGTCGCCTGAATCACCTCAAGGTAGCTGCGAATAACATTGTCTTCGCTGATATTGTCGACGGCGTCCAGAGCTTCAAGCACGTTGTTAACCAACCCAGCGGAACGATCACCGCGACTATCACCGGCATAGCGGGGGTCAAAATAGCTTTTAAACAGGGCCACCAGATTGCGGGTAATATCCAGATAGCGGGATAATGTGTCTGCTATAAAATCCTGGCTGTAGGAAATACCCAACTGTTTGAGATAGCGAGCATAGAGGCGCAACATGGCCACCGCGCGCCAGTCCAGGCGCGCGCCAATAACCAGTCGGTTGAAGCTGTCATTCTCTGCATCGCCCTTCCACACAGTGCTGAGGGCCTCTTTAAAGCTGCCCTGCACTGCCGAGACATCCACGTCCACATCCAGGGAAAACGATAGATTAAATTCCTGCATCCACAGCTGATGTTCACTGTCGGGCCGAATCAGATAGGGGTGTTCCATAACCACCCGGAAACCCAGATTTTCCAGCATGGGAATCATATCTGAGAGCTCCAGAGGCACATCCCGGTGAAACAGCGCTAACTGCAAGTCATTATTTTCCGCCTGATGCTGGTGCCTTAAATCGATAGCCAGCTCAGTGGCATCCTCCAGACCATCAAATAATTCAATATGCGCCAGGGCCTCCTCTGGCCCATACAGCTCTCTGTAAGCTGAGGGAAAGGCGGTTTTAAAACGCCGCCCTATAGCCAGACCATCGGCCTCACCCAGCGCCTGCAGAGCACGCTCAGCAAAGGTATCAGACCAGCCCCTGGTAACCTGCTTAACCAGCTCTTCAAGCTCACTGCTCTGCACCTCAATATGTTTTTTATTATCAACCTGATAGACCAGATAGATTCGCACTAACACAGACTCTGGCAAAAACTGGGTGCTGTACTCATTTTCTGTGGAGTCCAGCTTTTCGCCAATAACCTGCTGAATTTTTTCTCGGGCACTGGTGCTAAAGTGCTCGCGGGGAATATAGACAATACAGCTTACAAATTTATCGAAGGGATCCGGGTGAACAAATACTCGGGTCGCTCGCCGCTCATAGATCTGCCAGATACCTATTACAGTCTCGGCGAGAGCTTCACGGCCTACATGGAACAGCTCGTCCCGGGGATGGAAATCAAGAATCGCCATCAATGCCTTGCCATCGTGGCTATTGGGGCTAAATCCGGAATGCTCCAACACCCAGTTAACCTTTTTGCGCAACAATGGAATACGGCGCGGACTGTAGGAATAAAACTGCGAGGTATAGAGCCCAAGGAAACGCACCTCGCCAATAGGTTGCCCGGAATTATTGTAGCGCTTAACCACTATATAATCCGAGTACACATCTCGATGCACCCGCGAGCGCTCGGAGGATTTGGTTACAGCCAGAAGGTCATCACTCTGATACAGCCCACTAACGCCTGGACTTAACTCATCAATTAACTCGCGGCGCGCCTCGCGCCCATATTTTCTAAACAGGCCACAGCGGCTCTCTGGCGCTTCGCACAGATACTGCTTACTACCCTCATTTACCAGGTTATATTCAACACAGCCGGTAAAAGTAAAATAACCATTGTAAATCCAGCGCAAAAACTCCAGAGACTCCTCTAGGTCCTCTACATCCGGGGAATTTTCCTGTAGTTCGTTGATCAGGCTATCGACGCGCTGACGCATGGGATCAAAGGCCCCCACAACTTCCTCAACATCATCCAGAACCGCCATCAACTCCAGATGCAGGTCGGCCAGTTCTGACTCGGAATGAAGGTCGACTTCTATTCGAATAAGCGCTTCGCGCTGGGCACCCTCTACATATTCTTTGTGAGTACTTTCCAGCAAGCCCTGATCAGTGCGCAGAGCCCAGACCGGATTACTCTGCAATGTATAGATATTAAGTCCGCGGCGATTGAGCACAATACGCAGGGAATCTACCAAAAAAGGCATATCTCGCTGGTTGATATAGATACTGGTATAGCGACTTGACCAGCCGTCACATTCAGGGTCAGGGTTAAACACTCTCAGCGCCGCATGACAGCCATCGACGGGCTCTGCCGCCATGGCGCTAAAACTGAGCAGCCCCCACAGACTGTGAAAAATCTCCTCTGCAGGGCGATCTAAATAGTCAGCATCGGGATAAAAGTGCATGGCGCTAACAATAAACTGTTCAAATTGTTTGGCCTGAGATCTGTTGAGTTTGTTCTTGGCAATAGTGCTCAACGACTTTAATAAATCAGTGCGCTGACCTTGAGTTTTTGCATCCATGAGCGGGTTTTGAAACCTTTTTAAGTTTTATAAGTCTGTAACTTGGTTTTATTCAATTTCCTATGTCTTCTTGCTGTTTCTAGGGTAACAAATAGCCATTGAATTTAGATACAAAAATTTAATAAATTTGTTATAAAAATGATGTCATTATTACTGCTTAAATATAGACCAAAATTAGGCCTCAGCAGGCCAATTAAAACTGCATTTGAGACTTGCTCTCTTTGCAACTAAACTCTCCTCCCGCGTCCACAACTGAACCAATTTTTAGGGGTTACTTTTGCATCAGAATATTAATCAACTCAAGGACTGGCTCGCCAGCAAAATCGTTGGCCAGGAACATCTGGTAGAGCGATTAATGATCGCCCTGCTCGCCGACGGGCATCTTCTTGTAGAGGGCGCCCCCGGGCTAGCCAAGACCAAGGCAATCAAAACACTGTCCGAAGGCCTGGAAGCAGACTTTCACCGGGTTCAATTTACGCCAGACCTGCTGCCGGCAGATATTACTGGCAGCGATATCTACCGTCCCCAGGAAGGCAGCTTTGAATTTCAGGCCGGGCCTCTGTTTCACAATCTGGTGCTGGCCGATGAAATTAACCGTGCCCCGGCCAAGGTGCAGTCAGCTCTGCTTGAAGCCATGGCCGAGCGACAGATCTCGGTGGGCAAAAATACCTACCAGCTACCAGAGCTGTTTCTGGTGATGGCCACGCAAAACCCCATTGAGCAAGAGGGCACCTACCCGCTGCCCGAGGCTCAGATGGACCGCTTTTTAATGCATATAATGGTCGACTACCCGGCGCCAGAAACCGAGCGCATCATTCTTAACCTGTCCCGTCAGGAAGCGCTTAAAACCGAGCAATCCGGGATAGAGGCTCTGACCCAGGAAACCCTGTTTGAAGCTCGCAAACAGGTGCTGGCCGTGCATATGGCTGAGCCAGTGGAGGAGTATCTGGTGCAACTTATACTGGCGACCAGAAATACCAGTGCCTATGGTGGCGACCTGGCCCTGTGGTTAGATTTTGGCGCCAGCCCCAGGGCTACCATTGCCCTGGATCGCTGCAGTCGCGCCCTGGCCTGGATGGAGGGCCGAGACTTTGTGACCCCGGATGATATTCGCGCCGTTGCCCAGGATGTATTGCGCCATCGCCTGATTCTTAGCTTCGAAGCAGAGGCAGCAGGTATCACAGCCAATCAGGTTATCGACAAGCTATTAACCACGGTGCCCTCAGCCTAGCGGCCTGCCATTGATGAATCAGGTCGACGACAACCATCCAGCGATTGCTAACCTTGGCGATATGGTCAAGCTTCGCTACGGTGCGCGCGAACTCACAGGGTTCCCAAAAATACAGGCACGGCAAATGCTTGCGGGCGGACATAAATCCCGTTTCCGGGGCCGTGGTATGGACTTTGACTCAGTGCGTATCTATCAGCCCGGCGATGATGTACGCAGCATCGATTGGCGAGTAACAGCGCGCACCCAGACGCCCCATACCAAAATTTTTAGCGAAGAGCGCGAGCGCCCGATTCTGGTGATAAGCGATCTGCGTAGCTCGATGTTCTTTGGCAGTCAGCGACTTAAATCAGTTGTCGCCTGCGAGATATCTGCAGCGCTGGCCTGGGCCGGCCTGGCCGCCAATGATCGCGCCGGGGGGCTGGTCTTTGGTGCCCAGCAACAGACCGATGTCAAACCACGCCGCAGCCATCATGCGGTGCTGCAATATATTCATAACCTGCAGGAATTTAGCGCCAAGCTGCTGGAGTCAGAGACGGATCGCTTTAGTCTAGCCGAGGTACTGGAAGAATCCAGGCGCTTTATTATGCCAGGTAGCACCGTCTTTATTGTCAGTGACTTCCATGATCTGAACGACAGCTGCGAACGCCATCTATTTGAGCTGTCGCGCCATGCCAATCTCAATTTCTGCCATGTTTTTGACAGCATTGAAACCCAGCTGCCACCGCCCTCTCTATATGCAGTTACCGATGGTCAACAGCAAACCATGCTGGATACCAGCAGCCAGAAATTGCGTCAGCGCTATGCCGATGCCTTTATTCAGCGCGGGCAGATCCTGCGCAAACTCAGCGAGCAACTATCAGCTGGCCTGCTGCCCTTTGATACCTCGGATAATGTGATGTCGGTGCTGGCCCGCGCCTACGGCAAGCGTCGCAGTTTCCGCAGGTCAGCAAAATGATGAGTGCCCAACTATGAACCCCGGTGATCCTCTAGCCGAACTGCGGGATATTCACCTGCCCAACAGCGTATCAGCATGGCCACTGGCCCCAGGCTGGTGGGTTTTAATCATTGTCGCCTGCGCTGGCCTGGCCGCACTGTTGGTGCTCTGGTCTCGGCGCCATAGAGCTAGGCTCTATCGCCGTCAGGCACTGTTGCAGCTGCAGCAGATTGAGCACAGCAGTGAGCAGCAGATTGCAGCCCTGATAGAACTGCTTAAGCAGACAGTTAATAGCGCCTACCCAGAGCAACATTACAGCAGCCTGAGTATTAATGAGTTTTTTGCCTTTCTTCGACATAGCTGTCCGGGGGCAATTTTTGCTAATCTGCCAGATAACCTGGATAACCTGCTCTATGCAAAAGACAGTGAACTGGACCCCCTTATTACTGAACAGCTAACGGAAAGCGCAACAATCTGGATCCGCCAGCATCTGCCCAGCCACAAACTGAATTATAAGCCCCCATGCTAAATCTACTCTGGCCCTGGGCACTGGCACTGGCCCCAATACCTTTTATCTACCGCTTGTGGCGCAAGCCAGCCGCCACCAATATGCGTGCCCTGCGCGCGCCACAACTAGCCAGTGCCGCCGAGGGCAACAATAGCGCAGGCGGCGGTCAGCAATGGCTGGGACAGTTGCTTTTGCTGCTGCTCAGCCTCTGCTGGCTAGCCAGCCTGTTTGCTCTGTCTCGACCCCTGTGGATTGGCGAACCTGTGGCCCTGCCAGCAGAGGGTCGCGACATCCTGTTGGCGGTGGATATCTCCGGCAGTATGGAGCGAGATGATATGGAACTAAAAGGACGGCAGGTCAACCGATTAGTGGCGGTAAAATCTGTGGTTGGTGACTTTGTAGTGGAACGCCAGGGCGACCGACTGGGGCTTATACTATTTGGCGAAAAGGCCTACCTGCAAACACCGCTCACCTTTGACCGCCTGACCATGCAAACTCTGCTCAACGAGGCGCAAATTGGCTTTGCTGGCAATAACGGCACAGCCATTGGCGACGCCATAGGGCTGGCCGTTAAGCGCCTTCAGGATCGCCCGGAAAATCATCGGGTGGTTATCCTGCTTACCGATGGCGCCAACAATGCCGGAGAACTGGATCCCCTAAAAGCTGCCGACCTGGCTCGCCGTGCCAAGGTAAAAATCTATACCATTGGTATAGGCGCTGAGGTACAGGAAACCTGGGGGCTGTTTGGCAAGAGGGTCACCAATCCCAGCGCCGACCTGGATGAAGTGGCCCTGACAACTATTGCAGACACCACCGGCGGCCAGTTTTTCCGCGCCAGAAACCCTCAGGAGCTGCAGGCCATTTACAGCGAACTCAATCGTCTGGAACCCATAGAACAGGATGCTGAAACCCTGCGCCCCATAGCGACATTATTTCACTGGCCCCTGGCGCTGGCCTTTGCTCTAAGTCTGTTAATCGCCCTGCTGCGCTTTCTCGCAGGCAATCCCCGAGGCGAACATGGCTGACTGGCTGACGACTTTTAGCGAATTTCACTTTCTGCGGCCCTGGTGGATTTTAGGCCTGGCCCCGGCTCTACTGGCTGTTGGCCTTTACCAGTGGCGCAAGCGCAGCGCAGGCAACTGGGAACAGATTATCGACCCGGAACTGCTGCCCTTTTTAATGCAGGGCGAAAATAACAGCAGCCGAAATTCTAGCTGGCTACTAACTGGTCTGGGGCTGACCTGGGCAATCTGCTGTATCAGCCTGGCTGGCCCAACCTGGCAGCAGTTGCCTCAGCCCGTGCTTAAACAGGACAGTGCTGCCATCTTGGTATTTGATCTATCACCCTCCATGCTGGCAGAGGATATCTCTCCCAGCCGTCTGATTCGCGCGCGCTTTAAACTGATTGATATTCTCAAAAGTCGCCGCGAGGGTTTTACTGCGCTGGTGGTCTATGGGGGGGAGGCACATACGGTGTCGCCACTGACCGAGGACAACAATACAATTATCAGTCTGGTGCCCATTCTGCACCCTACTCTATTGCCAGAATATGGCAGCAATACCGAAGAGGCCATAGCTCTGGCCATTGAGTTGGCTGCCAATGGTGGCTATGGCCAGGCCGATATTATTTTAATCACCGATGGTGTTTCCGGGTCAGCCTTTGGCACCATTCAAGCAATGATAGCCCAGGCTGGAAAATACCGATTGTCGATACTGGGCGTTGGCACTGCCGAAGGCGCACCTATTCCTCTGGGCAATGGTGGTTTTGTCAAAGATCGCAGTGGCAGCATTCTTATCCCCAAACTGGACTCATCTTCGCTGCAGCGACTGGCCAGCAGTAACAGCGGCATCTATCGGGAAATCAGTGCCGATGACAACGATATTAATGATCTGCTAAAAATCACCGAACAGATTTTTGGCGATGCCACCAGAGAGGTAGACCGCTCTTTTGATCTCTGGGATGACCAGGGGTTCTGGTTGATTATTCTGCTAATTCCAGCACTAATTCTAAGCTTCCGCAAAGGCTCTGTGGTGGTGGTAATGATTGTACCCATCCTAAGTTTAAGCGAACCAGTCAATGCCTCCATCTGGCAGGACCTGTGGCAAAATCCAGATCAACAGGGGCAGCAGGCACTGGAGTCTGGCGATGCGGCCAGGGCCCAGAGTCTGTTTGAAGATAGCCAGTGGCGCGGCAGCGCCGCCTATATCGCCGGTGATTACGAAAGTGCCATTGGCGAATTTATTAATCAGGATAGCGCCGATGGCCATTACAATCGGGGCAATGCCCTGGCTAAAGCTGGCGACCTGGATGCAGCTATTGAAGCCTACGATCAGGCGCTTGAACTTCAGTCAGAGATGGAAGATGCTCAGGCCAACCGCGATCTGATTGAAAAACTAAAACAGCAGCAGGAGCAACAAAAGCAGGAGCAGTCATCGGATCAAAATAACCAGCAGAATCAAGATCAGCAGCAACCTGACTCCAACCAACAGCAGAAGCAGGATCAAAACCAAGATCAGAGTGAAGAGCCTCAGCCAAGCCAAGATAAAGAGCCTCAGCCAAGCCAGGATAAAGAGCCTCAGCCAGAGCAAGGTGAGCCTCAGCCAGAGCAAGGCGAGCCTCAGCCAGAGCAAGATGAGCCTCAGCCAGAGCAAGGTGAGCCTCAGCCCCCAACCCAGGAACCCAGCGAAGAAGAAAAACAAAATCAACAGGAGATCGAGCAGATGCTGCGCCAGGTACCCGACGATCCGGGCGGCCTACTGCGAGAAAAATTTCGCTACCAGTCACGACAACGTGCACTGGAGCAACGACGACCCAAACCACCCAACGAGCAAGAGCGCTGGTAAATGAGAGTACAGTCTTTAAAAATATTTATCGCCCTATGGCTACTGGCAGTCTCAGTATTGAGCTGGGCAGAACTTACCGCCAGAGTTGATCGCAATATTTTAGATACCAATGAAACAGTGCAGCTAGTGGTGCGCTACAGTGGTCAGGCAATTACCTCAGAGCCTGACTTTACAGTTTTGCAAAAAGACTTCGATATACTCAGCAGTAATCGCCAACAGCAGTATTCCTGGACCAATGGCCAGTCTCAGTCCTATACCGACTGGAATATGGTGCTTATGCCTAAGCGCAGTGGCGTGATTTTAATTCCCTCTATCAGCTACAAAAACGAAGTCAGCAATGCGCTGGAAATAACCGTGCGTGCAGTCAACAAGATTACCGCCGGAGCCGGCAAACAACCCCTGTATACCGAGACTCTGGTAGATAGAGAGGCCGTGTATATTCAGCAACAGATTATTCTCACCCAGCGGCTGTATACCTCAGTACAGCTGCAAGATTTAAGTCTATCTGATCTGCAGATTACCGATGCCCTGGTGCAGCGTATTGGCGAAAACCAGTTTCAAAAAATGATCAACGGCCGCAACTATCTTGTTATCGAAGTCAAGTATGCCCTGTTCCCCCAGGTCGGCGGCAAACTGGATATTCCGGCCATGCGTTTTGGCGCATTTGAAAGTAGCAGCCGACAGTTTGGTGCCTTTTCCAGCCGCGGCAAGCAGCTATTTCGCAACACTCAGCCTAAGACCATTGATGTAATGGCTAAACCTGCCCATATACCGCCAGCTGAATGGATGCCCAGTAGTAAAGTCGAACTGCGACAGCAGTGGAGCAGCGATCTTAAAGATTTAAAATTGGGTGAGCCAATCACCCGCACTATTACACTGAGCGCCCAGGGTCTCACCGGAGCTCAGATTCAGCCACTGCCGAGCACCGACAGCCCGGATTATAAAATTTATCCAGACCAACCAAAAATTGAAGAGCAGGTGAGCTCCGCTGGCATTCTTGGCATACGCACAGAAACCCTGGCTCTGGTACCCAATCGTATGGGAGAGATGGTTCTGCCACCCATTGAAGTGCGCTGGTGGGATACAGAAAAGCAGCGTATGCAGACTAGCGCACTACCAGCGGTAACATTGCAGGTCGGCGCTGCCGCCACTATTGCATCAGCGCCCCAGTCTCAGCTGCAGCCAGATGCGTCGAGTACACCACTGGCACTGAAACCCCTGAGCATAGAGCCACAAAACCCAGAACCATCAGCACTGATCAAATGGTCGCTGGCGTTTAATGCACTGCTGCTCACCGCACTGATTACCCTGATTATAATGCGTAAAAACCAGCCCAGAGAGCACATCCCTCAACAGGCAGCTGATAATAGTCTACAGCTAAGCCTCAGCCAAAAACTAAAAATGGCAGAGAAACAGGCGCGGGAAAATAACCTTACCGGCATGCGCGATAGTATTTTGGACTGGGGTAGAACTCTGTTGACCAACAACCCTCCCAGCAGTTTAAGGCAGCTAGCAGAGCAATTGCGAGACGATGACTTAAGGCTAGCCTTCGAGCAACTGGATCGTCAGCTTTACAAGGACGATAATGCAGCTGACAACCTGGATCTTAAACAGCTTATCAAGCAGCTTAGGGCCGCATCTTTAAAGCTGGGAACTGAAACCAACAAACTGCCTAAGGGACAGAGGTTAAATCCCCTGTATCCCGGCGGTAAACTGTCATCCTAAATGTCTGTATCGCAGCAGCAAAGTCAGTTTAAAATAACCACAACAATAATTAGAGGACGCAAGCAAAATGTCTGAGCAGCCCCAGCACCACTCGGTTGAAAACCCCAGCCCACAGGATCACAATGACCAGAAAACTCTAACCACGCAAAATGCCGCCGACTATTGGCATTCCAATTTACGCTTGCTGGCAAAGCTATTAACAGTCTGGTTTGTGGTTTCATTTGGCTGCGGGATTCTTCTGGTCGACTGGCTGGATCAGTTTACATTCTTTGGTTTTAAACTGGGTTTCTGGTTTGCCCAGCAGGGTGCTATCTATGTATTTGTTGCACTGATATTTATTTACGCCTGGCGAATACAAACTATTGAACGCCAATTTGGCGTCGATGATGATGAGGGTTCTCTATGAGCACTCAGCTACTGACTTATTTATTTGTAGGTGCCTCGTTTGCGCTCTATATAGGTATCGCTGTCTGGTCCCGTGCCGGCTCTACCAAAGATTTCTATGTGGCTGGCGGTGGAGTTCACCCTGTGGTCAATGGCATGGCCACCGCAGCCGACTGGATGAGTGCGGCTTCGTTTATTTCCATGGCTGGCATTATTTCCTTTATGGGTCGCGACGGCTCTGTCTATCTGCTTGGCTGGACCGGTGGTTATGTATTGCTGGCACTTCTTATGGCACCCTATCTGCGCAAGTTTGGCCGTTTTACGGTGCCTGACTTTATCGGCGAGCGCTACTATTCCAAGACAGCTCGCATGGTCGCGGTTGTCTGCCTGATCTTTGTGTCCTTTACCTACGTGGCTGGTCAGATGCGCGGTGTGGGTATCGTATTTTCACGCTTTCTGGAAGTGGATGTAGAAACCGGCGTTATTATCGGTATGGCCGTGGTATTTATGTATGCGGTTCTAGGGGGCATGAAAGGTATTACCTACACCCAGGTGGCCCAGTACTGCGTGCTGATTTTTGCCTATATGGTACCGGCTATTTTTATCTCCATAATGATTACAGGCAACCCCATTCCCCAACTGGGCTTTGGCTCTGAGGTAGCCGATGGCTCGGGACTCTCTGTGTTGCAAAAACTTGATTCCGTGCTGACCGATCTGGGATTTAGCGCCTATACCCAGGGCAGCAAATCAACCATAGATGTATTTGCTATTACTGCCGCCCTGATGTTTGGCACCGCTGGTCTACCCCATGTGCTGGTGCGTTTTTTCACTGTGCCCAAAGTCTCTGATGCGCGGAAATCTGCTGGCTATGCACTAGCTTTTATCGCCATTCTTTACACCACGGCACCAGCCGTCGCCTCCTTTGCCCGTCTTAATCTGGTGGACACGGTTCACAATACCAGCTATGAGCAGGCACCTCAGTGGTTTAGCAACTGGGAGAGTACTGGCCTGGTGGAATGGCAGGACAAAAATAATGATGGTGTTATGCAGTACAGCGCAGGTGCAGCTAATGAAGTAAAAATTGACCGCGACATTATGGTGCTGGCCAACCCAGAGATCGCGAATCTACCCGGCTGGGTGATTGCGCTAGTCGCTGCTGGCGGTGTGGCTGCCGCCCTGTCAACGGCTGCTGGCTTGCTACTGGTGATATCCAGTTCAATATCCCATGATTTACTCAAGCAAACTCTAATGCCGTCTATCACTGAAAAACAGGAGCTGCTATTTGCCAGAATGGCCGCTGCGGTGGCCGTCTGCATTGCTGGTTTATTTGGTATCTATCCACCAGCCTTTGTGGCACAGGTGGTCGCCTTTGCCTTTGGACTGGCGGCCGCTTCTTTATTCCCTGCCATTGTGCTTGGCATCTTTAGTAAACGCATCAATAAACAGGGTGCCATAGCCGGCATGCTGCTGGGATTAATCTTTACCTTTGTCTATATTCTGTACTTTAAATTTATCTCGCCAGAACTGAACAGTGCCGAAAACTGGTTGCTGGGCATTTCTCCCGAGGGGATTGGCTTTATTGGTATGCTGCTAAATATCGCCGCCGCATTTGCAGTTAGTCGCTTCACTGCCCCACCCCCAGTCGAG
>Ga0209196_1002121_pt1 | contig 13073 bp, 13 predicted proteins | sample COGITO_mtgs_1105_5_FD_184801 | JGI IMG/M metagenome (GOLD analysis project Ga0209196, IMG submission 184801) | Pelagic marine microbial communities from North Sea - COGITO_mtgs_110509 (SPAdes) (version 2) | ecosystem: Environmental > Aquatic > Marine > Epipelagic ... | reverse complement strand
CTTGTCCGGGAACGCCAACTGGCAACCCATAGCTGCAGGCAGGCCAAAGCCCATAGTGCCGAGACCGCCGGAATTGATCCAGGTGCGCGGCTTATCAAACAGATAATACTGTGCAGCAAACATCTGATGCTGACCAACATCGGTGGTAATAATCGCCTCACCATTGGTGATCTTGTAGAGCATCTTGATCACATCCTGGGGCTTGATGCAGTTACCGGAACTCTCCTCGTAGCGCGACGCGGTATATATACCTTTGTCGGCACGCCACTGGTCGAGCTGCGTCCACCATTCGGCAATCGCTTCCGCATCTGGCTCAATAGCCATCTGCTCACTGAGGCTATTCATTTCATCGAGAACAGCAGTACAGGTTCCAACAATCGGAATATGCGCGTCGATATTTTTTGATATCGAGGTGGGATCAACATCCACATGAATAATCGTTGCATGGGGGCAGAACTTATCCAGATCGTTGGTTACCCGATCATCAAAGCGCGCGCCAATGGCGAAAATAACATCCGCATGGTGCATGGCGGTATTGGCTTCGAATGTCCCGTGCATACCGAGCATACCCAGATACTGCCGGTCAGTGCCCGGATAACAACCCAGGCCCATCAATGTATTGGTCACCGGAAAATTCAGTTTCTGCGCCAGTGCAGTCAACTGCTCTGAGGCATTATCCAAAACAACACCACCGCCGGCATAGATAACCGGACGTTTGGCTTGAATAAGCGTTTTAACCGCGCGCTTAATCTGCCCACGGTGACCTTTGTCTGTAGGTTGATAGGAGCGCATCTTAACCTGCTCTGGATAACTGTAAGGCACCTTATGGCTGGGATCTGTAACATCCTTGGGGATGTCGACAACAACCGGGCCGGGGCGACCAGTAGAGGCAATATAGTAGGCTTTGGCTACGGTCTCGGCGATATCTTCCGCGCGAGTGACCAGAAAGCTGTGCTTAACAATAGGCCGGGAAACACCGACCATATCGGTTTCCTGGAAGGCATCCTGACCAATCTTAGTCAGCGGAACCTGCCCAGAGATAACCACTAGGGGAATAGAATCCATATAGGCAGTGGCAATACCGGTAATAGCATTGGTTGCACCTGGACCAGAGGTCACCAGGGCAGTACCCACTTCACCGGTAGAGCGAGAGTAGCCATCAGCAGCGTGAACCGCAGCCTGCTCATGGCGAACTAGAATATGATGTACGTCTTCCTGTCGATACAGGGCGTCGTAAATATGTAATGCAGCGCCGCCCGGGTAACCCCAGACATTCTTGATACCTGCATCTTTTAGCGCGCGGATTAAAATTTCACCGCCGGATAAGAGTTCCACAATAAGTCCTCACAAATAATAATATTTGGGACGTTTCGCAGTGGCAATTGGCTGTTACATCAGAAGTGACGCCGCGATTGCGGCAAGTTCCAGTCACACGGGTAAGTGCTTTTTGACTGTAGCTGGCACCTTGGATACTCGTGCCTTCGCTCTTGATGACCAGCGGCATGGGTAACGCCAACCTGGTACTTTGTCCAAAATTCTGTAGCAATACGCACAGAACAACCGCAATTTAACACTTTTTACTGATTATTCAAAGTGCATGATGACAATTTTATCCCCAGAGCAATTCTAAACCTATACTTACAACAGCAGGAGATATTTACGGAAAGAACTTAAGGAAAGAGCTTCAAACAGGGAGAGAGAATGAAATCGGTTTTTTTAATCAGTTGCCTGATGGCTTTAGCCAGCGCTTCCCTATCAGTCAGTGCTGAAAGATATTTTAAGTGGGTTGATAGAAATGGGGTCACTCATTACAGCGAAACCAGTCCCAGGGATACTCAAGTAACTGTGGTCAAGGTGAAAGCAGGCCGCCCCAGCGCGGAGTCGAAGATGGCAGATCCTGCTGATATTTCAACCACAGAAGCCACAATTGGCAGCAGCGAAAAATCTCAATTAATGGAAACGCCGCAGCCGACAGAGCAACAGCTGGAAGTTCAGCGCAGCAATTGCTCGAAAGCCAGTAGAAAATTGATCGCCCTGGAAAATGCCGGAAGGGTTCGCCAGCTGGATGAACAGACCGGCGAGTACCGCTATCTGCCAAACCAGGAAAAACTCGCAGAAATTTCTAAAATGCGCGAGTACTTGCAATCCAACTGCCGCGGCAGGTAGTTAGCAAATATCAGTTTTAAAGCTGATTACTCGGCTAGCTGGGTGGGGATGGTATTGGTTGAACGCTCAACGCTATTATCTTCATTGAGATAGACAAGCTTGGGCTTGTGGTCGGCGACTTCCTGTTCGGATAATTGGCCGTAGGTGGCAATAATAATTCTGTCGCCAACCTGACATTTTCGCGCGGCGGCACCGTTGATGGAAATAATCCCCGAACCGGCCTCGGCAACAATAATATAGGTGGTAAAACGCTCGCCATTGGTCACGTTATAGATATCAATCTGCTCAAATTCCTGCATACCCGAGATTTTCAGTAAATCCGCATCAATGGCACAGGAACCGTCATACCAAAGCTCCGCCTGGGTAACCGACGCCATATGTAACTTAGCTTTTAAAAATGTAGATAACACTCACAATCTCCGTCTAAAATTTTCTCGATCACTTCAAATACAATTCTGGATTTATCTCTTGGCTAAAGGCTAATACTTAAATTATCAATCAGTCGTGCCGCACTGGTATAAATGGCACCAAGAATGGTAATTTCAAGGTCATCCTCAGCCGCAGGATCTAATGTTTTGCTGTTGGTAACAGTAATATAGTCTGTTTTAAAACCGGCATCGGCAATCCGCTGTATAGCGGCGGCTTCCAACTGGCTAAAGTTGCGCGCGCCGCCCTCAATCTGTCCGGCAATCCACTCCAGGCTGTCCTTCAGCACTGTGACCCTGGGGCGCTCTTCCTCGGTGATATAGCTGTTTCGCGAACTCATCGCCAAACCATCGGCTTCACGGTGAATAGGTGCAGCGGTAATCTGCACCGGCATACAGAGATCCTCGGCCATCCGGCGAATCACCGCCAATTGCTGGTAATCTTTGATACCAAAGATCGCCTCATCAGGCTGAACTATATTAAACAGCTTGGATACCACCGTGGTAACCCCTTCAAAATGCCCCGGACGGCTGGCACCGCAGAGCACATCGGTCATCGTCGGACAGATCACACGACTCTGGGTATCCAGTCCATTGGGATACATCTCGGTATCCTCGGGATGAAACAGATAATCACAGCCGCTGTCACGAAGCTTGTCGCAGTCCATCTCGTAGGTGCGGGGATACTTATCCCAATCTTCATTGAGGCCAAACTGCAGGGCATTGACAAAAATAGAGCAGACAACAATATCGCAGCTGCTGCGAGCCTGCCTGACCAGTGCCAGGTGACCCTCGTGGAGATTGCCCATGGTGGGCACAAAGCCAATTCGCAATCCCTTAAGCCGAGCAGCTTTTAGGGCATCTCGAAGACCACTGACTGTGTGAAAAACCCGCATTATCAACAATCCTATTTACAGAGGCTTAAGTTAAGGCAGTAAAATAATTAATCTTCGACGAAGTAATCGCCAGCCAGGTTTTCGAATCTTGTGTACTTGCCCATAAAGGCCAGTCGACAGGTGCCAATAGGACCGTTTCTCTGCTTGCCAATAATAATTTCAGCACTGCCTTTATCGGGGCTGTCTTCGTTGTAGACCTCATCGCGATAGAGGAACACAATTACATCGGCATCCTGCTCAATGGCACCAGATTCACGAAGATCTGAATTGATCGGACGCTTGTTGGGTCGCTGCTCAAGATTTCGACTGAGCTGGGATAGCGCAATCATCGGACATTCATATTCACGAGCCATATTCTTGAGCTCACGGGAGATCTGCGAGATCTCTTGAACACGTCCCTCGCCGGGATTACTGCCGCTCATCAGCTGCAGGTAATCGACCATAATCATGCCTGGCTGGGCCTGCTTATACAGGGCTTCCATATCCGCTGGTGTATTGGCGCCATGTTCCTGATGCCATTCCTGACGCAGCTGCTCTACCCGCTCACGGGTAAAGGTCTTGATTTGGTTGCGCATCTCCAGCGGTGTGATACCGGAGGTGTCATCGATAAATAAGGGACGGTCTTTCAATCGCTGGGCGGCGCTGCTGAGGCGCGGCCAATCATCTTCGGTGAGATTACCCGAGCGCATACGCGTCTGGTCAATCTTGCCGATCGACGACAGCAGTCGAATAATCAGCTGGCTAGCTGGCATCTCAAGTGAGAAAACCAGTACTGGGCGAGTCTGATTCAGGGTCGCATGCTCAACCATATTCATGGCAAAAGCGGTCTTACCCATCGAGGGTCGACCGGCGACAATCACCAGATCAGAGTGCTGCCAGCCTGAAGTCATAGCATCGAGGTCTTTAAAGCCGGTACTCAGGCCGGTGATATCGGCGTCGTTTTTAAACAGCTCATCAAGGCGCTCAACGGCCTCTTTAAGTAGCGAGTTAACTTCTTTAAAACCGCCTTTTTTCGGGCGATTTTCAATAATTTCTTGGAGCCGACTCTCAGCTTCTGCGAGCAGTTTGGAGCTATCCCAACCCAACGGGTTGTAACCTTTGCGAACAATATCACTGGCTGCGCCAATCAGCTGGCGAACAATTGAGCGCTCGAGAACAATCTGCGTGTAGGCTTGGATATTAGCTGAACTGGGGGTACTGCTGGCGAGATCTACGAGGTATTCAGCACCACCAATACTGGCTAGCTCATTGCTGTTTTGCAGTGACTCACTGAGAGTAATCGCATCGAAAGGCTGGCCCTCTTCGGCCAGGCTGGTCATTGCATTAAAGATTAGCTGGTGATCTGTATTGTAGAAATCGCTGTCGGCGATCACCGAGGCAACTGAGTCGAAGGCATCATTTTTCAGCATCAAGCCGCCGAGCACGGCCTGCTCCGCCTCTACAGAATGAGGCAGGGGCTGACTAGCGGCGGGCTCTGCGAATAGTGCTTCGTTCATCTCTTAAACTGCTAACCTGACTTTTAATCCGACTGTACTGTTTTAATTCTTCTAAAACCGCATCTAAAAAAATAGCGGTAATATACGAAAACGGCACTGCATCTTATTCAGAAGCAGTGCCGTTTTGCAATAAATTTACCCGGAAATGTCGGGGATTTATTCAGCTTCAACAATTACGTTGATGTTTTGCGTAACATCAACGTGCAGCTGACACTCAACACTGAACTCACCAACAAAGCGGATAGGACCCTCTGGCATGTTGATTTCACTCTTGTTGATATCACCACCAGCTGTAGCAATCGCTTCTTCCAGTTCGCGGACACCCACTGAACCGAACAGTTTGCCCTCTTCACCGGCAGTTACAACGATAGTGAGAGTACCCAGACCCTCGAGCAATTTAGCACGACCCTGAGCTTTAACCAGCTTGTCAGCCGCGTTAGCTTCGAGCTCTGCACGACGCAGTTCGAAAGCAGCGATATTTTCTTCAGTAGCGAAAATAGCCTTGCCCTGTGGGATCAGGTAGTTGCGACCAAAGCCAGCTTTAACATTAGCTCTGTCACCAATAGTGCCCATCTTACCGATTTTTTCTAAAAGAATGACTTCCATCTTAATATCCTCGTTTCATACTTGGCTCAAGAGTTGCGATTTTTAAAGGCCGCAAGCCTGGAGCGTAAATTCAATATGCTATCAACTAAACCCAAGCCGATCAGCACAGTACCAGTTGGGCCAATAAACAATAACCCAAAGTACATTAATCCAAGCCAGTGCACACCCATTCCCATTATCTTGACACTTGAGTGAACAACAGCCACACCGGCAATTAACAGCGGCAGTGACAGCAGTTCAACCCAGGGCCTGTAAGCAAGGGGTAAAACCACACCAGCAATAACAAAAGCAATTAAGACAATGGCAACCGACTGATCCAATCTAAACTCGTGGAATTCCTTTTGGAATCCTCCGGGATTAAATAACAGCGACTGCCACCATCTAGATACAAACAGTGCGCAGACTGCAGTGAATCCAATTAACCAGGCAAACAAGCCCAGTACAAAGGTTCTATCGGGCGTAAAATCAAACTCATCCGATATTCCTGCCTGTGCACCTATCTCAGCAAAAAACTCTGCGATCGCCACAACCACTAAATCGACTTCGGCGCTGGCTAAAAAGCCTATAGCTATAGTCGCTATTGCGCTGACTACACCCACAATCACCAAGGTCCACTGCCAGGATGCGCTACTGCGCAACACATTGGCAATAGCCGCGATCACTACCAGTACCGCAAGCGGTAACAGTACGATCAGAGGGCTGACATCGCCGGCAAAATACAGCGCCAGCCAGGGCAAAATAGCCCACAGTGTAACAATCAACCCTTCCGAACTATCTTTGCGCAGTGACACCAGACCAATTGTTGCCGGACTAACCAGTGGCAGCAACCAACCAAATAGAGCCACACCACATGCCTGAGCACGCCCACGCATTATTAATTCAGCTAGGGCTCGCAAAGTTTTTACCTCTAATTACTTATGGCTGTCAGTGTAAGGCAGCAACGCAATATAGCGCGCGCGCTTAATAGCTTCTGACAGTTCACGCTGATAGCGCGCTTTGGTTCCGGTGATACGGCTTGGAACAATCTTGCCGCTCTCGGAAACATAGCCTTTCAGCGTATCTAAATCTTTATAATCGATTTCAGGAGCGCCTTCGGCACTGAAACGACAAAACTTACGACGACGTACAAACTTAGCCATTATTCTTCTCCCTCTTTCGCTTCAGGCTGCTCTTCTGCAACAGCTTCTTCTGCCGCAGGCTTCTCTGCTTCTGCTTTAGCTTTGGCTGCAGCATCTTCAGCAGCTTTAGCTTCATCAGCTTTCTGCTTGGCAGCAGCGCGACGCTCACGGGCTTCTTTATCAGCTTTGTCAGCATTCTCGGCTTTCATAATCGGAGATTCAGCAGTGATAGCTTCATCACGACGAACAACCAGGCTGCGCAGAACCGCATCGTTGTAACGGAAAGTAGAGTTAAGCTCGTCGAGGGCTTCCTGACCACATTCGACGTTCATCAGAATGTAGTGAGCTTTGTGAATTTTGTTGATTGGGTAAGCCAGTTGGCGGCGACCCCAGTCTTCTAGACGGTGGATCTTGCCTTCACCCGCTTCGATTGAAGCAGTGTAACGCTCGATCATACCGGTAACTTGTTCGCTCTGGTCCGGATGGACTAGAAATACGATTTCATAGTGACGCATTGTATCTCCTCAAGGATTAAAAGCTTCCCACCGGCGACATTAGGTCGCTGTAGTGAAGCAAGGAGTGCCCAGATTTGTACCCGGACGCTGTAAGGCGCGCTATTGTAGTGAGTTGACCTGCCCGTTGCAACCAACATTTTCAGGGTGATTTAATCGGATTTCTCGGAAGTTTTAATAGGCTCTTCAGCAACTGCACCAGACGCCATATCGGCGTAGCGACCAAGATTAAGAATGGAAATCACATTGGTACGCGGACGACTGAGGGTTGAAGTGATCGCCATCTCCTCAAACGCCACAACAATATGAAAGACAATCACCGCCTGAAAGAAGAGATCCCAACCCAGTAGGATCAGGGAGTAAAACGCTGGCGCCATCAGCACCGCAGCGGTCTTGGCGCCCAAGGTATGATAACTGGGGTACTCGCCAAATTTTCTAAATGCATAAATCACAGGCACAACAAATGAGAGTGTTGCCGCCACCAGAAACCACAGTTGCTCGGCAAAAATCTGCGGCCAGATCCAGTAAAGACCAAGGATCATTGCACCATAGGTCAGCACATCACCCCAGCTATCCAGCTTGGCACCCAAGTCAGTGGCCTGATTTAATTTTCGTGCAAGATAGCCATCAAATACATCGCTAAGCAGCGAGACCGCGAGAACCATCAGAAACGCTTGAGCTTTAGCAGCGATCGCCAGACCGACCAGAACTGGAACCAATACTAGCCTTGCCATACTCAACAGATTGGGTATTGAGTATATTGATTCTTTTCTCACATCCATTGCCGTCCCTCTCCCAGTAGAATCTATACTAACATTCCAGACTATTATTCATAGTTGAAATTAGCACAGTTGGAATTAGCATAGCCGAAAAACCGTCTGAATTTAACAGCGAAAACAAAACTCACCATAGGATCACTGCTATTTGATCGATATCAAGCGCGCCGCTGACGGACAATTTCGAATAGACAGACACCAGTAGCCACCGACACATTCAAACTGCTGACCTCTCCCGCCATCGGCAGCTTGGCCAGGTAATCACACTGCTTGCGGGTCAGCTGACGAATACCCTTGCCCTCGGCACCCATAACCAGAACCAACGGCCCTGTCAGGTCTAAATCGTAGATAAACTGCTCCGCCTCACCGGCAGCGCCAACTACCCAGGCACCCTGCTGCTGAAGCTTATCCAGTGTTCGGGTCAGGTTTGTCACCATTACCAGTGGAACGCTCTCGGCAGCACCGCAGGCAACTTTCTGAACCACAGGGGTCAAGCCTACCGAGTTATCTTTGGGCACTATTACCGCGTGGACACCGGCACCATCTGCAGAGCGCAGACAGGCGCCTAAATTGTGCGGATCGGTAACACCATCGAGAACCAAAAACAGTCCCTCGCCAGCCTTTTCCTCTGCCAGCTTTAAGAGATACTTTTCATCATAGGTCTGGCCAGACTCGCAGAGTGCAATAACCCCCTGATGGCGACCCTCAACCTTATCATCGAGATTTTTAACCGTCGCCCACTGCAATGTGACGCCATGCTGCTCTGCAAGTTTGTGAATCTTTTGCAGTCGGTCATCTTGTCGCCCGCGCTGTACATGCAGCTCTTTAACTCGCTGAGGTGCTGACTTAAGCATAGTCTGAACAGCATGTATGCCGTAAATCCAATCCACTAAATTCTCCCGATGGGGTTTCTATTGATTGCGCATTGTACTGGCTTTCGGCAGAATTCGAAGATGATTCCTACTGAAAATAAGTTCTAATTTATGATCGACGCTAAATTACTCCCCACCGCCAATCTTCCGCGACGACTTGCCGCACTGATCTACGACGCCTTTTTACTCTTTGCCATCACCCTCGCCTACGGGCTTTTACTGGTGCTGATAAAAGTAATATTCAACGGCACCCAGGGTCTGGAAGACGTTCAGCCCGGCCCTATTTTGCAGTGGCTAAGTTTTATCGGCTGGCTACTGGCACTCGGCAGTTACTACTTTATATGCTGGCGTAAACAGGGCCAGACTCTGGGGATGAAGTCCTGGCGACTAAAACTACAGCAAGCGGATGGCTCCCTAGCCAGCCCCGAGCAGTGCGTCAAGCGCAGTGTTCTGGCAACAGCGTCACTGGGAGCACTGGGTATAGGCTATCTCTGGTGCCTGATTCCACCAGCCAAAGTCTGCCTGCATGATATATACAGCGGCACTGAAGTTGTTTTATTGCCGCCGACAAAATAGCACTGCCTTTAATAAACAAAAAATGAGGGAAGCCATGATCAGTAACCCTAAAGAAAAACTTGTACTGGCAATGGATCAGGGCACCACATCGTCGCGAGCGATTCTCTTTGACAGCAACTATGCCATTGTCGAACAGGCGCAATGTGAATTTGAACAGCATTTCCCCAACTCCGGCTGGGTTGAACACAGTGCCATGGATATCTGGCAGACCAGTCTCGATACCGCTCGACAGGCAATCGCCAATGCCGGCGCAACTGCCCGAGAGATTGCCAGTATCGGCATCACCAATCAGCGGGAAACCACGGTTATCTGGGATCGCCAGACCGGCGAGCCAATCCACAATGCGATTGTCTGGCAAGATCGGCGCACCGCCGATCTCTGCGAAAGACTTAAAACTGAAGGCCTCGAACCCATGGTCAGTGGCAAGACTGGCCTGCTTCTGGATCCTTATTTTTCGGCGACAAAAATTGCCTGGCTATTGGATAATGTCAGCGGTGTTCGGGCGCGAGCCGAGCGCGGGGAACTGGCCTTTGGCACCATGGATAGCTGGCTGCTGTGGAACCTGACCGCTGGAAAATCCCATGCCACCGACGCCACCAATGCCTCGCGCACAATGCTCTACAATATTCACAGCGGCGAATGGGACAGCGAACTATTAGCACTTTTTAATATTCCCCAATCACTTTTACCCGAGGTCAAAGACTGTGCAGCAGACTTTGGCAGCACAGATCTATTTGGCGATCCAATCGCCATTATGGGTATGGCCGGCGATCAACATGCGGCAACATTGGGACAGGCCTGCTTTGAAAAAGGTATGCTTAAATCCACCTATGGCACCGGTTGTTTTGCACTCTTAAATACCGGAGAAACCGCGGTTACCTCAAGCAATCGATTGCTCACCACCATCGCCTACCAACTGGATGGCAAAGTCACCTACGCCCTCGAGGGATCAATCTTTATCGCCGGTGCGGCAGTTCAATGGCTGCGCGATGGTCTCGGCATTATCGACTCCGCCAAACAATCCGGTGAACTGGCCGCTCAGGCAGATGAGAATCAGCAGGTCTATATGATTCCAGCCTTTACCGGCCTTGGCGCTCCCTGGTGGGATGCCGAAGCGCGCGGCGCACTGATCGGTTTAACTCGTGGCACCGGCCCAGCAGAAATTTCCCGCGCGGCGCTGGAATCGGTCTGCTACCAGACATTGGATCTGCTCAAGGCTATGCATAGAGACTGGCAGCAAGAAGCTGAAACTGTGTTGCGAGTGGATGGCGGAATGGTCGCTAGCGATTGGACTATGCAGCGGCTTGCAGATATTTTGCAGGCGCCGATTGATCGTCCAGTGATTGCCGAAACCACGGCATTGGGTGCCGCCTGGCTGGCGGGATCAAGAGCGGGAGTATGGCCAGATCAGCAGGGTTTTGCCGATAGCTGGCGGCTCGATAGGCATTTTGATCCGCAGATGCCAGAGCAACAGCGCGATATAAAAGTCTCCGGGTGGAACGATGCTATTCAGCGAGTGCTGTCAACTAGCGCGGGGATTTAGCAGCTACATCTCAGGTGCTTGGGATTGGTTTCTGCTCGCTTCCTTCTCGGATTTTTTCTCTGCCCGTCGACGCTCAGCAGCTTCCTGGGCAGCATTGCCAATATGCTCTTCACCGCGCTGCTTGGCGAGTTTGACCTGCTTTTGGCGCTCGGCAAAGCGCTGCTTCTGCTCTTCATCCACAGTGCCGTAGCAGTGGTGACAGGAGAGCCCTTCTTGGTAGTGCAGATGGTCTTTCTCTTGCTCAGTAATCGGCATACGACAGGCGTGACACTGATCGTAGGAGCCCCTTTTTAGATCGTGATCGACGGCCACCCGATTATCAAACACAAAGCACTCTCCGGACCAGAGAGTCTGATCTTTAGGCACTTCTTCCAAATATTTAAGAATACCGCCCTCGAGGTGATAGACCTCATCAAAGCCCTGCTCTTTCATATAGGCAGTGGACTTCTCACAGCGAATACCACCGGTACAAAACATCGCAACCTTTTTATGCTTATCGGGATCGAGATTATTTTTCGCCCAGGCGGGAAACTCGCGGAAGGTTTTAGTCTTGGGATCGACGGCATTTTCAAAGGTGCCAATTTCCACCTCGTAGTCATTGCGGGTATCTACCAGCACTACATCCGGATCGGAGATCAAAGCATTCCAATCCTCCGGCTTAACATAGGTGCCAACCACCTGCTTCGGATCTATACCCTCAACACCCATGGTGACAATTTCCTTTTTGAGTTTCACCTTGGTGCGGTAGAAGGGAATTTCACTGTGGTAGGACTCTTTGGTATCTATATTCTCCAGGCCCGGCTGCTGAGCTATCCAGGTCAACAGCGCATCAACCCCTTCCCGGGTACTCGAAACAGTGCCATTAATACCCTCTCGCGCCAAGAGCAATGTGCCAAACACATTGTGTTGCGACATAGCCTCTAACAGCGGCTCACGCAGAGCAGCATAATCTGGCAGCGTGACAAATTTGTAGAGTGCACAGGAGACATATTGATCGGACATAATTTACCTTGGAAATATTACCGCGTTAGCAAAATCTATTGGACTGATATTTAGCCGCGACATTGTAGCAAATCAAGAATAGCTTCGGCAGATATCGAATAGATCAAAAGGCGGGCAAATACCCGCCGATCAGTGCTAGGGAGTTTCTTAAGCGGCCTACAGCAACCAATAGCACAACCAGCAGTCCAAACAACGAGGCGATGATAAAGAAAATAGAGCACTTCTAATCTGGGTTTGAGTTAAAAAAAAGCTAGAACAGGGAGTAAATGCAGGTTCAATATACCTTTTATCGCACAGAGTATGCCTATCGGCGTATAAAGATATATTTCTTCACCGAGCGGTGTAATCTCTCGCTTTCTAAAAGCACTGCCCCTCCAGATCCTGTATCTGGAGAAAATATTAAATAAAAAAACATTTGCCCAACAGGTAAATAATCCAAGGGGAAAAATTTTGGCTTCGAACAAAACAAAGACACTGTTACTACTGGTTTTATCCTTAACTCTAACTGCCTGTGGCAGCGGTGGCGGTATTAGCAGTAGCAACAATGGCGGCGGTAACAGTAGCAGTAGCAGTAGCAACAATGGTGGCGGCAGCAGCCCGAATGATAGAAATCCGGTTATCACTCTGTCAGGCTCATCAACAGTCAATCTCGAAGTTGGCGATATCTATTTTGAGGCTGGATGGACTGCGACTGACAGTGAAGATGGATTTCTAAATAACAGTGTTACCACAACAGGTTCTGTTGGCAATACAGCCGGCACCTACACCCTGACCTACAGCGTTGAGGACAGTGCAGGTAACAGTGCGACTGTATCTCGAACAGTGATTGTCGAGGAGACCGATAACGACACCGACAATGGTAATAATGGGTCAGGCGGCAGCACCGAGAATAACCCGATCAGCATGATCGAAGGATTTGACGGCGCACTGTTTGACGAAAACACCTCGACCTACAGCTTCCCAACTAGTGCAGAGAGTTGGGCCGGTTTTGCCAATATGAACTTTGATGTCTACCCATTTTCATTTGCTGATGGCGGCACAATCACCTTTAACGCGGCTATTCCAGCCGGCGGCAGTGATACGCG